>JAEEGL010481884.1_pt1 | contig 10949 bp, 10 predicted proteins | sample 9134231 | NCBI WGS metagenome assembly JAEEGL01 (sample SAMN16246548, study PRJNA631951) | gut metagenome | biome: gut microbiome; feature: rumen; material: fiber-attached | host: Bos | place: Iran: Karaj | collected 2018-10 | reverse complement strand
TCGCCATCGTGGGCTCCGGCCCCGCCGCCATCTCCGCGGCATTGACCCTGAAGGTCCACAACAAGTCCATCCTCTGGTTCGGCTCGAGCAAGCTGAGCCCCAAGGTGGAGAAATCGGAGCGGATCGCCAACTATCCCGGCGTGGCCATGGTGCCCGGCCCGGAGCTGAACCGGCTCTACCGGGACCAGATCGCCCAGGCCGGCCTGGAGATCACCGAGCGCCTAGTGACCAATATCCTGGCCTCCCGCCGGGGCTTCATGCTCCAGGGCGGCGACGAGATCTATGAGGCGAAAACGGTGCTGCTGGCCACCGGCTCCGTCAGCGCCAAGGGCTTCCCCGGCGAGGAGCGTCTCCTGGGCAGCGGCGTCAGCTACTGCGCCACCTGCGACGGCTTCCTCTACAAGGGCAAGACCATCGCCGTCTATTGCGGCAGCCGGGAGTTCGAGCACGAGGCCGTCTATCTGGCGGAGCTGGCGGAGAAGGTATATCTCTTCACCCCCTACGCCGACTGCGGCGTGGAGCGGGAGAACGTGATCGTCAACCCCGGCAGGCTGAAGGAGATCACCGGCTCCATGCGGGTGGAGGGCGTGACCCTGACCGACGGCGCGGAGCTGGCGGTATCCGGCGTGTTCGTGCTGCGCAACGCCGTGGCGCCGGGCACCCTGCTGCGGGGCCTGGCCATCGACGGGGCGGACATCGTGGTGGACCGGCACATGGCCACCAACAAGCCCGGCTGTTTCGCCGCCGGGGACTGCACCGGCCGGCCCTATCAGCTGGCCAAGGCCGTGGGCGAGGGCAACGTGGCCGCCCACAGCATCGTGGCCTATCTGGCGGAGAGGGAAAAGCAGCAGTAACGAAGGACAGATCGCACCCCCACGGCGGCCGCTGCGGGGGTGCGGAGCTATAAGAACGGGAGGAGCCGATATGCTGGATATGCGGGCGGGAACCATCTGCCGCGGGTTTGAGGTGAAGCGGGTCCGGGAGCTGCCGGAGCTGCAGGCGAGGCTATGGGAGCTGGAGCATAGGAAGACCGGGGCGGAGCTTTGCTGGCTGGAGCGGGACGACGAGAACAAGGCGTTCTCCATCGCCTTCAAGACGCTGCCGGAGGACTCCACCGGCGTGTTCCACATCCTGGAGCACTCGGTGCTGTGCGGGTCGGACAAGTACCCGGTGAAGGAGCCCTTCGTGGAGCTGCTGAAGACCTCCCTCCAGACCTTCCTCAACGCCATGACCTACCCGGACAAGACGGTGTACCCGGTCTCCAGCCGCAACGACCGGGATTTTCTGAATCTGATGGACGTCTATCTGGACGCGGTGTTCCACCCCGCCATCTACCACAGGCCGGAGATCTTCCGGCAGGAGGGCTGGCGCTACGAGGGCGAGGGGGAGGAGCTGTGCTACCAGGGCGTGGTGCTCAACGAGATGAAGGGCGCCTATTCCTCCCCGGCCACCGTGCTGGAGAACGAGATGGACAAGCTGCTGTTTCCGGACAACTGCTACCGCCACGTCTCCGGCGGCGATCCGGAGCAGATCGTGGACCTGACCTACGAGCAGTTTCTGGACAGCCACCGGAAGTATTATCACCCCTCCAACGCCCGGATCTCCCTGGTGGGCAGCGTGGATCCGGCGGCGGCCCTGGAGAAGCTGGACGGATACCTCTCCGGCTTTGAGCGCCGGGAGATCCGCTTCGATATCCCCATGCAGGACCCCGTGGCCGCCGTCACGAAGACCGTCCCCTATGAGATCGGGCCGGAGGAGCCGCTGACGGGCAAGGCCATCGTCTCCTGCGGCACCCTGCTGGGCCGCTTCGACGACCGGGAGCGGAACTTCGCCGCCTCCATCCTGGCCGACTATCTCACCGGCGACAACGACGCGCCGCTGAAGCGGGCCATCCTGGACGCCGGGCTGGGAGAGGACGCCTCCGTAGCCATCCACGACGGGACCCAGCAGGAGTGGATCTCCTGGGAGGTGTGGAACACCGACGCCGACAGGCTGCCGGACGTCCGGCGGACCGTCCGGGAAACCCTGGAGCGGATCGCGGCGGAGGGCCTGGACCGCCGCCGCCTGCGGGCCTGCTACAACCACTTTGCCTTTGAGCTGCGGGACCGGGACGGCGGCAGCCTGCCCCGGAGCCTGGGGGAGACCCTGGATCTGCTGGACAGCTGGCTCTACGGCGGCGATCCCGCCGACGGGGTGCTGGTGGAGGAGCCGCTGCAGGCGGTGGCCGACAGTCTGGAGACCGACGCCTTCGCCGATCTCATCCGGGAGCTGTTCCTGGACGAGAGCCGCAGCGTCACCGTGGTGCTGACGCCCTCCCACACCCTGGGGGAGGAGAGAGCGGACCGGGAGGCGGCCCGCCTGGCCGCCGAGAGCGCCGGGTGGACGGAGGAGCGCAGGGCGGAGCTTCGCCGGCGGGCGGAGGCGCTGGCCCTCTGGCAGCAGACGCCGGACAGCGACGAGGCGCTGGCCACCATCCCCGTGCTGCGGCTCTCCGATCTGAGGGAGCGGCCGGAGGCCTTGCCGATGACGATGACGGAGCGGGACGGGGTCCCCGTGCTGCGCCACGCCCTGGATACTGAGCTGGTGACGGTGAAGGTGTTTTTCAACGCCGCGGATCTGTCGCTGGAGGAGCTGCCCACCCTGGCGGCGCTGGCCATGCTGCTGGGCGTGGCGGGCACGAAACGCCGCAGCGGAGAGGAGCTGCAGATGTGCGCCAAGGAGCACATGGGCAGCCTGTCCATCTGTCCCGCCGTATACAACGGCAGCGACCCGGGCTGCTGCCGGGTGCTGCTGAGCGCGTACTTCACCAGTCTGGCAGAGGAGGCGGAGGCCTCGGCGGAGCTGCTGCGGGAGATCCTGACGGAGACGGTGTTCACCGACCGGAAGGTGCTGCGGGACCTGCTGAAGCAGTCCGCCATGGGGGCCCAGATGGCCCTGTCGGCCAACGGACACCGCTATGCCGCGGGGCGGGTCAGCGGCAGCCTGACCGCCGCCGGCGCCGCCCGGGAGTATACCGGCGGCGTGGAGCTGGCCCGCCGGATCAAGGAGCTGGCGGCGGCGGACGACGCCGCGCTGGACGACCTGCTGGCGGCGGCGGAGAGGATGGCCCGCCGGCTTATGACCCGGGACCGGCTGACGGTGTCCTGCTCGGCCAACGCCCCGGAGGAGCTGGCGGCGGAGATGATCGGGGCCTTCCCCCTGACGGGGGAGCGGCCGCCAGAGGAGGCGGCCTATATGCCGCTGGATACCGGCCGGGAGGGGCTGGTGGTCCCCGCCCAGGTGGGCTTTGCCGTCAAGGGCACCAACCTGCAGCGCCACGGAAAAGACTTTTCCGGCAGCATCCCGGTGCTGGCGGGCGTGCTGAACTATATGTACCTCTGGAGCGAGATCCGGGTCCGGGGCGGCGCCTACGGCTGCGGCTTTTCCGGCCGGGACGACGGGAACGTGTTTTACTACACCTACCGGGATCCCCAGCCGGGCCGGTCCCTGGAAGTGATGGACCGGGCCGCCGACTTTATCCGGGACTTCTGCGCCGACGACCCCGACCTGACGGGCTACGTCCTCAGCGCCGTGTGTACGCTGGACCCGCTGCTGCCGGAGGCGGACAAGATGTCGGTGGCGGAGAACCGGTATTTCAAGGGGATCACCTATGAGGAGGTCTGCCGGCTCTACGATCAGCTGGTCCGCACCACGCCCGCCGACCTGCTGGAGCTGTGCGGCGCGCTGGAGCTGATCACGGCGGACGACGCCGTCTGCGTGGTGGCGGGACAGAGCCTGATGGACGGCTGCGCCGGCGCCCTGGATACCGTCCGGCAGGCGCTGTGAGGGAATGTCCGCCGGAAAAACAGAAAGAAAGAGATCCCGGCTTCGGAGGAAGCAGGGATCTTTTTGCCGGAACGGGGAGAGGGCCCGCGCCGTTTTTGCGGGGATAAAGAATCACGCGGACGCTGCCGCAGCGGCGTCCGCGTTCTTTGCGCCAAAAAGGCGGTTTATCTGCGGCGAGGGTCGGCCCGGCGGGCGTAGAGGTACAGGAACAGCACCACCAGCAGCTCGCCGAACATGCTGATGAAGAAGATCAGATCCGCGTTTCCCGCGGCGGGGCCGAGGGCCGAAAACGCTCTCATGACAGAGCCTTCTCGGTCAAACGGCGCGGGCTCCGGCGGGGATCACTCCGTGCCGAAGAGCACCGCGCGGAACAGGCGCTCCGTTTTCTCCTGGCCCAGGGCCTTCTTGAACACGTCGGTGGAGGGGCCGCCGTGGGTCAGCAGGCCGTCCACGTAGGCGGCGGCCTTGGCCCGCTTGGCGGCGGGATCCGTCAGCGGCGGGCAGTCGGCGTTGAGCCAGGCGGTGAAATGGTCCAGGGCCAGCCGGTCGAACGCCTGACGGTGGGCCTTCTTTCCCTTCTTGGAGATGCTCTGGGGCAGCCGGATGTGGTCGTACCAGTGGGTGCCGGGGTCCCGCTCGGGGAGAGCGGCGCTGCGGGACAGCAGGGCTTCCATCTCCGGCGAGGAGAAGCCGCCCACCGTGGTATCGTACAGCTCGGCGATCAGCGTGTCGTTGCCCATGGCCAGGATGCGGTCATAGGAATAGAGAGGCAGATCCCGCTCCGTGGGGTTGACGATGAGGGTATCCATCTGCATGAGGCCGAAGAAGCCCTTGGCCCGCATCACGGAGACGTGGCCCAGGCCCTCCGCCTCATAGGCCTCCACGGTGAAATTCATGCCGTTGGCCTTCAGGGCGGCGAACTCGCCGGCGTCCCCTTTGCGGAGGGGATGCCGCGCGCCCAGGATGTTCAGAAGTTGACCGGTCATTGTTCATTTCCTCCCGATTTCAAATGCAGCCCGGCCAGGCCGCCGCGATGGAGCGCCGCGGCGCCGGCCAGGAAGGTGCCCTGACCCAGAATGTTCACGCCCTCGGCGATCCAGTTCATGGAGGCCCGGGCAAAGTCCCGGGAGGAGAGATACCCCATGCCCAGGCAGCAGACGAAGGAGATGATGAACAGGATCAGGGCGGCGCCCTTTTTCAGGCGGCGGGCCAGGACGCAGAGGACCGCGTCCAGCATGCCCAGGCCCAGGACCATCAGCGTCACGAAGACGAAGGTGCCGGTGAACACCGGAGGCGCCGCGGCGTAGAGAGCGTTTTTCCCCTGCCTGTGGAGGAGCATGGCCAGGACGCCCAGGCCCGCCAGCAGGAAGCCGATGGACTGAACGGGGAAAAACATGCTGTTGAGAGCCTGAAAATCGCAGGCGCCGACGGCGTAGAGGAGCTTGTACAGGGCCTTCAGGGCGCCGGCGCAGGTGACGTCGATGACGCCGGCCGCGAAGAGGGCGAAGGCGCCCTTGCTCATCTTGTTATACAGATCGCGCATCAGGATGATGCCCGCGATGGTGAACAGAAGGACGGGGATAAAGTCCACCAGCGCCATGGCGACGGAGAACTCTTTCACCGGGGATCAGCCCTCCTTTTTGTTGAGATGGTACAGAGGCACGAAGGGCAGGATGATGGGCGTCTTGTCGGCGTACTCGTTGTACTCCGGCAGTTGACCGTACTGCTTCATCTGCCGCTTCTCCATCCGCTGGGCGCCGTTGAACATGATGTAGACGATGGCAACGTAGGCCACGATGGCGAAGATCCACTGGCCCAGGCCCCGGTAGGTGGTCAATCCGGCGATGAACACGCCGGTCCAGAAGGTGATCTCGCCCAGGTAGTTGGGGCAGCGGACCAGCTTGTACAGGCCCTGGGTGGCCACCATCCTGGGATTGATCTTCTTCTGGGCGGATTTCTGCTTGTCGGCGGCGGACTCCAGCACCAGCCCGGCCACGGAGATGAGGATGCCGATGAGGGGCAGGACCACGTCCGTGGAGCCGTTGTGCCAGCGGAAGAAGGCGGGACTCACCTGCATCACGTACAGGGCCGCCACGAAGATCCAGATGAAGGCCAGCACGAATACGGGCATCTTCTTCTCGCTGTTCTTGGCCAGGGAGTCCTTGGCCACGCCGGTCTTGCGGAAGTTCACGTTTTTCAGCTCACGGATCAGCAGGAAGCCGGAGAGCCTGACGCCGTAGGCCAGGAAGAGGATCATCTGCAGGGCCGCCAGCCACAGCGGCGCGGCGGTGGGGTTGGCCAGGTACATGATGAAGGAGGCCACGCCGCAGCCTGCCACGGCCAGGCCGTAGCCCACGGACAGGAAGTAGACGAACTTGTAGAACCCCACGGCGCACAGCGCCAGGGAGACCACGTAGAGGATCAGCAGGAGGCTCCAGCCCATGTCAGTTCGCCCCCTTGCCGAAATAGTCCTTGATGTAGGCGGCGAAGCTCTTTTCGCCCACCTTGGTGTCGCCCACCAGGTCGTGGCTCAGGGTCCAGCGGGAGAAGAGGATGATGTCGTGCTTGCCGGCCTTCTTCACCTTGGGCAGGTTGGCCAGGATGCCGAACAGCCAGATGGGGGCCCACTTGATCTTCAGGGGCTTGCCGGCCGCGTCGAAGCACATCTTGGCCATTTCCTCGTAGGTGTAGGTCTCCTTGCCGCCCACGTTATAGGTGACGTTGGTGTCGTTCATGTGCTCCACGATGAACCTGGCGAAGTCGGGGCAGTCCACCACGTTGGCCTTGACGCCGCCGTAGCCCTTCAGCAGCTGCATCTCGCCCTTGTCCACGTAGGGCTTGAATACCTTGCAGATGTCGTAGAAGTATCCGGTGGGCCGGTAGATGACCCAGTCCATGGGCTGCTTCTTCAGCTCCTGCTCCACCAGGTACTTGGCGTGGAGCATGGGGACCTCCTCGGCGCCGGGCTCGTCGCAGGAGATGACGGAGATGTAGTTGAACTTCTTCACGCCGGCCCGCTTGGCCTCCTCGTAGAGGTTCAGGTTGCCCCGCTGGTCGATGTCGTAGGCGGTGAAGCGGGTGGAGGCTCCGGTGAGGCCCATGGTGGTGATGACCACCTCGGCGCCGTCACACAGGCCCTTCAGGGTCTCGGGATTGGTGGCGTCGATGCTGCGGAAGGTGTACTTGCCCTCGGTGCCCTCCACGGGCCGCTCCTTCAGGTCGGCGGCCACCACCTCGTGGCCCGCGTCGCAAAGGGTCTTCAGGATATAGGCGCCCAGATTGCCGAACGCGCCTGCCAGTACTACTTTCATGTTTTCCCTCTCCTTTTCTTTATTTTTTGGATTTTTCCTTGGCTCGCTTATCATTGATGATCTTCATGTGCTCGGCGGTGATCAGCTCCACGCCGTTCTCCCTGGCCCAGGACACGCAGCCCTTCAGCACCACCGGCAGGAAGACACGGGGCACGTTGAGGATGGTCTCCAGAGCGTCGTCGGTGAACTTGATCTTGTCGTCCACCCGGTCGGCGGCGTAGCGCACGGACTCCAGGGACGCCTTGCGCATGGGCAGCAGCTCGGCGCGCATCCTCTTCTTCCGGTGGAACCAGAAGTTCTTGCTGTCCCGGTAGCCGTAGTCCACCGGCAGGGGCGGGAAGTCGCGGGCCTGGACGCCGTTGATGATGGCGTCGCTGTACTGCTTCTTCATGAGGATCCGGTCCACCCGCAGGATGAAGTGGGCACCGAACTGGGAGGTGATGCCGTTGAAATCGTGGTAAGGGGGCTGATAGCCGTCCAGCACGCCGGGCTGATCGTCCTGGGCGCCGTCCAGCTCACGCATCCAGGTGCACTCGATGACCTGGATGGCGTCGGTCAGCACCTGGGGACGCTGCTCGCCGGTCTCCTCCTGGATCTGGCTGTTCTCCAGGCGGAACTGGCACTTGGGCATCTTGTCCTCCGGCTTGTCGCCGGGCCAGGACAGCTTGACGCACTCCTTGAAGGTGGAGGGCTTGTCGTCCACGAAGTTGATGGCGCACTTCCCGGTCCGCAGGATGTTCTGGGCGGTGTTGGAGGAGTTGCGGCAGCACAGCAGCATGGCGTAGTAGTCCTTGCCGGCCACGTAGTAGGGCTGGCACAGGGAGTAGGGCCCCAGGGTGGTGGTCCCGTTCTCGCACAGGGTGCTGATCACCACGGTGGGCATGGGGAAAAACAGGGACGTCTGGTAGAAATTGTCCACGATACGCAGGTTTTCAAAGCTGCTCATAGAATACCTCCTTGTTGTCTGGCATCAGTTTTTTCAGCGTTTCATATATACGATCAAACGGGGCGTTTGCGATCGTCCAGGTCAGCAGCGCTTCGGCGATGAAGCGGGCGTCAAAGCCGTCGGAGGAGGGGGCGAACGGCTCGATCAGCGCGGCCAGCTGCTCCCGCAGCTGCAAATGGCGCTGCAGCATGGCGCCGGAAACGGCCCGGACGGCGTCCGGATCGGCGAACAGCGCCTGATGGCTTCCGGCGAAGCTCTGGAGCTCCTCGTAGATCCCGCGCAGACAGCTCTCGGCGCTCTCCCGGCTCCGCTGCCGCATGGCGGCGAGCGACTTCCGCCAGTCCTCCGCTACGAAGGAGGCGATCAGATGGGTCTTTGACGGGAAATAGTTGTAAACGGTGCCCACAGCGATATTGCAGGCGCCGGCCACGGAGCGGATGGTCGTCCTGGCGTAGCCCCGCTCGGCCACCTGCCGCCGCGCCTCCTCCAGAAGCTGGCGGGAGACGTTTTCGATCAGTTTCGGCATTGCCTCAGGCCTCCTTTTGCCGCGTCAGCAGCAGGATCGCATCGGCCGTCCGGCGGATCTGCTCGCCGGCGGAGATGGCGGGCGTACCGTCGCCCCGCTGGGGGCCGTACATGGCGAAGCCCGCGTGGCAGCCCCCCTCGATGACCAGCTCCAGGGCGCCGGGGGGCAAATGCTCCCGGTTTCGCTCATAGGAGCGTCGGTTCAGCACGCCGTCCTCGCTGCCGTAAATCGAAAGCACGGAAAGACCGCTGTCCGACAGATCCTTCGAGGCGTAGGAGGCCAGCAGGATCAGCCCGTCAAAGCCGTCGGGGCGGCCGGAGAGATAGGACGCCGCCATGACGCCGCCCAGAGAGTGGCCGCCCAGATACCAGCGGCTCACGGAGGGATAGGCCTCCCGGATGCCGTCGGCGGCGTTTTCGTCGAGAACGGCCAGGCGGCAGGGCATTTTGCAGACCACGCAGAACAGGCCGTTCGCCGCCAGCTGCCGCATCAGCGGCGCGTAGGCGCCCTCGTCCACCTTTCCGCCGGGGTAGAAGATCAGCCCCGCGTCCTCCTGTCCGGTGCCGTAGGTCAGGTCTCCGTTTTCCAGGACCCGCTCCTCCACGGAGAGATCCGCGGAGAACGCCGCGATGGCGTCGCCGTCCGCGTGGTAGTACGTCGTCAGATACGCCGCGCATATCCCGGCCAGCAGCGCCAGGATCAGGAGAAAGACGAGAAGGCGCCGGGATCCTCCGGGGCTTCTGCCGGAGCCCGGCTGATGAGCGACTCTTTTCTTCGGCACGAAATCCGCCTCCCCGACAGACACCGCGGGACCAGCCGTCAGCCCCGGAAAGCGGTGTTGTGAAAGTTATTATGAACATGTTCATTCTATGCCTCTTCCCGCACTTTGTCAAGACTTTGTCAAGGAAAGACGGGGCCGGAGCGGCGCCGCGCTCCCTGCCGGGGTCGGCCCGGCGCGGGCAAAGGCAAAAAAACAGAGCGCGGCAATTCGATGAGAATTGCCGCGCTGCTCCGGAAAAGGGCCGTGGCCGAACAGAAAAACGCGCGGGAGGCCGCGCCGCGGGTGAAAGGGGGCGTTTTGGATGGGCGGCCGCTCAGTTCCGCGTCTTTTTATACGCGTACAGCAGGGAGATCAGCCCCGGAACCCCGATCCAGATCGCCACGACGATCAGGGTCAGAGTTTTCATGTCGCGGACGAAAAAGGAAAGAGACATATACGCCAGTCCGAGCGGGATGGAGATGATCCCCAAAGCCTTATGAGCGACATTCCAGGCGCCCTCGTCCTGCACCGTCCATGGCAGGCGCAGACCTGCGTGACGATTGTACGGCAGCTTGGGGCCTATGATGCCCGAGAAAAGGATGACCACGCTGATGAGAGCCGCTGAAAAAAGCCCCTCCTGATTTTCGGATATTCTGATAGTTCCCGTTTTTACAAGCAGCGCAAAGACCGCGGCGGCGGCAACCAGCACGATGTCAAAAACGGTGACCGCCTTGATGCGGCCTGTCTCCCCTGAGCCGTTGAAGGAGAGTGAAAGCAAACCGATATTGCGGTATAAGACGAACAGGGCGATCAGCAGCAGCAGCGCCGACAGGGCGATGCCCAGCGTCTCGCTGCCGATGAGGTGCGGCAGCGCGGCGGCGATGAGCGCAAGAAGAATCATAAGACCTCGAATTTTCCCCGCTTCCGTCCGTAAGCGCTCGGCTTCGGCGTAACGGGCGATCTGCTCGTTGGCTTTTGCAAGTTCCGCCGCTATGGATTCCATGTCCGCCGGGTCGCTGAATTCTGTGCCCAGGAGGTCGTTGACCTGGACGCCCAACACGGCGGCCAACGTAATAAGCTGGTCGGCATCGGGGACGGAGAGCGCGTTTTCCCATTTTGAAACCGTTTGACGGACGACGTGGAGCCGGACAGCCAGATCCTCCTGACTCAGCTTCTGCGCCTTGCGATACTTCTTGATTTTATCTGACAGCATGATAAGCACCTCCTGCTATCAGTTTACCCGGGGAGGACGTCCAAGGCAAGCAACGGGAAATAACAATCTCCGCCATGGCGTGTCCGGCGGGAACAAGTCTTGCCGGGCGCCGTCCGGCGGCGTGGGCCGGCCGGCGGCTTTGTCTGCCTGCATATCATAGCACAAAAAACAGAGCACGGCAATTCTGTCAGAATTGCCGTGCTTTTCTGGCTAAAGATTGCTATTTCAACAAAAACGGGGTTATCGTTAAAATTCGTAACGTCAGCATCAAATCTATTTGAGTGACTGTATTTCGGCACTGACAACGGAATATAAGTATTCCGGAGATTCAAAGGAATAAACCTTATGGTCGTCAGGTTCAACCGGAT
>JAEEGL017308393.1_pt1 | contig 10950 bp, 8 predicted proteins | sample 9134231 | NCBI WGS metagenome assembly JAEEGL01 (sample SAMN16246548, study PRJNA631951) | gut metagenome | biome: gut microbiome; feature: rumen; material: fiber-attached | host: Bos | place: Iran: Karaj | collected 2018-10 | reverse complement strand
GGCAAACAACTTACACGTGACCCAGATGTTCTGGACACTTGGTTTTCATCGGGACTGTGGCCGTTTTCAACATTGGGTTGGCCAGATGAAACACCGGAATTAAAACGTTATTACCCCACAGATCTGTTATATACCGGTGCAGATATTATCTTCTTTTGGGTTGCGCGTATGATGATGATGGGAATGTATGTTATGGGTGATATTCCAATCAAGACCGTGAATTTTCATGGTTTAGTTCGTGATGCCAAGGGGCAAAAGATGTCCAAAACCAAGGGAAACGGTGTGGATCCGTTGGATGCGGTGGAAAAATTTGGTGCCGATGCATTGCGTTACTTTGTATCGACTGCGCCAATTGGAACCGATATTCGTTACAGTGAAGAAGAAGTTAAACGTGGTTCAAAATTACTGACAAAAATTTGGAATGCGGCAAAATATGTTTTGATGAATTTGTCAGATTTTGAACCGACAGGCATCATACCACCGGTTGTGAATCGTCCAATTGAAGATCGTTGGATTTTATCTGAACTGAATAAAACTATTGCCGAAGTTCGCAAAAACCTTGATAAGTATGATACTTTCAATGCACGCAGTGCGATAGATGCGTTCTTTTACGATATGTTTTGTGACCAGTATTTAGAATTTATCAAAGATCGTTTCTGGTCGCCGGAAAAATATGGCACGGAATCAAAACGCGCGGCCCAATGGACACTATGGACGGTATTGCGTGCAATAATTGGATTGTATGCGCCGTTTATTTCGTTCCTGACCGAAGAATTATGGCAAAAGATATATCAACCATACGAGGGTGGAAAAACATTACATTTAACCGAATATCCATCGGTAAAGCCCGAATATGATACCGATGTATCTGATATGCAATATGCGATTGACACAATTCATACAGTGCGCGGTTTGCGCACCGAACGCAAGATTGGAAATGGTGCAAAACTTGAAACATTAACCGTTTTGCGTGATGTGCCGGAATCATTATATGAACTTATAAAATCGGCGGCGCGGGCAAACGAAATTATCGTTGGCGATTCTGTTGACTTTGTTGTCGCACCAACAGAGGCAAAATAACATGTCCGATTCGAAATTGGTTATAAAACGTGAATTACAAACTTATCAGTGTGATAGGTATGGCAATATGCGTCCCGGGATTCTGATGAATGAACTCCAGGGTATGGGCGACACACATGCCGAAATGTTGGGCTGTGGCCGGACATTTATCCATGAAACTAATGTTGGTTGGGTCGTCACACATTACTTGGTAGATATTGTCAAGATGCCCCGTAATGGCGAAATTTTGGAATATTCAACATGGCCGGCGGCTCATGATAATTTGCGTGCATTACGCGACTTTGAAATTCGCGGGAAAAACGGCGAATTGTTGGTTCGTGCAACATCACAGTGGGTTTTGTTTGATTTGGCGAATCGGCGAATTGTTCGTATAGACGATTGGGTAAAGCATAACCCGTGGCCTGCGGACATGCCGCGTGCATATGACCGGAAATTTGAAAAGTTCCCCGATTTTGAATCGGAAAAGACGCACGTGTTCAAATGCCGGTTCGATGACATAGATGAAAACCAACATATAAACAATGCGGTCTATGCCGTGTGGGCAACAGAAAGCACGGGTTACGAATATCGCAATACACATAAATTATGCGGTATAGAATTAAACTATAAACACGAAATTGAACCAACAATGCCCGAAGTTTCGGTTGATGTTAAGATTGACGGATTAACAACATATCATCGTATTCGTACAAAAGGCGACACCGAAAATGCGCAAATCGTGTGTTTCTGGGAAAAAATTTAGTAAAAAATACCAACGATTCGTTGGCGCTAATTAAGACTATCTTATTGAACCCAAACCTCGACAAATGATGATGGGGTATTTGTGCTTGGGGCACCCGATGCGACCGGCAATTTTATATATCCCGCCGACACATTTGCATTTGCGTCATTACCTATATATGTCAAAACTTGTCCGTTTGCAACGGTTGTAGGCTTTTTCTGGGCAAAACCAGTAACCGCCGCATTAGAAGTGTATTTTGTTGTATTGGATTCTTCGTTTGATGCAATTGACGACACTTTGTTTGCTTTCTCATCAAATGTATCATCAACATAGGCCTTGCTTGGAACGACTGCATCAGTTGCAAATACAAAACGCGGAGACACCACCGCCAGTGTCAGCACCGTAAACAGGCTAATTCTCCGCAAAAAATACATAATTTATGCTCCCTTATCTTGGATTATGTATCCTCTCTTACTTTCTACCAGTCTAACATAATAACAAAAATTTGTAAACAACAAAAACATATTAAATTGAAAATTTTTCAAAAAAACGGTGGTATAAACAATTTTACCTGTCTTTACCACCGTTCTGTTGTTTGTTGTGTTGTTTGTATGGGTAATATTATATCAGAAAACACCACTTTTTAAAACAAAAAAATTTTTCATTGCAATTAAGATATTTTTCGTGAAAAATGTGCGCGCCAAAAACAATAAAACAAAAGGAGAAACCATGAGTGATAAATGGGTTTATACTTTCGGGAATGGTCATGCCGAAGGTCGCGCAGATATGCGAAATCTGCTTGGTGGCAAGGGCGCAAATCTTGCAGAAATGAATTTGGTTGGATTGCCGGTGCCGGCTGGCTTTACCGTTACGACCGAGGTTTGTACATATTACTATGATAACAACCAAACATATCCGTCAGATTTAATGGACCAGGTTCGTGCCGGAATTGCGCATATTGAAAACATCATGGGCAAAAAGTTTGCAGATGAAGAAAATCCATTGCTGGTTTCGGTACGCAGTGGCGCACGTGTTTCTATGCCGGGCATGATGGATACCGTTTTGAATTTGGGTTTAAATGATAAAACAGTTTTGGCATTGGCCAAGATTTCGGGCAACGAACGTTTTGCGTACGATTCATACCGTCGCTTTATCATGATGTTCAGCGACGTTGTATTGGGCGCAGATATTGATTTGTTTGAACACACATTGGAAAAAATGAAAGAATCCAAAGGATATAAAGTTGATACAGAATTGACCGCCGATGATTTAAAAGAACTGGTTGAACAATTCAAAGAAATTGGTGTCAAAATTGGTAAAGTATTCCCCCAGGACCCATGGGAACAGTTAAAACTGGGTATCGGTGCAGTGTTCGGTTCGTGGATGAGCAAAAAGGCAATCACATACCGCAAACTGAACAATATTCCAGGCGATTGGGGAACCGCAGTTAATGTCCAGGCAATGGTGTTTGGTAATTCGGGCGACGACAGCGCAACCGGTGTTTGCTTTAGCCGTGACCCCGCAACCGGCGAAAACAAATATTATGGTGAATATTTGATAAATGCCCAGGGTGAAGATGTTGTTGCCGGTATTCGTACCCCCCAGCCAATGAGCAAAGATGATTCCGGTCGTGTATCGCTAGAAGAAGCAATGCCAAATGTATATAAAGAACTGTGCGATGTTCGTGAAAAATTGGAAAAGCATTATAAAGATATGCAAGACATGGAATTCACAATCGAACATGGCAAACTTTGGATGTTGCAATGCCGTAATGGTAAACGTACGGCGGCGGCGGCGGTTCGTATGGCGGTTGAAATGGTGAATGAAGGACTGTTAACCAAAGAAGAAGCAATTTTGCGTGTGGGTGCCGACCAATTAAATCACTTGTTGCACCCAATGTTGGACCCCAAGGCAGAAAAGAAAGTTATTGCGACCGGATTGCCGGCATCCCCAGGTGCGGCGGTAGGTCAGGCGGTATTTAATGCCGAAGATGCCGAAAAATGGGCGGCAGATGGCAAAAAAGTAATGCTTATTCGTATTGAAACATCACCCGAAGATATTGCGGGCATGAATGCGGCCCAGGGTGTGATTACTGCACGCGGTGGGATGACATCGCACGCGGCGGTGGTTGCGCGTGGTATGGGAACACCATGTGTGTCCGGTTCGGCAGATATCAAGATTGACTATGAAACCAAAACAATGAAAACCACCGGCGGTGATGTTATTCACGAAGGTGATTGGGTTTCAATTGATGGTGCCAAGGGTCAAATTATTGCCGGTGCGGTACCAACTGTGTCGGTTGAATTGACCGGTAATTTCGGAACGCTGATGCAGTGGGTTGATGAAATCAAAACATTGACGGTCAAGGCAAATGCCGAAACACCAAAAGATGCAAAACAGGCGCGCGATTTCGGTGCCGAAGGTATTGGATTGGCGCGTAAAGAACATATGTTCTTTGACCCATCGCGTATCCAAGATATGAGAGAGATGATTTTGGCAGATGACGAAGCCGGTCGTCGTACCGCGTTGGCAAAACTGTTGCCATACCAGAAAGCAGACTTTGTTGAACTGTTCAAAATCATGGATGGTCTGCCTGTGACAATTCGTTTGATTGACCCGCCATTACACGAATTTTTACCACATACCGATGCAGATATTGCCGAATTGGCGGCGCACATTGGTAAACCGGTGGAATTTGTAAAGGCGCGTGCCGAGGCATTGCACGAACAAAACCCAATGTTGGGACATCGTGGATGCAGACTTGCAATTACATATCCAGAAATCTGCGAAATGCAGACACGCGCGATATTATCGGCGGCGCTGGAATGCAAGCGGGCGGGTGTTTCTGTTCATCCAGAAATAGAAGTTCCACTGGTCGGTTCCAAGAAAGAGGTCGATATTGTTAAATCGGTGATAGATGCGACCGCAAACGCATTGTTTGCCGAAACCGGCGAAAGTATTGAATACACCGTCGGTTCAATGATTGAATTGCCACGTGCGGCGGTTCTTGCTAATGAAATCGCCGAAAGTTGCGAATTCTTTGAATTTGGAACAAACGATTTGACCCAGACAACACTTGGAATGTCGCGCGATGATACTGGTAAAATTCTGGACGAATATCGTGCGCGTGGTATCTATGTCGCAGACCCATTCGCATCTGTTGACCAGCTAGGGGTTGGTCTGTTGATTAAGGACGCTGTTGCCAAGGCACGTGCGACCAAGGGTGATAAAATCCACCTTGGGGTGTGTGGTGAACATGGTGGCGATCCAGAGTCCATAGAATTTTTCCATAAATGTGGATTTAATTCTGTGTCGTGCAGTCCGTTCCGTGTGCCAATCGCGCGATTGGCGGCGGCCCAGGCGGCGGTTAAATTTCCACGCAAATAAACATGCGTAAGCAAAAAAATGCCCCATATGGGGCATTTTTTTTACCGATTCGGTTTGTCGTGTGGCAAGAACTTTGCAAATTCCGCCAATGTTAATCCTGTTGCATCCAGTACACATGCCAATGTATATGTTGATGGCCAATGCGGTTGACCATACTTGTTAAACCGTTTGCTTTTATTAAATGTTGTTGAATCCAATCCCGCCATTCGCGCCAGACCCGAACATGATACATGTCGCCAATTCGCAACATTTATTATTGCCGTCCAAAGTTCATTATGTGTCATATAATCCCCCCTTTGTTTTTTGTACGCGAATATAATGAACGAAATTGGGAATGTTGTCAAAGTGTTCTAGTATAAAGAGAATATTTCTTTTGCGACCACGGTTTTGTACATAAATATTTACAAAAAAACGAATCGCAATGATAACTATCCGATGACTGTATCGGCAATCATTTCCACCGCTTTGTTTTTTACCAACGATTTTTTTGCCATTTTTTCCAGTCGCAATGGGTTTTCAAATAATTCGGTCAATGTTGCCGTCAACCATTTCGGCGTAAATTTATCCTGAGATATTGCGAAACCACCGCCAAGTTTTTCAAAGTTCGCGGCATTGGCGGCCTGGTCCGGGTTTATGTTTAATGGAACCAATATCGCCGGACGACCGATTGTGGTTAATTCAATAACTGTGCTGGCCCCGCTGCGCCCGATGACCAGGTCTGCATCCGCAATTGCCGATGCCATGTCACGGATAAACGACAATACATTTGCGTGAATTTTATGTTCGGCATAGAACCGTTGTAATTTTTCAACATTTTCCGGCCGCGTTTGATGTGTGATAAATATTTTTTTGTTTTTCATCCCGGCAATCGCAACCGGAACAATATCATCTAATACTTGCGCCCCCAGTGACCCCCCCGTCACCAAGATATGCCCCGCGCCTGGCAACTTTGCACCGGCGCGTTCAATAAAATCGTGCCGTACCGGCAACCCGGTATAAACCACGCGCGCACTGGTGTTTTTCGGAATTCCGGTGACATCGTGAAAACTGGTCATCAGGGTTTTTACCCAACGCATAGTAAACCGATTCGCGCGACCAATCGCACCGTTTTGTTCGTGCAAAAATGTTGGAATGCGCCAAACATGGGCGGCAAAAACCGCCGGAACCGATGCATAGCCACCAAATGCGACAACACGCGCCGGACGTGAAAATGCAAATCGAACAACCAACGCAACCGCCGATACACCAATTTTGAACAGCGCCCACATTTGTTTAATGCGACTTTTTGCGCCAACACCCGATGCCCAGATATGCACACGGTGCGCGCCCGCCGGTGCAGAATCTGCAACCATTTTCCGCACGCGACCATCGCATGAAATTATCACCCTGTGTCCGCGCGCCACAATTTCCGATGCCACCGCCAATGCGGGAAATACATGTCCACCGGTGCCACCTGTTGCAATCCATATTTTCATAACACACCCCCGTTTATTTCCATTTATCTTCGCGTGTAATTGCCAATGCCATTCCAAACAGCAAGCAGAACCCAACCAACGAACTGCCACCGTATGATATAAATGGTAATGTCATTCCTTTTGGCGCAAACAAATGCAATGTTGAAACCAGATTTATACACGACTGAATGCCAAATAATGCCGCCGTTCCACCAAGTGCATAGAACACAAACCGGTCACGCGCATTCAATGCATCGGTCACCAATAATTTTAATACATAGAGTAATAATGCCAATAACAAACACGCCATTATCGCACCCAGGTCTTCTACAATTGCGGCATATATAAAGTCGGTATGTGCATCCGGCAGCGACTGTTTTATAAACGCGTCATCACCACGACCGAACAAACCACCATGCTGGATAGACTGAACCGATTGGGTCACCTGAAACTTGTCCCCGGTGCCGGTAATAAGCGCATCTATACGATTATGCACATGTGGCATGATATAGTATGCCAAAACCAACATGCCCCCGGCGGCACCAACCATTCCAAAAAACACCGACCACGGCAGCCCCGCAATTAACAGCATTGTCATCAGCACCCCAAGATATAATAAACTTGTTCCGACATCTGGATGTTTCCATATAATCCCAAGTGTCGGCAAAAACGCCGCCAGATATGTCCACCAACTGAACCAGCGCAATTTCCATGCATCTTTGACAACAAACATTTGTTCGCCGAATTTTTTACGCATTTCGGACAAAAACCATGCCGTCAGAATAATAAACCCAGGCTTCATAATATCAGATGGCAAAATGTTTACCGGACCAATGGCGACAAATCGCGCAGATCCCTTGATAACATGTGGGGCAACAACCGTCACCGCCAGCAAACAAAAACCAACAATAACGTTTATTGCCGATAACCCAAGGACGGTTTTTTTATTAAACAAACTTGCCACAAACAATGTTGCAATACCAACAACATAAAACGGCAAAGCCTTGGCAATAAAGAAATACCATGGTTGATTTATACGCTCGGCGGCGACACTTCCGGCGGATACTGCAAAGACAATTCCAATGCCTATCATCAACAAAACCGTGTACAGCAAACGCCGGTCTATTTCAAAAAACCAACTGGTCAATCTGCTTTCTTCGGTTCGTCTGAACATTGTTCGCCTTTTTGGTTTATGCAAATTTTAACAGCATCAGTGCCAACCCAGAAAACAAAACAGACATTACAAAAAATCTGTCTACGATTTTTGTTTCGGGCCAACCTAATTCTTCAAAGTGATGATGCAACGGTGCGCGCAAGAATATGCGACGACCGGTACCGGTTATTTTACGTGTGATTTTGAAAAACATTGTCTGAATAAATGACGACAGTAATATTAAAACCATCATCGCAGCAGCGATACCCATAATAACTTCGGATTTCAACAACATTGCAACCGTTCCCATAAATCCCCCCAGCGCCAACGAACCGGTATCGCCCATAAATATGGATGCAGGTTTGGCATTAAACCACAAAAACCCAAGAACCGCCCCAAATGCCGCACCAAGAACAGGATACAATCCACTGGTTGCCGGCATAAACAAAACCGTATCCATAAATCCAATGCGTGTCGCACCATAAAGCGCGACAACCAAAACAATCAGAACCGGCATATATAACTTTGCCAGCATTCCATCCAAACCATCGGTTATATTTGTTGCATTTGCGCCACCACAAATAACAAAATATGCGAACACATAGTAAAACAGACCAAGTGAGAATATTATTCCAAACGGCAAAGCCAAGGAATATTCTGGAATATATGACGGCATCGTTTGATTTATCATATACGCCAAGACAACAACACAAACACCTTCAATTATCAGACGCGCCGCCGGCGACAATCCATTAGATGCTTTTTTTGATTGGCTGGTGACCTTTTTATAATCGTCAATAAATCCAATGATTGCAAACATAACCAATGACAACAACGCAATCCAGCCTGTCATACTGTCCACCGGCATAAACGCAATTGCGCCAATCAGAATTGCGATTATTACTAAGATTCCGCCCATTGTTGGTGTTCCCGCTTTTTTTCTATGCGATTCAGGTACATTTTCACTGATTGGTTGACCTTTGCCCTGCCAATTATGCATTGCACGAATAAATGGCCGACCAAAAATCATCATTATCAGAAAAGCCGTTGCAAATGCCGCGCCAAACTGGGTCCAACCGCCGAAAAATATTCCATATCCATGTGATAATAAATAATCCGTAAGCATAAAATCTCCTTTTTATGCATACATTTTATCACAAATAGGCAAATAATGAAATGTTATGTTCAGATTTTTTTTATTTACACTGAATTGGTTCTTCGTCGTTCAATGTCAGTGTCCAATCATGACCCTTGTTCCAGAGTTCTACGGTTGTATCATTCAAATTTCCAACATATCGTGCACCCGATGCAGAAACTGCGTGCGTCAATATAACCGGATCATCGTTAATAATGATATCCAGAACATCGGTATTTTCGGTTGGGTTTATCTGGATTGTATATTTTTCGCATACGATATTATTGTCATCTTTACTGCAACCCGCAAATATCAGCAAACCAAATAAAACAAAACAGATTTTTTTCATCGTATGCTCCTTTTTTTTTATCAGAAAATTCCACCAACGACCGCACTATTTTCTGATGAAGTTGCGGTCTTTACTGGGTTTGGTTTTTGACCTGGTTTAAACGCTTCTATTATAATTGTGCCATCGGGGTCATCGGTTGCGGCGGCGCCACTGCGACGATTTACCCGAACAAAGTTCAATCCATCAGGAACGGCAAATGGTTGGTTTTTTTCATTCGCCAATGCGACCGTCATAAAGTCTGCAAATGCGCGCGCCGCCATATGACTGCCTGCACCTTTGCCAAGTGGTTTTGGCGTATCATAACCCAAATATACACCTGCAATCAAATTCTTTGAAAAACCGACAAACCATACATCTTTGACATCATTTGTTGTTCCCGTTTTGCCGGCAATTGTATGCCCCGGCACGGCGGCCTGGCGACCAGTACCGCGGTCAACAACACCCTGTAATATTGACACCAATTGGTACATACTCTGGGGGTCAGATAACGGTTCAGATTCATCACGTTCAACGACAGGTTCTAAATCTGGCGACCATTCAATGATTTCATTCTTTTCGCCACCGATTACATTGCCATATCGGTCTTCAATATAGTCCACGAACTTTGGTGTGATTTTGCGTCCGCCATTTGCAAATGCCGAATACCCCAACACCAAATTTGCCAGAGTTGTTTCACCTGAGCCTAATGCCATTGACAGGTTCAAGTTTTGCATCTCTGGTGGATAAACACCAAACCTTTTTGCAACCTCTACCGCGCTTTCAACACCAATCTGTTCAACCATGCGAACACTTGGGACATTACGCGAAGTTTCCAATGCAAAGCGCAACGGCACATCGCCCAAGAATTTTTTGTCATAGTTTTCCGGCTTCCATTCCATATTATTTTCACGCCATCCAACAATCGGAGTATCTGATATAATCGCTTCGGGCGAAATTCCTTTTTCAAGTGCCGCAAGGTAAACAAACGGCTTAATCGTACTACCAATTTGGCGCATTGCCTGGGTTGCACGGTTAAATGAACTTTCCGCAAACGAGCGCCCGCCCGCCATCGCAAGAACGCGCCCAGTATGTGGATTCATAACAATAATTGCGCCCTGTAATTTGTCGGTGCGTCCGGCATTATATGCATCCAGTGCCTTGTTCAGTGCCGCCGATGCCGCGCGTTGGTATTCAGGAATAATCGTTGTTTTTATATACAAGCCTTGATTATAAAGTGTTTCACGTCCAAGTTTATCCAACAATTGCCGACGCACATCTTCGGCAAAGTATTGAAAATCATCTTCCATCTGGGCGGTAAAACCACTGTTGATATTTAATGGTTCTGCGGCGGCGGCATCGGCGGCTTCGCGTGTGATATAACCTTCGGCGACCATACGGCGCAGCACATAATTCCGTCGTTCTTCGGCGCGGGCACGGTCATTTGGTGCCTTTGGCAATGATGCCAAAAACGCACATTCTGAAAGATTTAATTGCGACACCGGTTTATTAAAATACATCAGCGCAGCCGAACCAACACCATAGGCGCGCGCACCCAAGAATATTTGGTTCAAATATAGTGTCATAATATGTTTTTTTGAAAATGCGCGTTCCAGGCGTAATGCTAAAATCGCCTCTTTTATTTTACGTGATAATGTCCGGTCGGACGACAGAAAGAAATTTTTTGCAACCTGT
>JAEEGL014541428.1_pt1 | contig 10950 bp, 7 predicted proteins | sample 9134231 | NCBI WGS metagenome assembly JAEEGL01 (sample SAMN16246548, study PRJNA631951) | gut metagenome | biome: gut microbiome; feature: rumen; material: fiber-attached | host: Bos | place: Iran: Karaj | collected 2018-10 | reverse complement strand
AAATAAATTTAAACAAGCTGTTTTACAATTTATTTCTACTCAATTTAATTTAAAAAAAGAAGAAGAAAATTTAAAAGAAATTTTCAAAGCATTTGATAAAGAAAATAAAGGTGTTATTTCGAAAAAAGATTTTATAGAACAAATTGATAATATTTATGGTGGGATTATAACAGAAGAAATTTCAAATATTGTTTTTACTAATTTAGATTTAGATAATTCAGGTGAAATATCTTATAATGAATTTTTAACATCTGTGATTGATTCACAGAAAATTTTAACTGAAGATAGATTAAAAAAAGCTTTTGATATGTTTGATAAAGATGGGAGTGGTGCATTAGATCTTGATGAAATTAAAGTTTATTTTGGTGGTAATGATAAATTATGGAAAAAAGTTATAAAAGAAATTGATTTAAATGGTGATGGACAAGTTGATTTTGAAGAATTTAAAAAAATGATGATTGGTATGAATCCTTTGGATATAGTAACTGATAATACTGTTGGTAAAGATTAATTATATTATTTATAAAATTAGAATTAAATAATATATAATTAAAATATATGAATGATAATTATAGAGGGGATTTTATTGAATTAAATGTTGATGTGGTTAAAATTAAATAAAGTATATTATATATATATAATAAGAAAATTGTTTAAAATTGTTTAAACAAATTTTTTTTTATAGAAAATGAAAAATTAAAATCTTTTTTTTTCCATAAATTAATAATATTTTCCAGATATTAAAGAATATTTATTAAAATAAATTCCAAATCTTTATTAAATTAAACTCTATTTAATTTAATTTTTATTTAAATTAATTCTTCTTGAGCTTCGTTTATTATAATCTTCTTTTTTTTATTTTTATGAAATTTTTTATATATATTAACTTCAATAGCAAAATCAACTGCTAAAAATGTTAAAATTGATAAAGATAATATTGGAAGAGGAATATCACTCATATTCATTTGAAAGATTTCTGAAAGATTATAACATTCAATTAAAAATCCTGGAATTATTAGACAATTTGCATAAAATTTATTTCCGTTGAATCCAGACATTTCATATTTTGACATTACATTTCCAATATTATTTCCTCCAAATAATATTAACAATATTATTTGAAGGTTCTTTACTTTATTTATATCATCTTCTTTAACTAATATAAGTGTATCATATATATTTTGCATTAAAAATATTGATATGATTATCAAAATAAGAATGAATGTTTCAAAAATAAAAAATAATTTTTTTGTTTGACTTAACCTATTAAAGAACATTTTTAAATATATTAATAATAATTATATTAATTAAAAAGAAAATAACATTAAAAAAATTTTCAATTATATTGTTTTTATTTTCTTAAATATAATTAAAGGTGTAAATCAAAATTTGATTTAGTTTTTGTTTAATTTCAAATAACTAATAATATGTTGATTATTTTGAATTTTTTTTTAATTTTAGTATATAAATGCAAAATATTATGAACATGAAGATAAAGATGAAGAAAAATTTGTAAGATTGGTAAATTTGAAAAAAACAGCGAATTGATTGAAAAGAAAATACTGTCTTTTTTAAATAAGTTTTAAGGGTAGAGAAGTTTTATATTCTGATTTAAGTTTTAATGTTTTGAGTATTTTTTGTGATATTAATAAAAATTTTAACGGAATTATCTTTATTTAATATTTAATTACAAAATAAAAAAATGGAAAAATATATATTGAAAATGTATTTTATCATATAATATACAATAGATATATATTTTATAGAGAAAAAGAAAAGAAAATTATAAATTCTTTTATTTGGAAAATTGAATTTAAAAAATAAAACACTATAAACCCTTATAATTATAAATAAAATAAAAATTTTTATAAATTTACGAATTTACTTTATTAAAATTATTAATTTTTTAATTTAAATTTAAAAATTATGTCAAGTCAAGAAAGAATAGATAATAACAAAAATAAAGGAAAAAAAGATTTTATAAATATATATAAAATAAAATGCAAAGGATGTAATATTCAAATAAGTTCATGTAAACTAGAACTTCTAAATGAATATAAAAATGGAGATGAAATAATGAAAATTGATAAAAATTATTTAATGTTTATTTTAACGGGTGAAAAGGAAAAATTATCAAATGATAAAACTTATGTTTATAGGAATATAAAATGTATGAATTGTAAAAAAAAATTAGGAAAGTTGATAATTTTAGGAAATGATAATAAAAAATTATATATTCAAAAATGTATTATTAAAGTAAGTGACATTACCATTGAAATTGAAAAAGAAGAATTAAATGATAATTATTTAAAAATAAAAGAACAAACTCTAAATTTTTACAATTCAAATAAAATAAACAAAAAATTAATAGAATATTCAAAAAAAATATTTAAAAATACTGATTCAATTTGTGAAAATTGTATATTAGAATTAAGTTCTTTTGTGAATTTACAAGATTTTTTTATAAATAATGGAAAAAAAATTGAAAATTATTTTTTAGATTTAATTGAAAAGGCAAATAATAATTATTGTATAAATGAGTTAGAAAATTTTAAAAAAATAATTAATAAAAATATAATTGAGAATTATAATACTGATGATAATGAAATAAATTTGAAGAAAAGAAGAAACAAAAGTCTAAATAATTATATTAAAAAAAAAACAAAATTATAAGAATTACATTTTTTTTATTTAAAAATTTTTTTTAATAAAAGACTTTATTTTTCCTATTATTATATCGAATTTCAAATGAATTGTTATTTCTTCTCATAAATGGATAATAAGATTTCTTTTGATTGTAAATATATTTTTCATCATCAGAAGATTGTTCAAAAAAATCCTTTTCATAAAGTTTAGGAAGTAAGGTAGGTAAAATTTTCATAAGTTTTCTTTCTTTTAAACCTAAATATTCATTATATAAAATGACTTGCCTTAAATTATTTTTTCTGATATCTTCATTTTCAAATAAATCTTTTTTATTTGAATTGATATTATTACCTATCTCTATTTTAGATGAAATCAATAATATTTCGTTGTTATAAAAATTTCTTTTTTTATATAATTTTGAATTACTTTTTTTTTCCTTTTCCTTTTTTATACTTCTACTTCTTTTTCTTTTTTTTTTCTTAATTTTTTCTTCACTTGGAGAAGAACTTTTTATCTCCTTTATTTTAGGTATAATATTTGTTTTTAAAGAAATATCAACACGAAATTCTAATTTTAAATAAAATATATTTCTATTTAATTATTCTATACCTTCAATTTTAAAATTATATTTAGATTCTCCTAAAACAATTTTATCTCCCAAATTTATTTCTTTAGTTTCTTTGACTAATTTTTGAGCATTTATAAAAGTACCATTAGAAGAACCTAAATCTGTTAAAAATAATTTTCCATCTGAATAATTTAATTCTGCATGTTTTCTAGAAACTAATCTATCATCTATTATTATATTTGATTTTGAACCTCTACCTATTATATATTTTCTGTTTTTTTTAAATTTTTGAAAGATATTTACTTGTTATTCTCTATTTTTTCATTTTTTATTTTTTTTTCTTCATAATATAAGGTTAAATTCAAGAATGACATTTTAATTTATCTAAAGATATTTAATAATTCAATTTTATAATTTAATTAAATAAATAATTTAAATTTCCTTACTTAAATCTTGAAATTTTATTTCAGAATAAATTAAAAAAAAATATGATAAAGGAAATTGTTCTAAAATTAATTTATATTAATAATTATTTTTAGTTTTAATTGTATCATTTGTTGGAGGAGTTTGTTTTTTATTCTCATTTATTTTCAAAACTCTATTATTTTCTTGATTCAAATTATTTTTTACAAAAAAATCTAAATAAATATTTTTTTTATTATTTACATAATTCTTATAATCATCTTTTTCAAATAAATAATTTTGTTTTTTATTTAAATCTCCCATATCATAATAAATTATAATATCCCTAACTTCATCATAAGCTAAGACACCACTATTATCACTTTCTTCATCATCATTATAATTTAAATAATTATCTATTTCATCAAATAAATCAATATTATTTATATTTTGATTAATTTTTAATGATTCTATTTCATTATTTATGTATTTATCAATATTTTCTTTTATAATAATTTTGTCTTGATTTATTTGTTTGTTTTGATTTATTGAAATATTATGATTGTTATTGTTAGAATTACTATTATTATTATTATTATTATTAATTTTTATATTTTCATTTATTTGATTTATACTATTATTATAACTTTCTTTATTTGATGTTTTATCTTTAATTTCTTTATTTTTTTTTTTTGAATTATTATTATTATGTATTTCTTGTGTTTTATTAAAATTATTCTGTAAAGAATGAATTTGATTTGGAATTAATTTTGAAAAACTTATTTGATAAGTTGTTATATTTGATTGTTTTATTTTATTTTTATTAAATGAATTTATTGGTTTTGCAAATTTAATATGAAATGGATTAAAAATTTTAAAATTTTTTTTTGGTTTATCATTTTTTTGTAAATAATCATTTAATTTTTTATTTTGATGATGACTTGTTAAAATTATATTTTTTTGAATAGTACTTATATTATTAATTGTATTATTTTTTTCATTATATTTTAAGGCATCATAATTTGAATTAAAAGTTATTTTCAACTTTTGATTTTTAGTATTTTTTTTTTGTTGTTTTGATTTAAAATTTTGTTTTTGATTATTTTTACCTTTACTTTTTGAATTAGAGACACTAGATGTAAATATTGATTTTAATCTTTTTTCTTGTAAAGAAACTTCAATTGCAGTATTATTTGAAGTTTTATTTTTTTTAAATAAATCAAATTGTCTAAATAATTTTAGGAAATCTGAATTAATATTATTATTTTTTGATTTATCTATGGTATTATTATTTTTTTTTAAATTAAAATGATTTAAATTTTGAATCTTATTATTTTTTTTTAATGTAATTTTTTTATATTGTGAAAATTCACTAGGAAAAATAGAACCAATATTATTTTTTATTATTATGTCTCTTTTATTTATATTTTCATAGAATTCTTTTTTTGTTAATGTAAATTTTGAAGATTTATTTCTTAGAGAAATGGGTTGTGAAGTCATTTTTTTAAATATATTTTATTAAATAATTCTTAACAATAAATAATAAAGTCATTTAATATTGCTTAAATAAAAAAATTTATTTTTATTTCTTCATATAGTTTTTTGAAAAATGGATAATTTAAATGGTAGTTGTTTTATTTCATTAAATGAATCACAAATTCGTAAATCCAATTATCTCAAATTAAGTACAAATTATTCAATAATAAATTCTCTTAGAATATCAGATCGAAAAATTATGAGTAATGATATAAATATAGAAAAATTAAATTATGAATCATTATATACAGAAAATATTTTAAATGGATGTTCAAATATTATAAATAGTAATTTTCAAGAAGCTTTAAACTTATTTCAAAATGCTTTAATAATTGCAAAAAAATTAAATGATGAATATAAATTATATGAAAGTAAATGTTATATTGGAATTGCTTATTTTTATTTGGAAAATTTACTTGAATCTTTAAATATTCTTGAAGAAATTTATAAAACAATTTTTGAAAAATGTATCAAAGAAAAATTTTCAATTTCTATAAAAATGATTCAAATGTTAATAAAAGTTGGTGCAAATTTGGTAGTTGTTTATTTTTCATTAGATAAGAATAATGATGCTTTAATAATTGTATCAAATATGATTTCAATAATTGAACGAGAATGTTCTTTATATAAACAAATTTCAGTATTAAGAAATTTAATTTTGATTTTATTTAAGGTTAATTCTTTAGTTGGAGAAAATAAACTTGAAGATCATTTTTTTAATTTGGAACAAGATTTAAATACTAATGAAAAAAGAGATGAATATAAAAATATTATAAATACATTAATGAATGGTTTTAATAATTATTTAAAAAATGAAAATATTGATGATTGGCTTAATATTTTAAATAGTGTATATTCTCAAATGGAAAAATTAAATGATTATAAAGGATTAATATTTATTTTATTTAATCAAGAATGTTTTAAATATATGAAAGAAAGTACAAAAAAAAATATTTCACAAAAAAATTTAAATGAATGTAAAATAAAAATAGCTTCATTAATATTTTCATTCAATAAAAATAATGATAATAATAATTTAACAATTAATGAAAATCAAGAATTAATTGTTGAAATTTTTGATAATTTTAAACAAAAAATGTTAATTCTTCATCAAATTTATTTAAATATTTATAAAACTGAAAATGCGATTATAAATTCATTATCTATAATTACTCCCATTAAAAATAATACTCAAAATTCTTTTTATATCAAATTATTAATAAAATATTCTTTAGGAGTAATTAAAAAATCAAAACAACTTAATCAAAATTTAAAAAATAAATTAATTGATCAATTAAATGAAACTTTAGCAATAATTGATAATAAAAGTTATGATTTATCAAATATAAATTTAGAATCATTAGACAGTGGCATTATTCAAAACTTAAATATAATGATTGAAAATTTAAAATATATATATTTAAAATGTAAATTATTAAAATATTTGGCAAAATTTAGAGAAAAAGTAATAAAATCAAAAGTTATTATAGACAATTCTGCATGGAGAATATATTCTTATAATCAATTTAAATGTATTATTACAGGTGATAATATAGTGAAAATTAATTTAACATCAAAAGGAAAAAAAATACATAATTATCAACTTAGTATAGATAATGATGTAATAGAAATCTTTAAAAAAGATAAATCAGGAGGTCAAATAGAAAAAGTAATAGATAGTTTTAATATAAGTAGAATTTTATTTGGAATAAAATCTGAAAATTTAATAAAAAAAGAAAAAGTATTATCCTATAAAAATAAACCTTGGTGTTATTTATCAATTATTTACAATAAAAAAAGTTTGGATTGGGAATTCGAAGATGAAGAAGATTGTAAAAAATGGTATTATGGATTTCAGAATTATTTTTTCTCAACAAATAGGAAATTCAAAGTTTTATCTACAACAGGATTTGTTATTCAAAAATTAAAAATGAAAGTTAATAATTTAAATTTAGATGAAAGTTTTGTTCAATTAATGTTGAAAGTACTTAATGTATGATAAAAAGTTATTTTTACTTAAAAATAAATTTTCTAAATATATTATATATATTTTAAGTAATTAAATTATAAAAAAATGACAGATATTATTATTAATACAAATTTTGTTTAAAAAAATTTTTCCTAATAAATTTTAATAATGTTCATAAATGAATAATTAAAATTTGCAAAAGTTATAAATCAAAAATTTTTGATGAAAATCATTCAATAAATAGAAAAGTAATGTTTTCCTTCAGGGAAGTAAAAGATTAAAAACAAGTAATTTTTCCATTTTATCCTTTGTTTCACTTAATATATTTGATAATTTTTCTAATTAATTGTATACTTTTTTCTATATTAAGTGTTTTTATATATAAAAATAATTTAGTATTTAAATCATTAATATAATGATTTTTATACAAAAAATTAATGTATTTGAGATTTTTCTATTGAAAAGAAAATTTTATTAAATATTGTTTATATAATCAGTAAATTCATAATAGAAGTGTTTTATTCCATTTTTAGGTTCAAGTTTTGATTTAATAATATAAAATAAATTATTTATCATAGGAAAAACTTTATTAAAATTAATTTTATCTTCTTTTTTTTTTAAATTTAAAGATGTATATTCTAAGGTTGTTATAAAGTTTTCAAGATTTTTTTTTCTTTCTTCTAATTCTAGATTACTCATTTTGCTTAATTCAATATGACTAAAAAAAGTATAATTATTTGATGAAAAAAAATTTGTGATTTCCTTTTTTTCTCTTTTTAATTTTTGTAACTGTTCATTTATTACAGAAATTAATTCATTTATTGTATTACATCCATATAAGTCATCATCTATTTTTTCATCTCTATCTCCACAACAGCCCATTAAAAAAAAAATTTATATTTTATAATATTAAATATTTTTTTATAAGAATTGAATTTGCAAATTATATATGATTTAAAAATCAATAATAAAATTCAAATTTTAATTTCATTTATAAAAAATATATTTTTGAAATTTTAAGAAAATATTTTTATATAAATATAATATATTAAATAATAATTTTAAAAAAAAAAAATTTTTTCAATATATATTAAAATTAATTTATCTTATTCATTTTCTAAATTCTTCATTAAAGGCTCATCTATATCTTTAATTTCAATAGCCTTTTTTTTCTCTCCAGATTTTGTAAAGTAATACATCCAAAAAGCAATTTGTACAGCAACAATTAATATGCTAAAACAATTACTATATAAAGTTAATTTAGCAGATTCATTATAATCCTCATAAGTTAAAATACCATAAATTAACCAAAGAAGTGTAGTTAAAAAACCAACTATATTAGTAAGAATAGGTAAAAATTCATATTCTCCAGTTGTACATAATTTAACAATATTTGTAGCAGGACTTAAATACATTAAAATATTTATAACTGTAGCAACAAAACCAACCAATTGATTACTATCACTTTTTTTTCTAATTATCCAAATTTCCATTAAATAACTAACCTCAAATAATAAGTCAACAACAAATAAACCAAATCCAATAAATTTTTTTATATTTTTTTCAAGAAGAAGGTATAAATATAAAAATAATATTGCTGTGTTTAATAAAACTCCATATCCATTACATATTAATAAAGAATACCAAACATTTCCTGTTGATGTTGATTCTGTAATTCCATGTAAAATCCAAAAAGTACAATTAAATAATATTGTAAGTAAAAGTGTAATTGGAAGTGTCTCAACATTTAATTTACCTTTGTACATTCTTATTATTTGAATTAAAGGAGTTGAAAAATATACCATTGATAAACCACTTGCTATCCATTCTATTGTTTTTTGAAGAATTGTTTGTGGGGCTACTCTTAATTTTGGAGTTGCAAAAATGAGTTGCATTTTTAATTTTTTTTTATTATATTCTTATCAATATTTTTTAATTAAATTATTTAATTATAATTTTGATTAATTCTATTAAAAATTATTTTTTTTTAATTTATCAATTATATTTAAATTATTTATTTGATTATTTTAAATAAAAATTTATTATTTTTTTTGAATTTCAATTCAATAAATGATTTTATTTATAACAGAAATTTTTATTTTTTCAATCATCTTTTTGATGAGTTTATATATTTTTAGTAATTGTTTTTTTACTTACTTCAAATTTTTTGAAATATTTATTATCATTTGTATAAAAATCCTATAAAATTCATTAATTATATAATTATTTTTATTTTAAAATATTTTCCTAATTAAGATATTTTTTAAAATTTCTTTTTTATAATTAATATAATTTAATATTTAAATAAAAATTCAAATTAATAATTTAAATCTTTTAAATAAAAATGTATAAAATTATTTTCAATTTTTAATAAAAAAAATTGTTATTTTCAATAAATTATAATATAATAAACATTTTAAGATATAATTAAAAAACATAAAAAAATGGATTCCAATTTTGAAAGACATTCATTTGCACCTAATTCAGGTAATTATCAATTACCGAAAGAAAAACCATTTGAAACAAAAAGACCAAATAGTGGTAATAATCAAAGGAAATTAGTAATTAAAAGTAATTCAATTTTTGCATTTCAAGAATTTGATAAATATTCATCGTTTTTTTCAAATACAAATCCAAGTTCAAAATATAAAAGTAATTCTAATCAATCAAGAAAAATGTCAAATTCTAATTCAAGTTCATCTTCATCTTCTTCTGAAAGTGAAAATGATGAAGAAGAAATACCTTTTCCAATTACATCAAGAAAAAATAAAAGATTATCAGATACAAGTTCATTAAATACTTTTTTAAATAAATTTAAAGAATTTAATATAAATATACCTAGTCCAAATAATAATAATATTCAACAAAGTAAACAACAAAATTTATTTCCTTCGCAAAATGTTAATATTAATAATATGAATAATCCAAATAATAATAATAATATGAATATAAATAATAATAATTTTAATAATTTTAGAAGGAAATCTGTACAATATTATCCTCATTTTAATTTCCTTAATTTTCCAATTCAAAATCAACCAAATTTTCAAAATATGAATAACCCATTTATGGTTAATACAAATATAAATAATTATAATGCATTTAATAATGTAAGAAATATATCAATCCCAATTCAAAATAATAAACAAACTAAAACTCAAAAAAAAAGGAATTCTTTTAATATTCCTGTACCTAATAATTTATATTATGAAGATAGTTATATATTAGATAATTTAAATTCTTATTTAACTGATCAAACTCGATGTAGACAAATTCAAGAAAAATTAGAAGAAAAAAAAAATGATTCTGAATTTATTAATAAATTTTATCAAAATATAGAATCAAATTTAGTTGATATTATAAATCATCAATTTGGTAATTATGTAATTCAAAAATTTTTTGATGTAATTTTATTTCAAAAAAATCAAAATTTAATAAGTCAATTTTTTTCAAAAATACAAAGTGATTTATTTAAAATATCAGTAAATAATTATGGAACAAGAGTATTTCAAAAATCATTAGAAAAACTAGATAATGGAATTTATGAACAAATTGAAACACCTGAATTAAATAATATAATAAAAAATTTAGTAGAAAAACATATTTTTGCATTATGTTATGATAAAAATGGTAATCACGTTTTTCAAAAAATTGCAAGAATATTTCCAAAAGATAGAAATCAATTTATATTTGATTTGTTAAATCAATATGCAATTGAAATTTCTAAATTAAAACAAGGTGCAACAATACTTCAAAATACTTTTAAATATGCTTCAAGTGTTCAATTAAAAAGTTTAATTTTAAAAATTTTAAGTGATATTGGTGCTTT
>JAEEGL014428875.1_pt1 | contig 10950 bp, 8 predicted proteins | sample 9134231 | NCBI WGS metagenome assembly JAEEGL01 (sample SAMN16246548, study PRJNA631951) | gut metagenome | biome: gut microbiome; feature: rumen; material: fiber-attached | host: Bos | place: Iran: Karaj | collected 2018-10 | reverse complement strand
ATTTTGCCCGACAGTTAACCAGAGACGTTGATAAAGATCTGTGTTGAAGAAAGCTTTCGTTTCTTCTGTATAGGGTCTCGATCTGGCAATAAGGATTTTCAGGCAGCAGTTTGTAATAAGAGCTCCGATCGTGATACCTATCAGCATGGCTGTCCCGTATTTTCTGGTTTTTCTGAAAACTATCAGAATAAGAGCAATGATAATCAGAGGAATGCCCCCGTGTCCAAGCTCTGAAATGAACTCGAAAAAAGGTGTAAAAAAACCACCTGCCAATTCGTACAGTTTGTGTATTAAAACAACCATATACTGATCAAAGGAGGAAAAGAAATTGTTGATCCATATTGCCGCTGTATTCATATCCGTATTTTGAAAACCTCCTGAATAGCTTGTTTTTTTATTATCATACCACAATAGGGGAATGCTTGTCTATTCATTTTGTTCGTGATATAATAAATATATTATGGATAAGTTTATTTTACATTCAAAATTTAAGCCTATGGGAGATCAGCCGGAAGCAATTGATACGCTTGTGAAGAGTGTGGAATACGGGCTGGATGAGCAGGTGCTGCTGGGGGTTACAGGGTCGGGAAAAACCTATACGATGGCAAATGTTATTGAAAGAATCAACCGCCCAACACTTGTTCTGGCACATAATAAAACTCTTGCAGCTCAGCTCTGCAGTGAGTTTAAAGAGTTTTTTCCGGAAAATGCTGTGGAGTATTTTGTCTCATATTATGATTACTATCAGCCCGAGGCGTATATTCCGCATACGGACACTTTCATAGAGAAAGATTGCTCTATCAATGACGAAATTGACAGACTTCGGCTTTCTGCAACATTCTCTCTTTTGGAAAGAAGAGATGTAATTGTTGTTGCCTCTGTTTCGTGTATATATGGCTTGGGAGAACCGGACGATTTCGCTAGAATGGCAATTTCTGTAAGACCGGGTCAGAACTGGAATTTTGATGAGCTTCTGAAAAAATTGATAGAAGCAAGATATGAACGAAATGATGTGGCTTTTGAACGGAATAATTTCAGGGTCAGGGGAGATACAATCGAGATATTCCCGGCTTATTGGAATGATAAAGCGGTCCGTATAGAATTTTTCGGCGATGAAATTGATCGGATTTTTCTGATAAATCCGATTACCGCCGGCAGAATCAGTTCTTTATCACATACTGTTATTTATCCTGCCAATCATTACGTGACGACAAAAGATAAAATGAACGCTGCAATTGAGCGTATTCGAAAAGAATGCGATGAAAGAGAAAAGTTTTTTGTTGATCACGGCAAAATGATTGAGGCTCAGCGTATAAGGCAAAGAACGGAATATGATATTGAAATGATGCAGGAGCTCGGATACTGTTCAGGGATTGAAAACTATTCACGCCTGATAGCAGACCGCAAACCAGGCAGCCCACCAATGACGCTGCTGGATTACTTTCCGAAAGATTTTTTGCTGTTCATAGACGAGAGCCATGTGACCCTGCCACAGGTTCATGCTATGTATAATGGCGACAGAGCAAGAAAAACGAGTCTGATTGATTTTGGATTTCGCCTTCCCTCTGCCTATGATAACAGACCGTTGAAATTTGAAGAATTTGAAAAAAGGATACATCAGCGGATATATGTTTCTGCAACGCCGGGTACTTATGAAAGGGAACGTGCCGGACAGATTGCGGAGCAGCTTATCCGGCCAACCGGATTACTTGATCCGGAAATTTTCATTCGGCCGGTCGAGGGACAGATAGATGATCTTATAGGGGCAATCCATGAAAAGATAGCTTCCGGTCAGCGTACACTGGTAACAACACTAACAAAGAAAATGGCAGAAAATTTAACGGATTATCTGACTTCAGTCGGAATTAAGTGCCGTTATATGCATCACGATATTGCGACGATTGAACGTATGGAAATTATCCGCGACTTGAGACTCGGTGTTTTCGATGTTTTAATTGGAATAAATTTGCTCAGAGAAGGGCTGGATATTCCTGAAGTTGGATTGGTTGCTATTTTGGATGCGGATAAAGAAGGATTCCTACGCAGCGAAACCAGCCTTATTCAAACTGTTGGACGTGCAGCACGAAATGCAGACAGCTATGTAATTATGTATGCTGATACCGTGACAGATTCCATGAAGGCTTGTGTTGAAGAGACAAAACGAAGACGTGAAAAGCAGATAAAGTATAACAAAGAGCATAATATTGTTCCGCAGACAATCAGAAAAGATATCAGGGATATTCTGGAAATCTCATCGGTAACCGAGAAGGCGGTATCCAAATCTAATGGTGTAAAAATGACTGAACGGGAACGTAAAGAAGCAATAGAACAACTGGAAGTTAAAATGAAGAAAGCAGCTTCCATGCTGGAGTATGAGATAGCAGCTCAGCTTCGGGATGAGATAATTCGCCTCAGAGGGAGATAGAAAAGTGAAAAAACTGATGATACTGGATGGGAACAGTATAGCTAATCGTGCTTTTTATGGCGTTCGAATGCTGAATGCACCGGATGGAACGCCAACAAATGCTGTTTTTGGCTTTCTGAATATCTTTAACAGGCTTATGGCTGATATTGAGCCTGATGCTGTTGCAGTTGCTTTTGACTTAAAAGAGAAAACTTTCCGCCATAACAGATTTGATTATTATAAAGCGCAGAGAAAACCCATGCCGGAAGATTTGTCAGTACAGATGCCTTTAATCAGAGAAGTACTGGATAAAATGAACATTAGGTATTATACCTGTCAGGGATATGAAGCGGATGACATACTTGGAACTGCGGGGGCGATCTGTGAGAAAGAAGGATGGCAATGCGTTATTGTCACAGGAGACAGAGACAGCCTTCAGCTCGTTACAGAAGCGGTTCATGTCTGCCTGATAAAATCAAAAGGCGGTCAGACAGAAACTGTCCTGTACACACCGGAAGTTTTTCGTGAAGAATACGGTTTTGAACCGAAAGGTATAGTGGATCTCAAAGCTTTGATGGGAGACTCTTCAGATAATATCCCCGGTGTTCCCGGCGTCGGAGAAAAAACTGCCAGTGAACTTATTAAAAAGTACGAAACGCTGAATGCTGTATATGACGCTGTGAATTCTGAAGAAATAAGGGAAAGCATCAGAAAAAAGCTCGGCGCAGGAGAGCAGTCAGCAAGGGATTCCTACTGGCTTGCAACAATTGTAACAGATATACCCTGTGTTTTCAAACCGGAGGATAATCTCTGGAGCTATAATTTTAAACCCGAGCTAAAAGATCTGCTCCTTCGCCTCGGGTTTATAAAAATGATTGAAAAATGGAAACTGAACGAGATAAATACAGTTTCGGATATTGCTGAAACAGAACAAAACTCAATAAGTACGATAGAAATAACAGATTCCAATTGGGATATTCTGAATAGTGTACTTTCGGATGCGGATTATATTGGGATTGAAGTATGCGACGATTTATCATCCTTTTCATTCTATGATGGGAAGACGCTTTTCTCCGTTTCAAGGTTGGATTGTATAATCTCTTATGATAAAATATTGGATTGGATTCTTACAGATTCAGTTAAAAAGGTTACGCAAGATCTGAAATATCTTATGCGAAGACTTATTGAAAAGAATATCCTGTTTGGTGGATTTGTTTTTGATACGTCACTTGCCGGATATTTGATTTCAAGCACGGATTCAGATTATTCTGCAGAAAAGCTTGCAGATCAGTATTTGAAAAAAGAGATAAGCGGTGCAAAAGCCATCTATGAACTTTATCATCCGTTAAGTGAAAAACTGAATTTGCTGTCTTTGGAAGAATTGTACTATTCCTGTGAATTGCCATTGTGCCGGGTCCTGGCGGAAATGGAAATTGAGGGTTTTCTTGTTGATCGTCAGGCATTATATGAATTCGGGAGAGATCTTACTATTGGTATAGATGATCTTCAGGAATCAATCTGGAGGCATGCAGGAGAACAATTTAATATTAATTCAACGAAACAGCTTGGGCAGATTCTGTTTGAAAAACTGCGTCTTCCATATGGGAAGAAGACAAAAACAGGATGGAGTACGAATGTAGATGTGTTGGAAAAACTTCAGGGAATTCATCCAATTGTGGGAGAGGTTCTTGAATACAGGATGCTTACTAAACTGAAATCTACTTATGCTGATGGCCTTCTGAAAGTTATTTCATCTGACGGCAGAATACACACTAATTTTCAGATGACAGTTACGGCAACCGGTAGATTATCATCAACAGAACCGAACCTTCAGAATATACCAATACGTCGCCAGCTTGGTTCACAAATTCGGCGTATGTTTATTCCACGGGAAGGAAATGTGCTGGTAGATGCAGATTACAGTCAGATTGAGCTTCGCCTGTTAGCGCATATATCTCAGGATCAGAATATGATAAATGCATTTCTTAGCGGAGAGGATTTCCATGCGGTTACTGCTTCTAATGTATTCGGAGTTCCTCTGAAAGAAGTAACACATGAAATGAGAAGCCGTGCAAAAGCCGTAAATTTCGGAATTGTTTACGGCATTTCAGCTTTTTCGCTTTCTCAGGATATAGCAGTGACACCGAGAGAAGCACAGGCTTATATGGACGCCTATTTTTCAAAGTTCCCAGATGTTAAGAGATATATGGCCGATATAATTGAAAAGGCAGAAAAAGATGGTTATGTAACAACGCTTTACGGCAGGAGGAGAGATATACCTGAATTAAAGAATTCTAAGTACACAGTAAGAGAATTCGGAAAACGTGTTGCCCTAAATATGCCGATTCAGGGAACAGCTGCTGATATTATGAAACTTGCCATGATTGATGCCTATAAAACGCTGAAGAAAAACAAATTAAATGCAAAAATGGTGCTTCAGGTTCATGATGAATTGATTGTGGAATGCCCAGAAAAAGAAGCGGATGAGGTTTGTGAAATTTTGAAGAATAGTATGTCGTGCATTGCTGCTCTCAGTGTTCCGCTCATGGTAGATGTAAAAATAGGTAGTAGCTGGGCAGAGGCTCATTGATATGCATTTGTTGATAAGAAATACAGAGCCAGAGGATATTCCCAGGCTTTTGGAACTGGAGCAGCAATACTTTTCATTTCCTCACGTAAAGGAACAGTTTGAACGTGAAATTCATGATCCCGTATACTCACTGATTACAGCTTGCGATAAAGAGTATATCCTTGGATATGCAGGCTTGATGCATGTTGAGGATGAAGGATATATAACAAATATTGTTATATGTAAAGAATATAGAAGACTCGGTGTTGCCAATTTATTACTTGCTGAATTTGATAGAATAGCAAAACAATTGGAATTGTCCTTTATCAGTCTCGAGGTTAGAGTAAGCAATTATTCAGCTATACAATTATATTTAAAAAATGGATATAAAAAAGAATCCGACCTCCCTAAGTATTATGACAAACCGAAAGAGGACGGAATTATTATGACAAAATGGTATTTGAAGGAGAATAAGGTTGAAAATTCTGGCATTTGAATCCACCTGTGATGAAACAGCGGTTGCTGTTGTTGAAAATGGAAGGATTATTCTTGCAAATCAGATTTTTTCTCAGGCTGATTTGCATGCTGTATATGGAGGGGTAGTTCCTGAAATTGCTTCCCGTTCTCATATTGAGGCAATATCCCTTCTAACAGAAAGAGCATTGATGGAAGCCAATTTGAAACGAGGTGATATTGATGCTGTTGCTGTGTCTTATGCACCAGGATTAATTGGGGCAGTTCTGGTCGGTGTAAGCTTTGCAAAAGCATGTGCACTAGCATTGAAAGTGCCCTTAATACCTGTCCATCATATTCGTGGTCATATTGCAGCTAATTACCTGGCTTACACGGACCTTGTTCCGCCGTTTCTTTGCCTTGCTATCTCCGGAGGAAACACACTTCTCGCAGATGTGTGTAGTTATACAGAAATGCATATACTTGGTTGTACCCGGGATGATGCTGCTGGAGAATGTTTTGACAAAACAGCCAGAGTACTCGGACTGCCGTACCCAGGTGGAAAGCCTATGGATGAACTGGCAAAAGGAGGAGATGATAGAAAATACAGTTTTCCCCAAGCTCATATAGAAGGTAATCCATACGATATGAGCTTCTCAGGATTAAAAACTGCTGTCATTAATTTGATTCATCATGCAGAACAAAAAGGTGAGATGATTGACAAAAACGCTTTGGCAGCTTCTTTTACGAGAGCAGTGTCTGAAAGTCTTGTCCCTAGGACTATAATGGCAGCAGAAGAATTAGGATATCAGGAACTCGTAATTGCCGGAGGCGTAGCAGCAAATTCTGTTATTCGCAGAGATTTCACGGAGGCAGCAGAAAGAAAAGGATTAAAGCTGTATATTCCTCCGTTGCGGCTTTGCGGAGATAATGCTGCTATGATTGGTTCTCAGGCATATTACGAGTATCTTGCTGGACATACGGCAGGCAGTGATCTGAATGCATATGCCAGTATGGATATTAATGGGTCTTTCTGAGTTTAAAAAGCATTTCGTCATGCGCTGTTATCTCAACCTGATCATCCAGAGGGACTAACTCAGCATAACCGTATTTGTGTATCAGGGCAGTGCGGAGAATTTCATCGCATAAGAGTGGATTCTTTGGCAGAAGTGGACCATGACTGTAAGTACCGAATACATTCAGGTAGCGTACTCCTTCTGTTCCGTCTTCACCGTTGTTTCCGAAACCTTTTAATACTGTTCCCAGAGAACTGACACCATTTCCGAGCCAGGTTCTCCCACTGTGATTTTCAAAACCTACTACAACACTTCCTCCGGATTCTTCCCCGCACTGAAAGCTGTAATTACCAATCATTCTTTTTTCTGCCCCTACGGTATACAGGTCAATAGCCCCTATGAAATCACATCGCTTACCATCATATGTTTCATAATAATTTCCCAGCAGCTGATAACCGCCGCATATAGTCAGAAAGGGGAGCCCATCACGGATAGCACAGCAAATTTCTTTGTCTTTGCCGTTGTGAAGGTCTTGTAACAGTACCTGTTGTTCAAAATCCTGACCTCCGCCAATAAAAACCAAATCATATTTTGATAGAGCAGCAGAGGTGCCGATCGGTAAACGTGCGACTTCTGCTGTGATACCACGCCAGGCAAGCCGTTGACATAGACATAAAATATTCCCCCTGTCACCGTAAAGATTTAAAACATCCGGATACATATGACATATTTTCAGATCCATAATATTACTCCCAGAAATCAGCTCCGCCGCAATGACGGATCAGTACTTTGCGAAGGTCCAGCATAGCTGTATAGGTTGGGATGATGAATATTTGCTCGTTTGAAGATGAAAGACGCTGAATCAGAGATTCATAATTTCTTTCTTCATGGATGAGGCCTGTGCGAAAACCGGAATACTTGATGCGGAGATGCATATCTGCCGCCCGTTCACCGGAAACATATATTTCTTTCAGGCTGTTATTAAATGTGGATAAAGTTTCAAAATCGACATCCCATATCCATGATATATCGGTGCCGTCTGCACTTCTGTCATTTAAACAGAGAACAAGGATGAAAGGATCTTTTGATCGCTTAAGAAAGTCGAGTATCTGGTTAAAACCGGCAGGATTCTTGGCAAGCATTAAACGGGTTCCTCCGCCAAGATTGAATTTTTCCATACGCCCAAATCCGCATTGAAAATTCCCGACTGCCTTTACAGCAATGTCTGCACTGAAACCTATTTCCATAACAGCAGATATAGCACCTACAGCATTATATATATTGTACATGGCCGGGAGATTGATTTCTGCTGTTATGGCATTTCCATGAATACACAGTTGAATTGTGCTGCCATCAGGCCCCTGCTGAATTATTTTTGTTACAGCATAGTCAGCATTTATACGATGATACCCGCATTTCGGACATTCAAAACCACCCAGGTGACCGTAAGTTATATAATGATAAGTATATTCGGTTTTACATCTGATACAATGGGTGGCATCAGATACTACTGGCTTTTCTGCACTTGGGGCAGCATCCTTATCTATGCCGAAATAGACAACGGCATTTGGAAGATCATTTGCAAGGGAAGCTGTCAAAGAACAGTCAGCATTCAGGCAAAGCTTTGATTCAGGAATTGAACTGATAGCATTGCGTATATTGGAAAGAGTGTGAGTTACTTCGCCGTATCGGTCAAGTTGATCGCGAAACAGGTTGGTTACCACAATTATACGAGGGCGTAATTGAGGAAAAACCCGCACAGCTGCAGCTTCGTCGCATTCAATTATGGCATATTCTTTTTTGGGTTTCCCCAAAACTGAGCTGTTCATCACAAATTCAGTTGTGATTCCGCTTAAAAGATTAGCACCGGATCTGTTTGCAAAATAGCTGAGATTCTGTTCTGAAAATGCCTCTTCAATCATTCGTGAACTGGTGGTTTTTCCATTGGTTCCGGTAACTGCTATGACTTTAACTTCTTGAGCGAGAAAAGAAAGTAGTTCAGGGCAGATCTTTAGCGCCATGCGACCGGGCATGGCTGTTCCTCCGCGGTGAAGCAGACGGGAAAGATATCTCAGCAGTCTGCATATTAGAATGGAGATTAGAATGCGGATTTTCATAGATAACTCCTGCTATCATTAATACTTTTTTGAGAGTGAATTAAATGGATATTCGAGTGGTGATTCTGCTTGCGGTAGAAGGCATAATAGCATTATTTTTTTTACTGAAATTGGGATTTGCGAATTCTAAAAAAGCATTGATAAAATGTTCTTTGGTGTTGTCTCTGGCCTTGCTCATAAGGCTCTGCTTTTTTGACAGAGAAAACACTGATTATGAATGGTTTTTAAAAGTTTGGATTGCGTTTTTTCGCGAAAATGGTGGATTGAAAGGACTTGGCCGGTCAATAGGAAACTATAATGTTCCATATCTTTTCTTTCTGGCGCTCTTTTCCTATTCATCTATAAGGGATCTGTACCTTATAAAGCTTTTGAGCGTTTTCTTTGATCTGATGCTTGCTATCTCTGGTGCAGTATTTGTCAGACGATGCGGAGAAAAACCAGATAAACAGCTGATTTGTTTTTTTGTTCTGCTGTATCTTCCTACTGTTGTTCTGAACAGTGCTTTTTGGGGGCAGTGCGATAGTATATATGTGTCTCTGGCCATAATGGGGATTAATTTTGCCCTTCCGGACAGGAATGGAAAAGAATACCCGGTTTTATCTGTTGTATGTATAGGAATGTCTTTTGCCTTTAAGCTCCAGGCTGTTTTCTTAATGCCTTTGTGGATTGTTCTTTGGATTTGGAAAAAGCACAAATTATATTGGGCTGTTTTGTTTCCTGTGACTTATATAGCAATGATGCTGCCCGCTCTTTTGAAAGGCAGAAGTTTTTCCGAAGTGCTGTTCTTTTATATAAAGCAGGCAGATACGGTTGGTTCCGCCCTGAATTATAATGCGCCGTCACTGACTGCTCTGATGAAAAATACTGCAGGTTCTGAAGAACTCTCCCGCTGTTTAGTTGTATTAGCATTTACGGCTATGATTTTGCTGGTGGTGATAGGCGCGCTTCTCAGAAAGAGTCTGACATCAAAACAATTTCTGGTACTGTCAGTAATGATGGGTATCGTTATTCCGTTTTTCCTGCCGCACATGCATGATAGATACTTTTATGCAGCGGATGTACTGAGCTTGATTCTCGCAGTTTGTGAACCAGGTTTAATTCCCGTTGCTTTAGGCGTTCAGTTCGGCTCGTTAATTTGTTATTTGGGATATATAAACGGTTATTATTTGCGATTGGGATCTATGCCAGTTTATTTGACAAATGATAAAGGCGCCATTGCTGTTCTGGCGTCTTTCCTGCTGCTTTCCTTATACTTCATCAGAATAACTTTAACTAAATATAAACAAAATAATTGAGATGGGAGAACCAAGCCTCTATAACGGAATTGACCGTTTTGCTGTTCCGCGCAGTCTTCTTCCACGACCGCGTCGCCTGACAAATGAGGCTTTTTCTTTGTAATTGAACAGCATTTCATCGTCACATGAATATACTAATCTGCTGAGGAAGAGAGTGTTATTTTCCATATTCTTTTTGAATCTTACACGTACAAGGAAATTGTCGTGATCCGTGCAGGTGAAAATATTCATATACCTTCCATCACCCTGACTGATCCATTTGACACCATTCATCTCAGCTTTGCAGACAGGACACAGAAGCTTTGAAATTCTATCATCAGAAAGGGCGGCGGCTTTTGTTTCAAACCCGTCAAAGGCATCGTGTACAAGCGGTTCCGGCCCGTCGGGTACATTAGTTCGAACAGCCTTCGGCATTCTCGATGCCAGAATCCGCGGAGCATCATCATAGTTTCGAACACCTTCCTGCATGTTCAGTTTTGAACATACAAGAGCGGTGTTATAGGCATCACCCAAAGCATCATGAGCGGTTCTCGTCTGTTCGATACCGAAATGCTCCATCGCTTCTGAGAGAGATTTCTGGTTTTTGTCACCGCCTGTTTGCACGTTATATATTAATTGGAGATTAAGCCAGTCTGAGACCCAGTCCCAATCGAGATCATGGATAATAATATTTTGTTCAAAAATACCTTGGTCATCATTCCCCCAGGTTATAAAAGTTACATCTTCTCCACAGAATTCACGGAATTTTTTAATTGCCTCGGGAAAACTGACACCATGAGATAGCCGTTCCTTATCAAATCCGGTTATTTTTTTTACCTGATAATGGATCTGACGGAAGAAAACTGGCTTGACATCTATTGTGAATTCTTCACCCAGGGTCAAATCCGGATTCAGACGCACAGCACCAATTTCAATGATTTCACCTCTAAGATGAATAGGCAGATGATTAAAAACTGGAGAATCCGAACGCAGTGCCTGATTCCATTCAAAGTCCACTACTACAAAATTCATTATTTGCATCCTTTTTTCTTCTATTCATCTGCATTATAACATAATATTCCGACAAATAGAAGAAGGACAGGAAATAAAAATTTGT
>JAEEGL012951910.1_pt1 | contig 10950 bp, 5 predicted proteins | sample 9134231 | NCBI WGS metagenome assembly JAEEGL01 (sample SAMN16246548, study PRJNA631951) | gut metagenome | biome: gut microbiome; feature: rumen; material: fiber-attached | host: Bos | place: Iran: Karaj | collected 2018-10 | reverse complement strand
GGAACAGGAACGCAGGAACTATCGATCGCTGTTCTATCTGTACTATCAGCTCAATGATTACGATAAGGCATGGTGCATCAGTGATATTACCGTTGCCAAGAATATCGCCATGTCGGATGAAATCGAACATCACGACAATATTGACGATATGCTCGCCAACCCGCTCCCGAGACTCTCGAACGAAGACGTCTCCCGCGGCCTGATGCATCCAAAACTTTCGGGCGATCTGACCAAGCTGTTCTCACTCTATCAGCAGTGTCTGCGTCCCGCATTCTGCCACAAGGATAAGGATGAGGGCATCGTCAGACGTCGTCGTCTGCAGTTCACGAATGAGTCGCCGTTCTGGAGAATCTACAGCAATGCTGCCGGCGCATTCAGTGTCGCACCCGTTCCCGATGTCTACGATTGCGATATCCTGGCCACAGGTATGCGTCTCGCCAACGTCGATTACAATGCCTTCAAGATTGCTCTCGATATGAAGACCGGACGGTCCATCGATGAACTCCGCTTCATCATTGCCCGTAACCTCTTCCTGTTCCAGAAATTCTTCATGGCAGGTATCGATCTCGGTGCTTCGAGCCTCAAGACCATGATCATGGCTTCCTTCAACTACTTCAACAACAAGCCGGTTCAGGATGCCAACCATCAGGCCATCTACAAGGCTCTCTCGAACGTACCCAAGTCGCTCCAGAATGAAATCCGCCGTACACTCGAAATGATCAGTTCCAAGGGCAGCGAGGCAAATGCTTCTGCATGGCTCAAAGCTGTTGATCTTTCCTGCGACCGTGCCGGTTTGCTGCTGTGCGCCAACTTTGGTGTCGCCGTGACCTGCATCGCCCGCGAAGATCTCCACCTGTCGAAGCTGACCGTCGAGGAACGCGTGGCTGAATTGACGAAGTTCGCAATGAGCGATGAGTATTCGTACCTGAGAGGTCGTCTGGGCATCAAGAATTACAACGATTCTGATGATCCGCAGTCATAATTTTCGGTTGGGGGGGATGCCCCCCGCGCGGCTATGGCCTTTGGGCCATACGCCGCTCCCCCCAGGCTGCTATGGCGCTGCCATACGCAGCCTTTTTTGTTTACGCTGCATGATGCACTAAGCGTCGACAAAAGAAATGATTCGCAGCATTGAGCTTGGAATCCTTCGTTATCCATAAGTTTTGAACAACAGGGAATTGGCCGGAGAACAGTTCATATTTTTGCTCCGCCTGTGTATTGCGAAGAAATTGGCGTGTGCTGAATTGTACGAACTGTGATATGAACCGGCCAATGGTCGGCATACACTGCTCAATGTGTGTCTTATCTGTTTATCGCAGTTGTGTAAGTAATCGTTTTATTTGCGTTGGATTTGATACCTCAATTTTATACTTAAAGGAGTCGATATGAAAAAATACAAATTCTCCCGGCTTTTGATCCCACTGTGTGCTTTGGCGTTGTCATCCTGCAGTGATGATAGTTCGGATTCAGGAACGGCAAAATCCCCGGAACCCACAGAATGTACAAATGCCTGTGAACCCGATGCTTTTGAATGTACAGATAATGGTTATCGAATTTGTCAAAAAGAGAGTTCCGGGTGTTTGGAATGGAAAGATGCTGCATGTCCGGATGGTACGGTTTGCAATGCAGAAGAAAATAAATGTGTTGGCAGTGAAACATGTACAAATGCCTGTGAACCCGATGCTTTTGAATGTACAGATAATGGCTATCGAATCTGTCAAAAAGAGAGTTCCGGGTGTTTGGAGTGGAAAGAAGCCGCATGCCCGGACGGTACGGTTTGCAATGCAGAAGAAAATAAATGTGTTGGCAGTGAAACATGTACAAATGCCTGTGAACCCGATGCTTTTGAATGTACAGATGATGGCTATCGAATCTGTCAGATGGGCGATTCGGGATGCCTCGAATGGAAAAATACACAATGCTCCGAATCGACAAAATGTGATGTAAATATAAAGGATTGCGCAGATACCGGTCAGCCGGAAGATTGTCATGTTTGTACAACAGGTCAGCATCGCTGCGATGGAATGCTTATTGCTCAGTGTGAACAGGATGAAGTCACCGGTTGTACTTCATGGAGTGTTCCTGAATCATGCGGTGAAGGCAGGTACTGCGATTCCGGAACCAACGAATGCATGGAAGGATGCAGGAACGAATGCAGCGAGGGAGAAACTCGATGCAATGGTGATAAGTTTCAGCAATGTATAAATAATGGTTCTGATTGCTGGATGTGGGGAAGTTCTGAGACCTGCGGTACGGCTCAATCGTGTATCAATGGCAAATGTGAATACAACTGCGGCAGTGATTGCGATCCATTTTCGATCGTCATTATTCCTGATACACAGTACTACACTGGTGTTAGAAGAAAAGGCGAAATTGATCCTCCCACCTATGATAAAAAAGGCGAAACAATATATCACAAGCAAATGCAATGGATTGTCGATAATAAGGATACTGCTAAAATACCCAATCTCAAGATGGTCGTTCATATGGGAGATATGACCAACGACAATGAAGAAGCACAGTGGAATATAGCCGAAAGTGCTCAGAATATATTGAAAGAAAACAACATTCCTTTTGCCATCGTCACGGGCGATCATGATTACCGTGGTAAATGGGACGATAAAAATAAAAAAGTTTTACCCGGCGGTCGTGCTCAGACCAAATTCCCGGAGTATTTCAAGGAAGACTATCTTAAAGCATTGCCGGGGTATGGCGGCATATATAATAAAGTGAATACTTATTTTAACTTTAAAGCCGGCAATCAGGATTATATGGTCCTCAATCTTGAGTTTGCTCCTCGCCAGCAGACTTTATGCTGGGCAAATAATTTATTAAATCAATCAGAGAATAAAAATAAAAAAGTTATATTGGTGACACACAGCAATCTAACTCACGATAGCACACATCCTAATAAAAATGGTGAATATAAATATGGTGGAAAACCGAATCCGCTTTTGGTTCAGGTCGGTTCCAGCGGTCAGGAAATCTGGGATGAGTTTACTTCGCGTCATTCCAATGTCATCATGGCATTGAGCGGCCATACGGATGACAGTGAGCGACGCATTCGAGAGGGCAACAACGGTAATCAGGTCGCTGAAATCCTCACGGATTACCAGTTTGAGCTGCCTTGTGAACAAAACTCATTGAACAAATGTAAAACAGTATGCGAAAAAGATAAGTGTGAACCAAAAGATAAAAAGAAACCTTTTCACTGCGGGGAAAATCCTGATGGCGGCAATGGCTGGCTTCGCGTGCTCACCTTTTATCCCAAAGAGAATAAGGTGGAGAGCAATGTTTACACTGTAATCGAAGGAGAATCTTTGGCCAAAAAAACATTTTCTTCTGCCGGAACTCCAACATTTTTTTGCAGTGAAGGCTATGTTGAAGGTAGCTATACAAGCCAGAGCGGACGTTGGTATGGCAGTAACCCCCAAAGTGACGATCATACTTATAGACTGAATCTTGATTTTACTTCAAAGACGGTAAATCAATACAATATTAATGATCATCTCGGCTTTACACATCAGACGATCAATCAGAATTCAGCCGGGGATCAGAGCCATTCGAGTGTTGCTGCCAATGATAAAGGCAATATTGTTTTCGTTTGGGAAGATGATTCAGACGATAAAGATGGCAAAAACAGTGCAGGAGGCAATGCTCACGATATTTACGGCAGAGTCTTTCAACCGGGCGGATGCGCTCAAACTGGCAATATCGTCATCAATGCCGAGACGAAAGGCGAGCAATCCGAACCCGATGTTGCGATGGACAAAGATGGCAATTTCGTCGTCGTCTGGACGGATGATTCCGACAACAACGGTTCGACCGAAGTCTGGATGCGCGGTTTTAAGCCAGACGGAACCGAACGCTGGGGGCGCAAGGCAGTGAATACTGTGCCTAAGAATAATCAGCGTGATGCGCACATTGCCATGGCCGCAGATGGTACATTTGCTGTTTCATGGACTGATGAACGTGCATCTAAGGATAATCCTCAAATCTGGGTTCGTGGGTTTAACGCCAATGGAACGGAGCGCTTTGCGGAGCGGCCCATCGTCGATGGCGCGTCGGGAAAACGCATTCACTCAGATATATTCATGGATGATTCCAAAAATATTGCCGTGACCTGGCAGGATGATAAGGATGGCAATGACTGGTTTGAAATCTACATGCGCTTGCTCAGTGCCGATGGTAAGGACAAAACCAAAGTTCTGGTGGTCAATTCTAATCCCGATGGACAACAGGAATATCCTTCGATTGGCGGCAAACGCGATGGTTCCGGATTCATTGTTTCGTGGAATGATCATCCCAAAAACGCTTCGAAATATTTCATAAGGGCACGTACATTCGATGGCGGTGGCAAACCAATCAAAGAAACAAAAGTTTCGAATACTTCCGGAGAAAATGTCACCCCCAGGGTTTGCATGGACAACAGCGGTAATGCGGTCATCGCGTGGTATAACCCTGCAAAACGCGATATCATGCGATCTTTTTGGATGAACAATAAAGATATATCAGCTGAGGGACCTATGAACTGGCCTAGAAATGGCAGTAATGTTGATAGTGGTCATTCTAATTGGGATAATGATGGGCATGCCTATCAACCCGCGGTTGCATGTATTTCGGGTACCAAAAGCTGGGTCGTCTATTCTTATTCGGATGACTGGGGCAATGATTCCAATCACGAAATCTATGGTTACAGTGAGCAGATTAAGTAGGTGCGCAGCCTATCGCCTGACGGCGATACGGCTTTGCGGGTGCGGCTTCCTGCGGTACGCCGCACCTTTTGGATTGGCTTGTTGAGCGCTCGTTTTAACGTGTGTAAATCCCGGAACATGGGGATTCATTGCGAGAAGGAAGAAAAATGAAAAATCTGGGTATTGTTGGTTGCGGAAAAATGGGACAGGCATTGGCGCCGGGAATGGCAGCTTCGACGGATGCCCGCATTTTATGCTGTGATGTATCTCAAAGTGCATTGGATGCGATGCAGGCGTGTTTGGGACAGCGGGCATCCTATACGACCGATGTCGATGAAATCGCGAAACAGTGCGATGTCGTGCTCACTGCGGTCAAACCGGTTCACGCACTCGGCGTCATCCGGCATCTCGGGGCAGGATGTGCAAAGAGTATTTTGTCCATTGTGGCTGGGATCAAATATGATGCGCTCAAAAGTGTGGCCAATGGTTGCGATGTCGTCCGAATCATGCCCAACACACCGGCTCTGGTTGGAGCAGGATCGATGGTCATTCTGGACAATGGTCTGAGCAGTGAGCTGAAAAAACTCGTGGAAAACCTGTTTTCGAAGGCAGGATGCTGCCATTTTGTTCAGAATGAGGCGATGATGGATGCGGTGACGGGATTGAGCGGAAGCTGTCCGGCATTATTCGCCATGATGGCGGAAGCACTCGCGGATGCCGGTGTCGCAGAAGGATTGCCGCGCGAACTCGCCCGCGATCTGGCCAGAGAAACGATGCGCGGAACAGCGGAACTGCTTGCTGTTCAGCATCCTGCAGTGTTGAAGGAAAGTGTCATGAGTCCCGGCGGAACGACGGCTGCCGGTGTGCTGGCCGCCGAAAAAGCAGGATTTCGTTACGCGGCAGCGGAATTCGTGCGCGCTGCTTCACAACGGTCGCGCGAAATGGGGTAGCGGTGCGTATCGGCTCGTCCGATAGCACCGCTGGCATGGCCGTATGGCGGCTGAGCCGCCATAGGCCTGCCTAACAGGTCAAAACGCCATTTTTTGATTCCAGCAGAATCGTAACCGGGCCATCGTTGACGAGAGCAACATCCATCATGGCCCCAAATTGACCGTATTTAACGGGTATTCCCAGGGATTCCAGGTGTTTTCCGAAGTCGCGGTACATGGCGTCTGCGGTGTCTGGCGGCATGGCTTCCGTAAAGGCAGGGCGGTTGCCGTGGCGCGTCAGGGCACAGAGAGTGAACTGGCTGACGAGGAGTATTTCGCCGCGAATATCCTGGATGGAGAGGTTCATTTTGTCATTTTCATCGGCGAAGATGCGCAGTTTTGCGATTTTGTTGGCCAGTGTTTTGATATCCGCATCGGTGTCGCCGTTCTGAATTCCCAGCAATATGAGGTATCCTTTGGAAATGCTGGAGATGCAAGTCTGATTGACGGTGACGGATGCTGACGTGACGCGTTGAATAACGGTTTTCATGAAAACTCCAAGTGTCTGTATTTTGCCCATTCCTTTGATTTGGAGTATGGGATGATAGGCGAATTATATTTTCTGCCATGTGCGTGCTCAAGCAAATTATAGATGGAGGTTTGAAAATGCGCGTTCGTTCAGGTGGTTACAGCAACAGTGCGCAGGTTGGGAACAGTGAATGCTGGGCAATTGACCCGACGGGAGCATTTTTTGTTCTTTCGGCAGGTGTTGGTGAATCGGCCTCCATTGCGAGTCGCAGTATTTGTGAAACCATCATCAAGCTTTTGATTCCGCATCGTGCGCAGCTCGAGGGAATGGCTGCGGATGGGCGGCCTGATTCCAGGCAGATGCTGATGAGTTCAATATGCGGAGCGATGATCCGTTCGGAACGGAGTCTCTTTGAGCAGAGCGAGTCTTTGGCAGCCTCGACGGGACTGGCGGCGACGGCAGATTTGTTGTTTTTGGCCAACGGAACTGTATACATCGGACATGTCGGAAATAACCGGGTTTATTTGCTCCGTGGGGATACGGGCAGGCAGCTGACGATAGACCATACGGTGTATGAATATCTGAAGGCACAGGGGAAGACGGAGGCAGAATTGGCCCGTGCGTCCTATAAAAACAGGCTGATTCGGGCGCTTGGCATGAGCGGTGGTGCAGAAATTGACAATTTGCAGGTCGATTTGCGCCAGGGCGATCGCCTCGTGATTTGTTCTCCCGGTGTCTATGAGTGTTTTCAGAATGCAACGCATCTTGCGCAGCTTTATCGCACGATGGATCCGCAGAGAGCATCGGAATTTTTGGTCAACTATGCCGTCGACCACGGATGTGAGGGGGATGCATCGGTAATTTGTATCGAGATATCGGATCCTGGGCTCAGGTGTTCGTCGCTCGAAACGGAGAGCCGGATTACGGCACTGGAACAGATTTGTTTTTTCCGTGATTTGAGTTATCAGGAAATGTTGCAAATTATGCCAATAACGTTCGAAAAGACGGTCGAAGCCGGGGTCGAAATCATTCACGAGGGGGATGAAGGCGAAGAGCTTTATATCCTCGTAGAGGGGGAATGTGAGGTTACGAACAGCGGGGTACGAATAGCGAAGCTCGTATCGGGAAGTTCTTTTGGCGAACTGTCTCTGGTGGACAGTCAGCCGAGAAGTGCGACGGTCAGGGCTCTTCAAACGAGCCGCATGCTGGTGATTCGTGCGACGGATTTCGAGCGGCTGACATTGTCGGGGGCATTGGCAGTAAAATTGCTATGGAATGTGACACATGAGTTGTCTGAGCGATTGCGCCAGTCATCCGAAACGATTCGCCGGCAGGGATTAATTTTGCTTGAACATGGTTTGGGCGGGGAATAAACGAAAGATGGGGGAGTTTAATCTGAAATCGATTATGGGTGTTCGATAATACTAGATAGATGATTGTATTATGTGTTAGAATTCCACCGTTTTTTGAGGTTGGATGCCTCTGGGACAGGGTACAGCTCAATGGATAATTCTGAAAAGTCAGTGCAGCCAATAGGATCATCGGTAGGCAGCGGTGCTGGTTTGCCTATGGAATCGGGGAGTCGTGTCTCGATTCATGCAGCCAGAACGACTGGAAGCCGGCCGCGGCCTCCTTCGTCAATGCTTCCGATGGTGGATATCAATAAGCCAATTCAGCCGCCTCCGGCTGCACGGAGGAATGGCGTGCCTATCGTTGGTGCCAGTTCTGCAGGGATAGCAGCTGTTCCTGCTGCAGTACAGTCACCGATCGTTCCGAATATTTCCCCCCAGCCGCCGGAATCATTGGATATTCCTCCGATGGAAGAGGAAGAAGAAGACGACATGCTCGATGGCAATACGCAGACGTATATTCCGGACGAATCGGAAATGCCTGCGTATCTCAGGGATGATGATGAGACGTGTGCCCTGATGCCTGAGTCCATCGAAGAAAATGCGACGAAGGCGCTGATGCCGGACAATCCTGTAGGTGGATTGCCTTTTACGGCGGAAGAACTGAGCGCCGAACCGGAAATCGATGCAGAAGCTCAGGTCGTGACGCTTCCCGTGGGGATGAAAATCGATGATCGTTACGAAATTCTTGGCGTTCTCGGCGTCGGCGGTTTCGCAACGGTTTATCGTGCGCATCACCTTACCATTGATCGCGATGTTGCCCTCAAGGTAATGGATCTTAAAAAGGGCGTCGATCCCAGTTATTCCCAGCGATTCTTCCGCGAAGCCAAAATCGCTGCAAAGATTCATCACAATAACGTCGTTTCGATCTATGACTTCGGACATGTCGGCGAAACCGGACAGCCATACATCGCCATGGAAATGCTCCATGGTCATGACTTGAGCCATGAACTGACCGAAGCCGGGCCGTTGAGTCCAAAGCGAGCATTTGTCCTCTTCAGACCCGTTCTGGATGCTTTGGCACAGGGACACCGGCTGGGTATCGTCCATAAGGACTTAAAGCCTGAAAACCTCTATCTGGTCGATCCGCGGGGACAGCATGAGCTCATGAAAGTCCTCGACTTCGGTGTCGCCCGTATCAATTCCAGCGAAGTCGCAAAATTGACGAGTGCCGGACAGCTTCTGGGTACGCCCCGATACCTCGCTCCGGAATACATTAAACAGCAGCTCGTCTCACCGGCTATCGACGTCTATCAGATGGCGTTGATTATTTCGGAAGCCTTGACCGGTATTCCTGCCGTCAGCGGCGATCCGTTCCATGCCATGATGCTGCATTGCAGCGGTCAGCTTCAGATCGCAGGGTTCCTGCTTGAAGATCGCGTCGGCGAAGTCTTTAAGAAGGCCATTTCCATCGATCCTGAACAGCGATACGCCGACTGTGAGGCATTCGGAAATGCTCTGGACAGTATTGCAGACTGCTTCCAGAGTGAAGTGCCGCTCAAAGGCGGTGCGCCTCAGCTCACACCCGACAGCTCTACATCTTCGAAAATGACGGCAATGCCGTTTAATAACAAGATAAATACGGGTGAAAATGGCTTCTCCGGTCAGATCGATTATCCCGTCGCCAAAAAGAGCTCAAAACCAATCGTCATTTTGGCCATCTTTGTCGTTTTGATAGCTGCTTCTGCCGTTGTGTATTTCGCATACAGCAAACAGGTTCCGCCTCCTCCAGCAGAACCAGAGGTAATCATTAAAACGGAAGCTCCGCCGGATCCTTCGTTCGAATTTGAATTATCTACGACGCCGGAGGGGGCAGGTGTATTCCGAAACGGAATTCATCCAATATGCACCAAAACGCCATGCAAGGTCGAATTTAAAAGCAGTGAGCTGAGAAATACTCAGTACATCGTCTTTAAGCTCGAGGGATACAACGATAAACCTTTTGAGTTTAAGGAAACGACATATGATGAAACCAATGGCGGAAAGGTAATGATCGAGCTTGAAAAAGCGGAAGCCGAAATTACCGAGCTTGAGTTTACGCTTGAGTATACACCTACAAATGCAAACGTGGTGGAGGCAGATACCGGTAAGACTGTCTGCAGCAGTTCACCATGCAAATATAGTTTCAAACTCGAGAGAGGATACGTCCCGCTGCGTTTTCAGGCTGCCGGATATCGTTCGCAAACTGAGAATATTGCGAAACCCCTGTACGATCGAACGGGTGGGAACGTGAAAGTTGAGCTGGTTAAGGAAACACAGCGAAAGCCGTCACCCGGCCCCGGACCCGGCCCCGGACCAGTACCGCCACCGCCTCCATCCGATCCAAAGCCATGGTCGAATGGGCATAAGTGTTCGCAGAATACCGATTGCAAGAGCAATTTCTGTCACAACGGTTCCTGTAAAGCCAAAATCCTTTAATTTCACAACCCGGTCATTGACCGGGTTTTGTTTTATAATCCCCACAATAAATAGATTTCGTGTCCGCCGCCCGGAGCTCCGCCCCAGGCGTAGCCCAATGTCAGACGGACTGGAAGGCGGTAGCCCAGGGTCAGATCGAGATAAAGATTTGCTCCAATGGCAAACTTGGAATGCGTGATTTCAAAGTCCTCTGTCCAGGCATACCCCCAGTCTCCGAACGCCCCCACTCCAAGTTCATCCAAACCAACAGGCAGCGTGGAGTGGCCTATTTCCATTTCGAGAAGACTCGCCGTATATTGGGCATGGCCGTACATATAGTGGCGCCCGAAAAGTAAACCTGCAGGATAGGCATGCAGCTGAGAATTGACAGAGTCAATTCGGAATCCTTGTGACGAAGCCAGGGTGAATGGCTGGCGATCTGGATTCTCGGACCAGGTCGCACCTCCGGACAGACTGAGGGAGAATATATGTGACGCCAAATAGGGCATCGTCCACGCACCGGATGCACTCATCGACAGAATGCCTGTGTATTGATCAGCTCCCAGCCAGGGCGCTTCAAAACGCATCGCCGCATTGATGGAGTAACCGTTATTCGTGACGAACGCTTTTTCTGTTTGAGTGGCATTGCTCCATCCCCAGCGCACAACGAAGGCATTTGTCCATCCAAGTGCGGGCAGACTGACAGGTCTGGCCGCGGGATTCCGTTTTGACCAGGACAAGGGATCGTGGGATTCACTGAATTCAAGATGATAACCCAGGGTAATGGATTGCGACCAAAGCCGTCCGTTCCATATCCGTTTGGCGATAATATCTCCGTATACTTTTTGATAATCAAAATTCCTGTATTTGAGATCATCGCGGTAGCGAGCCGTATTTTGCAATATTCCGGCAGAAAATCCCAAATCCCATATCAGTGCTGCCCAGGTGTAGCTGAGATCAAAATTGACGGCATCCTTGCCGGTAATATAATC
>JAEEGL012218879.1_pt1 | contig 10950 bp, 10 predicted proteins | sample 9134231 | NCBI WGS metagenome assembly JAEEGL01 (sample SAMN16246548, study PRJNA631951) | gut metagenome | biome: gut microbiome; feature: rumen; material: fiber-attached | host: Bos | place: Iran: Karaj | collected 2018-10 | reverse complement strand
TCACGGACGTGTTCGTGCAGAAGATCGTGTCCGGTCGGCACCGCGCCTCCAGCTTCGCAAACGTCTCCCGCTTCACGTCCATGTTCTCGAACACCGCCTCCACCACCAGGTCCGCCCGCGCGATGAGCGGGCTGTCGATGTCCGTCGTGAACCTGATCCGCGCGAGGCGGGCGGAGAGCTCGTCCTCGGTGAGCACGCCCTTCTCCAGGAGCTGCGCGCAGTTTTTGCGGATGCCGCCGCAGACGTCGGTCTCGTAGATATCGTAGACCGCGATCTCATAGCTCGGCTCGGAGGAGAACACGAACGCGATGTTTTTGCCCATCATGCCGCCGCCGGCGATCAGGATGTTTTTGATCGGCATTTTAACTCTCACCTGCTCTTTCCGCCGCGCTCAGACGACGAGGTAGCCGCCGGAGCAGTCGCAGTTCGCGCCGGTGATGAAGTCCGACGCCGCCGACGACAGGAACAGCGCGTAGCCCACAAAATCGCTCGGCTCCGCCAGACGTCCGATCGGCTCCCGGTTCAGGAAGTTCTTGTACACCTGCGACTCCGGGTCGAACATCCACTCCGTCAGCTCGCTCCGGAACACCGTCGGGCAGATCGAGTTCACGTTGATGTGGTACTTCGCGCTCAGATCGCACGCCAGGCAGTTCACCATCAGGTCCGCGCCGCCCTTGCTCGTGCAGTAGCCGGTGTACCCGGCCATCCCGCGCTTCGATCGCTGCGACGTCACGATCACCATCTTGCCGCCCTTCCCCTGCGCTACCATCTGCTCCGCCACAAACTTCGTCACGATGTACACGCTCTTGCAGTCCGCGTCCATGATCGCCTGCCACTCCTCGACAGACTGATCCAGCACGTTCTGCGGCTTGTTCACGCCGTGCGCGACCGCCAGGATGTTGATCTCGCCGTACTTCTCCACGCACGCCGCGATCACCGCCTTCACGTCCGCTTCCTTCGCAGGGTCGCCGACCGCATACGCGCAGTCGATCCCCTCCGCCTTGAACTCCTCCTCCAGCGCCTTCAGCTTCGCCTCGTTGCGCCCCGTCATGAACACCTTCGCGCCCGCGTAGCCGTACGCCTTCGACAGCACGCATCCCAGCGCGCCCGTCGCTCCCGTCACCAGCGCTACCTTCCCCTCGACGGAGAACATGCCGTTGACAAACTTCTTCTCCAGAGCAACCATTTGAAAGACCTCCATTCAAAAAATCTTCTTCTGGGATACCGGAAAACAGTTGTGAATGACTGCCTGTTCACCAACCGCAGTATAGCACCGGCAGAAGCGTTTTTCAATAGCTCCGGGGAAGGAATTCGGGCAGTTTCGGGGAATCGCCGGATTTCCTCACGCCGCCGGAAGACCGCTCCCCTTTTTCAACGTCTCCCTTCCCCGCGCGGCGGGGCTTGCGATTGACTTTTTCACAAAAACATGGTATCTTGATGGTATCATTTTATAGAAAGCAGGTGTCTCTCTGATGGGTGATTATTTGAAGGGAAGAGTCGCTCTCGTGACCGGCTCCGGCATGGGGATCGGCCGCGCCATCGCGCGCGGGCTCGCCGCCGAGGGCTGCAAGGTCGTCACCAACAATCGCGCCCCATGGGACGGCGTCATCCCCGTGGATGAAGCGCAGTTCTCCCGCCTCACGAAGGAGCAGCAGGACTGGGCGATGCGCGAGTACGCCAAGTATTACGGCGACGCCGCGCAGACCGCACAGCTCATCCGCGACGCGGGCGGCGAGGCCGCCGCCTGCTTCGGCGACATCTCGGATTTCGACGCGGCCGGGAAGCTCGTGGACTTCGCCATCGAACACTACGGCAAGCTTGACATCATCGTGAACGTCGCCTCCGCGTTCGGCTTCAGCGCCGTGCAGGACATGCCGAAAAAGATGTGGGACAAGGTCAACGCCGTGAAGCCCACCGGACATTTCTACGTGATCCGCCACGCAGTCCAGCACCTGATCGACAACGGCTGGGGCCGCATCCTGAACTGCGCCTCCCCCGCCTGGACGGGCGGCGATTTCCGCCAGAGCGAGTACTGCGCGGCGAACGCCGGCGTCGTCGGCATGACCTGGGCGCTCGCGGAGGAGCTGAAGCAGTTCGGCATCACGGCGAACACCTTCTGCCCCGGCGCCAAGACCCGCGCCAGCGTGGACATGGAGATCCACAACATTCTCGAGGGCAAGAACGCCACGATCTCCGGGACCGGCCAGCTCAGCTATGACGGCACCGCCGCGCCGGAGACCTTTGCAAACTTCCTCGTCTGGCTCTGCGGCGAGGATGCGAAGGACGTCACCGGCCAGGTCTTCATGACGGGCGGCAAGTTCATCGGCCGCTACGCCCTGCCCTCCGTTGAAGGCGCGATGTTCGCCGACGGCGACGGCTGGACGCTCGACGAGGTCAAGGCGAAGCACGCGACGCTCTTTGAAAAGCGCGAGGGCGCTTCCCCGTTCGGCAGGAAAAAGGAGTAAGAGCGCGGCGCGCTCTCCGGAACAGAAAAGCGAGATCCGGCAGGAACTGGTCCTGCCGGATCTTTTATCATCTCCGGGACGGTCCCGGGGCGGACGTTACTTTCCGAAGAGCTCCTTCGCCTTTTTGAGCTCCTCGACGACGCCGATGTGCTGCGGGCAGACGCGCTCGCACTGGCCGCACCCGACGCAGTCGCCCGCCTTGCCGCCCTCCATCGTGGCGAAGAAGTAGCCGCCGGTGGCGCCCTTCAGGTTGCCGTAGACGAGGTTCGTGTTCACCGCGGTGAAGATGCCTGGGATGTTGATGTGCTGCGGGCATCCCTTCATGCAGTACTGGCAGCCCGTACAGGGGATCCGCGGGACCGCCTCCAGGGCCTCCGTCGCCTCCCGGATCACCTCGCGCTCGCTCTCGCTGAGGGGCTTGAAGTCCTTCATGGTCTTCAGGTTGTCGTCCATCTGCTCGATCGAGGACATGCCCGAGAGGACGGTGATGACGCCGGGCAGCGACGCCGCGAAGCGGATCGCCCAGGAGGAGAGGGAAGCCTCCGGGTCCGCTCTGCGCAGCACGCCGGCGGCGCTCTCCGGCAGTGAGGCGAGGTTGCCGCCCTTGACCGGCTCCATGATGACGATCGGCTTTCCGTGGGCGCGCGCGACCTCATAACACCGGCGGGACTGCACGGAGTTGCTCTCCCAGTCGATGTAGTTGATCTGGAGCTGTACGAACTCCATCTCCGGATGCTTCGTCAGGATCTCCTCCAGCACGTCGGCCTCGTCGTGGAAGGAGAAGCCGACGTGGCGGATCAGCCCCGCCGCCTTCTTCTCCTGGACGTAGTCCCAGATGCCGTAGTCGTCAAAGAACTTCGAGCGCTTGCCTCCGAGGTTGTGGAGCAGGTAGAAGTCGAAATACCCGGCGCCCGTCCGGCGCAGGGAGGTGTCGAACATGGCCTTCGCCTCCTCGGCCGTCTTCGGTCCGGCCCAGGCAGGCAGCTTGGTCGCGAGGTAAAAGCTGTCGCGCGGATAGCGGTCCACGAGCGCGGCCTTCGCCGCCTCCTCCGACTTCCCGTTGTTGTATCCGTAAGCGGTGTCAAAGTAGCGGAAGCCGGCCGCCATGAACCGGTCGGTCATCTCCTTGACCTGGCCGATGTCGATCGCATCGCCCTGCATGGGCAGGCGCATCAGGCCGAAGCCGAGTTTCGGGATGTTTTCCCCCAGGTATGCCATTCTTTTCTCCTTTCGCACGCAATGTGTCGGATACGGATGTCACTGTCTCTTACAGTATAGCGTGTCGGCTTCAGTTTCAGGTGTGTTTTTCTCGCCAAAAACAGTGTCTTTTTCCGCACAGGCGTCCCGCTGCGCGGCGACGTCCCGCGGGGCGCGCCGCCCCGCCGCACTTTGTATCGAAATACACACAATTTGTTTTGAAAACGCCACATTTGCACGGGCGGAAAATATTATAATGAATGCAATCGAGTGCAAAACGCGATATGGAGATATCTGAAAGGAGCATGCTGATGAAAAGCTTAGTTGTCGTCCGCCCCGGCGATCTTCGGGACAAGAACCCGGAGACCGGCGGGATCATCGAGATCATCGACAAGCCGGAACCCCAGATCACGAAGCCGACCGAGGTCAAGATCAAGGTCGCCTACTGCGCCATCTGCGCCTCTGATCCGCACGTCGCCCAGAACATCTTCGGGCGCACGCCCCCCTACGGCATGGGCCACGAGATCTCCGGCGTGATCGTGGACATGGGCAGCGAGGTCAACACGAAGGGCCTGAAGATCGGCGACCGCGTCGCGGGCAACTTCCTGCGCGCCTGCGGCCGCTGCTACCACTGCCAGAGCGGTCACCCCGAGTTCTGCACGCACGCGATCGACGAGGGCGTCGCCCCCGGCTACGCGCAGTACGTCATCTGGGACGAGGGCCAGGTCTGGAAGATCCCCGACGAGATGCCCCTCCGCAAAGCCTGCCTGATGGAGCCCACCTCCATCGCAGTCCGCATCACGGACCGCGCCGCGCTGCGCACCGGCGAGCGCGCCTGCATCCAGGGCGGCGGCCCGATCGGCCAGCTCGTCCTGCAGATCCTCAAGATGAACGGCGCGACGGATCTGACCGTCATCGAGCCGCGGGAGGACCGCCGCAACCTCGCGCTGAAGTTCGGCGCCGACCACGTGATCGACCCGACGAAGCAGGACGTCGTGGAGACCTGCATGGCGCTCACGAACGGCCTCGGATACGACGTCGTCGTTGAGATCACCGGCGTTCCCTCCATCGCGGCGCTCCCCCTGAAGATCGTCGCCGACGGCGGCCGCGTGCTCTACGAGGCGATGTATGACGACGGCTTTGCGATGAGCGTCCCCATGACGGACACCTTCCACAACCGCAACATCACCCTGACCGCCACGAAGGTCGCGCCGAACTGCTTCCCGCGCACCGCGCAGATCCTCCCGCGGATGCAGCTCGACGACTTCAGTCCGATCTCCTTCCCGCTCTCCCAGGCGCGCGAGGCGTTCGACTGCTTCTTTACCGGGAAATACCTCAAGGTCCTCATCAACTGCAACGAGGACCTCGCAGAGAAGTAACAAATACGGAAGAAAGGAACTGAAACGCACATGAATGCAAACACTGTTGACGCCGAGACCGTAAAGGCGCTGGAAGACAAGTGCTATAAGGTCCGCTACGATCTGCTGAACTTCGTCTATCGCATCGGCATGGGTCACCTCGGCGGCGAGCTCTCCATGGTGGAGGTCGCGGTCGCCCTCTACTACAAGTACATGAACTATGACTGGTCCAACCCGAAGTGGGACGACCGCGACCGCTTCATCCTCTCCAAGGCGCACTGCTCCGAGACGCTCTACACCATCTTCGCCGACCACGGCTGCTACACGCAGGACTACATGGTCGAGCATTTCGAGTGCCTGCACGAGAGCAAGTTCGGCCAGCACTCCAACCGCAAATACGTCCCCTACATCGAGCTGTCCGCCGGCTCCCTCGGACACGGCCTGCCCGTCTCCGTCGGCTACGCCCTCGGCGCCCGCCACCAGAAGAAGAACTACCGCGTCATCGTCATGGTCGGCGACGGCGAGCTGGACGAGGGCACGAACTGGGAGGCCATGCAGTCCGGCGCGCATTTCCAGCTGAACAACCTTGTCTGCATCGTCGACAAGAACAAGCTGCAGATGACCGGCACCACCGACGAGATCATGAGCCACCGCAACCTCGCCGCCAAGGCGGAGGACTTCGGCTGGAACGTCATCGAGATCGAGGACGGCAACGACATCGCGCAGGTCTGCGCGGCGCTGGATCAGCTGCCGGAGCGCGACTACAGCAAGCGCGCGAAGCCGACTTTCATCATCTCCAACACGATCAAGGGCAAGGGCGTCGACTTCATGGAGGGCAACCACAAGTGGCACGGCGGCGGCATCGCCAAGGAGCAGCTTGACGCGGCGCTCGCTTCCATCGCAAAGAACAGGAGGGCTTGATCATGGCTATCGCTAAGAGCACATACGATTTTGACCAGATGCTGTCCAACGCCAGAGAGGCATACGGCGAGGAGCTGCTGCACATGGCGGACGAGGGCCTGGATTTCGTCTTCACCTACACCGACAACGTCGCGCCCAGCACCGCGGCCGGCAAGATGTGCCAGAAGTACCCCGACCGCTGCTTCAACTTCGGCATCGCGGAGCCCGACCAGGTCGGCGCCTCCTGCGGTCTCGCGCTGAGCGGCCTCGTGGTCTACTCCCAGGTGTTCGGTCCCTTCCTCCCGCTGCGCGCGGCGGACCAGATCCACACCGACATCGCCTACAACGACGTCAACGTCCGCCTCATCGGCACCCACGGCGGCGTCACCTCCGGCGGCGGCCCGACCCACAACTGCATCGCGGACCTCGCGTTCTACCGCGCTGTCCCGAATCTGACCGTCTTCGTCCCCGCGGACGCTGGCCAGTGCATCAAGGGCATCCGCGCGGCCTACACCTTCCAGGGCCCGATGGTCATCCGCATCAACCGCGGCGGCGCGCCCAACGTCTACGCCGACCAGAACTATGACTTCGAGTTCGGCAAGGCGATCGAGGTCCTCGACGGGAAGGACTGCACGATCATCGGCACCGGCACCCCCGTGTACTGGTCCATGATGGCCGCGAAGCTCCTCAAGGAGAAGCACGGCATCAATGCCCGCGTCATCGACATGCACACCGTCAAGCCGCTCGACACCGCGATGATCGACAAGTGCGCGGACGAGACAGGCGCGATCTTCACGGTCGAGGAGCACTCCATCAACGGCGGCCTCGGCGGCGCCGTCGCCGAGCACCTCATGGAGCGCGGCTTTACCGGAAAGTTCCGGCGCATCGGCCTGCCCGACGAGTTCGCCGTCCTCGGCGACCCGGACAGCATCTACAAGTATTACGGCCTCGATCCCGAGGGCATCGCGAAGACCGTATACGAGAAGCTCTGCAAGTGACCCGAAATCTGAAAAATGATCCCGGAACGTCTGTTCCGGGATCATTTTTTGTTTGCGCGCGTCCGGGGCGGCGGATCAGCCGCCGAGATACGCCTTTTTCACCTGTTCGCTGGCGGCGAGCTCCTTCCCGGTGCCGGAGAGCGTGATCTTTCCGGTCTCCAGAACGTAGGCCCGGTCGGCGACGGAAAGGGCCATCTGCGCGTTCTGCTCCACGAGCAGGATCGTCGTCCCCGTCTCGTGCAGGCGGGAGATGATCTCGAAGATCTGCTCCACGAGGATCGGGGCGAGGCCCATCGAGGGCTCGTCGAGCATCAGCAGCTTCGGGTGGCTCATCAGCGCGCGGCCCATGGCCAGCATCTGCTGTTCGCCGCCGGAGAGGGTCCCGCCGATCTGACGGCGGCGCTCCTTCAGGCGCGGGAAGTGCTCGAAGACGCGCTCGAGGTCGTCCGAGAGGTCGCCGCTCTGGGTGAAGGCGCCCATCTCCAGGTTCTCCTGGACCGTCATCTGCAGGAAGATGCGCCGCCCCTCCGGGACCTGCGCCAGCCCGTGCTGGACGATCTTGTGCGGGGCGACGGCGGAGATGTTCTCCCCCATGAACTCGATCGAGCCGGTCTTGCTGCGCAGCAGGCCGGAGATCGTGTTCAGCGTCGTGGACTTCCCGGCGCCGTTCGCGCCGATCAGCGTGACGATCTCGCCCTCGCTGACTTCGAAGGAGACGCCCTTGATGGCGTGGATCGCGCCGTAGTAGACGTTGATGTCGTCGATCTTCAGCATCATGGCGCGCCGCCCTCCTTCTTCTTTCCGAGGTAGGCCTCGATGACCTCCGGGTTGGACTGGATCTCCGCCGGGGTGCCCTTGGCGATGATCCGGCCGTAGTTCAGCACGGCGATGCCCTCGCAGATGCCCATGACGAGGTTCATGTCGTGCTCGATGAGCATGATCGCGATCTGGAAGGTGTCGCGGATCTTGCAGATGTTCTCCATCAGCTCCGCGGTCTCCGAGGGGTTCATGCCGGCGGCCGGCTCGTCGAGCAGCAGGAGGCTCGGGTTCGTGCCGAGCGCGCGGACGATCTCCAGCCGCCGCTGCGCGCCGTAGGGCAGGCTGCCCGCCTGATGGTCGGCGAGGTCCTGCATCTCGAAGATCGAGAGCAGCTCCATCGCGCGCTCGTGGGCGACCTTCTCCTCCCTCCAGTAGGACGGGAGGCGGAGCAGCCCGCTGACGAGTGAGTAGTGCGTCTGGTTGTGCAGCCCGAGCTTGACGTTGTCCTCTACCGTGAGGTTGCTGAACAGGCGGATGTTCTGGAACGTGCGGGCGATGCCGGCGCGGTTGATCTGCGCCGTGTTCATGCCGCGGGTGTCGCGCCCGTCGAGCATGATGACGCCGCGGGTCGGCTGGTAGACCTTCGTCAGCAGGTTGAAGACGGTCGTCTTGCCCGCGCCGTTCGGCCCGATCAGGCCGGCGATCTCCGTGCGGCCGATCGTCAGGTTGAAGTCGTCCACGGCGGTCAGGCCGCCGAAGTCGATGCCGAGGTGGGCCGCCTCCAGGATCGGGCGCTTGCCAAGGTCGCGCTCCGGGATGATGCCGGGGCTCGGCACGGGGACCATCTTCGGGTTGTTCACTCTGCGCTCATTCACGGCCCTCGCCTCCTTCCTCCCGCCGGCCCGGCCGGAGCTTCTGCCGGAGGCCATCCAGGGATCTTCCGATGCGCGCGCTGTTGCGCGCGAGCATGACGAGGATCAGCACGATCGCATAGATCAGCATGCGGTAGTCCGCGAAGCCGCGCAGCAGCTCCGGCAGGATCGTCAGCAGCGCCGCCGCGATGATCGACCCGCGCATGTTGCCGAGCCCGCCGAGTACGACGAACACCAGGATCAGGATCGAGGTGTTGAAGTCGAACTTGTTTGCGACGATCGTGGAGAAGTTCATGGCGAACAGCGCGCCCGCCATGCCCGCCATCGCGGCGGAGATGACGAAGGCGGTGAGCTTGTACTTCGTGATGCTGATGCCGATGGACTCCGCCGCGATGCGGTTGTCGCGCACGGACATGATCGCGCGGCCGGCGCGGGAGTTGACGAGGTTGTGGATCACGATCAGCACGACCATGACGAGGATGAAGCCCGCGGTGAAGGTCGAGATCTTGCTGATGCCGGAGATGCCCATCGGTCCGCCGATGATCACCCGGCCGTCCGGGGCGAGGCCCATTTTGTCGGTCAGCATGCTGAGGTGGAGCCCGGCGCCGTCCACGCCGATGTAGAGGTTGTTGATGATGCTCTTGATGATCTCGCCGAAGGCGAGCGTGACGATGGCGAGATAGTCGCCGTTCAGGCGCAGGACCGGAATGCCGATCAGCGTGCCGACGATCGCGGCGAACACGCCGCCGACGACGATGGCGACGAGCAGGCGCAGCGGGTCGGGCGCGCCGGCGGACTCCAGCAGCACGGCGGCGGTGACGCCGGTGAAGGCGCCGACGCTCATGAAGCCGGCGTGGCCGAGGCTCAGCTCGCCCAGTACGCCGACGGTCAGGTTCAGCGAGAGGGCCATCACGATGTAGGCGCAGATCGGAACGAGCTGGCCGCGCATCAGGCTGGAGAGGTTGCCGGTCGCCTGGAGCACGAGCACGATCACGAAGATCACGATCAGCGCGCCGCAGGTGATGAAGTGGTCGCGAACGCCGGAGCGAAGAGTTGCTTTCGTTTTCATGGCGCCCACCTCAGACTTTCTCGCGGATCTGCTTGCCCAGCAGCCCGGTGGGCTTGACGAGCAGCACGATGATCAGCACGGCGAAGACGATGGCGTCCGAGAGCTGGGTGGAGATATACGCCTTGGCGAAGATCTCGATGACGCCGAGCAAAACGCCGCCGAGAAACGCCCCGGGGATCGAGCCGATCCCGCCGAAGACGGCGGCCGTGAAGGCCTTGATACCCGGCATGGAGCCGGTGGTCGGCATCAGCGTCGGGTACGCGGAGCACAGCAGCACGCCCGCGATCGCCGCGAGGCCGGAGCCGATCGCGAAGGTCACGGAGATCGTCGTGTTGACATTGATGCCCATGAGCTGCGCCGCGCCCTTGTCCTCCGAGCAGGCGCGCATCGCCTTGCCGATCTTGGTCCGGCCGGTAAAGGTCACGAGCGCCGCAATGATGACGACGCACACGACGATCGTCACGACCGTCACGTAGGAGACGCGGAGCTGGCCGCCGAAGATCGTGAAGCCGTTGACCGTCTCCCCCGACGCGTCGACGCGGGAGAAGAAGTCCGGAAAGACCTTCGGGTTGCTCGACCAGAGCAGCAGCGCCGCGTTCTGCAGGAAGTAGCTGACGCCGATCGCGGTGATCAGCACCGCGAGGGAGGGCGCCGCGCGCAGCGGCTTGTAGGCGAGCTTTTCGATCACGATGCCGAGCAGCGTGCACACGACCATCGCCAGCACCACGCCGAGCAGCGGCGGCAGGGAGAAGCGGGAGACGGCGTAGAAGCACATGTACGCGCCGACCATGATGATATCGCCGTGCGCGAAGTTCAGCATTTTGGCAATGCCGTAGACCATCGTGTAGCCGAGCGCGATGATCGCGTAGATGCTGCCCAGACTGATCCCGCTGATGAGGAAGCTCAGGAAGCTCAAGGAAACCACCCTTTCCGTCAGGAGTATGCCGGAGTCGGAAGTGCAGAAATGGGGAGGGGCAAAGCCACTCCCCATTTTACTGGATTGTTCGTCTGTTTGCAAGCCTTTCGGCCGCTTTTTCGGCGCTTTTCGCTCAGTCGACGCCGACGTAGGCGCCGTTTTCGATGATCATGCCCTTCGGGGACTTCGAGACAGTGCCGTCCGTGGACCAGGTCACGTTGCTGCCGGTGAGCCCGTTGAAGGTCATGGAGGTGAACTGCGCGATCATGAGGTCGCAAAGATCCTTCGCGCTCATGCCCGGGGTCGCCTTCGCGGCTTCCAGGGCCTGCTTGTAGGCGTAAACGCAGTCGTAGGCGTCAGCGGCGAACTGGTTGGGGATCTCGCCGTAGCGCTCCTGATACTTCTTGACGAAGGCG
>JAEEGL011793341.1_pt1 | contig 10950 bp, 10 predicted proteins | sample 9134231 | NCBI WGS metagenome assembly JAEEGL01 (sample SAMN16246548, study PRJNA631951) | gut metagenome | biome: gut microbiome; feature: rumen; material: fiber-attached | host: Bos | place: Iran: Karaj | collected 2018-10 | reverse complement strand
CCCGCGATCAGCTTTCCGTTCCACTGAACGGAAAAGCCGCCGAGCATCCGCACATACAGCACGTTTTCCCGCATGTCTGTCATTCTCATGTCGCTGCCCTCACATCCTGAGGCGCTTGGCCATCGTTTCATAGTTGACGCAGGACAAAAGCGCGGTATCGCGCGTGATCCTGCCTTCCATACAGAGCTTCAGCAGGCTTCCGTCCATCGTACACATCCCCTCGGCCGCGCCGGCCTGCATGGCGGATTCCAGCTGGTGGAGCTTGTCCTCCCGGATCATGTTCTGGATGGCGACAGTGGGCTTCAGGATCTCGAAAACCGGGATCTGGGCCCCGTCGACGGAGGGCACGAGCTGCTGGCACACTACGCCCTTGAGAATCTGCGCGAGCTGGATCTTCACCTGCTTCTGCTGCGCGGCCGGGAAAACGTCGAGGATGCGGCTGATCGTGTTGGCCGCAGAGCTCGTGTGCAGAGTGCTCAGCAGCAGAACGCCCGTCTCCGCCGCCGTGATGGCCGCGGAAATGGTGTCATAATCCCGCATCTCGCCGAGCAGGATCACATCGGGGCTCTCGCGCAGCGCCGATCGCAGCGATTCGAGGTAGCCGGGCGTGTCGATGGATATCTCGCGCTGCGTGACGATGGCTTTGTCATGCCGGTGAATGTACTCGATGGGATCCTCCATCGTGATGATGTGACAGTCGCGGGTTTTGTTGATCCGATCGATCATACAGGCCAGGGTCGTGGATTTGCCCGTGCCGGCCGAGCCCGTGATCAGAACAAGGCCCTTTTTATTCTCCGCAAGCGAAAGCACGCTTTCGGGGATGCCGAGTCTGGCGGGATCCGGCAGGCCGAAACGGATCACGCGGATCACCGCCGCAGGCGAGCCGCGCTGCCGGAAGATGTTGACGCGGAAGCGTCCCAGTCCGGGAACGGCGAAGGAGAAGTCGTCGTCCGCCCCGCGCTCGAAATTGGCGCGGCTGCGTTTGCTGAGGGCGTAGACCTCCTCCGCGAGAGCGCCGATCTCGTCGGGCATCAGCACGCCGTTCTCCATCCGCTGCTGCCGGCCGCCGCATTTGAAGGTCACGGGAAGGCCGGCGATGAGAAATACGTCCGCCGCGTCGAGCGCGACTGCCTTTTGCAGAATCTCCGGAATATTCATGGATCATCCTCCCTTTCCGAAGCTGCCGCTCCAGAGATTATCGATCGTTTCTTTCTGCTCCCAGGTCTTTTCCTGACGCCAGGAGATCACATCCCAGCCGCCGCGGCCGTCGTCGGCAAGAGCGATATGGAGCATATAGCCGCCGCGCTCCATGTCGGTGCGGAGCACGCCGTCCTCATCCGGCTCCGGCGCAGCCTCGCGTCCGGCGTTCAGTCCGGCCAGATATGCCTGCCCGTCTTCTTCGATCGCATAGCGCGCCCGCACGGTATCGGCGTACTTCTGTGCCAGACGGAGATCCGCCCTCGCAGTCGTAAAGGCCAGGATCGCCAGGATCGTCAGGCAGATGCTGATCACCGTCAGCAGCAGCGCCATCGGCCCGAGGCGGATCGGCGCCTTGTTCATGCCGCCGCCCCCTTTCGGAAACACGCCGTCTCCAGCGTATAGACGACCGCCTGCGTATCCGCGGAAAAGACGGCGATCCGATTCATGACAAGCGCGGCGTCCTCCGGAGAGGGTTCCCAGCTCACCGTCAGGCGCAGCGCGCCGCTTCCGTCAGGACAGGGGCTCCCGTCGGCGTGATAGGCAGCCTCTATCTGTCCCGCCGCGAGACGGACATTGCCGCCCTCGTCGAGCAGGGCCGCCGCCTGTTCAAGACTGTCTGCGGCGGACACGGCCTCGGCCGCGTTGGCTGCGAGCGTGACGGCGCGGGTGAGTCGGTACGCCTCGACGCTCTTGGCGCGCGCCGTGCCGAAGACCGCCGTCAGCACAAGGACCATTGCCACAAAAGCCGCTATGAGCAGCAGCGCCTCGACATAGAAGGAAGTCAACCGCTGTTTTTTCATGACGCCGCCCCCTCCGTGCTGCGCGTATGCAGCAAGATCCTTCCGGCGTCGGTGATCACCGTAACGAGCCCGTTATCGCCGCGTTCGACGGAAAAAAGCTCTGTCGGCCCGATGCGTTGCGCCTCTTCGGGCGCAAGCGGCGTCCCGTCGCGGGCATAGTCCTCCACAAGCTGTCCCTCATAACGATAATAGCGCAGCGCCCAGCCGCTCCCGGCGTCGGCCACAACGAGCACCTGCCCGCAGTCGGAGTCTTCCACGCGCAGTGCGCCGCGGCTGTCGTTGGTCTTTACGCTCGCGGCGATATACGCGCTCAGCGCGCGTTCGTCCATATTGCCGTACTGGCTGTCCACCATGTCGCGGTAAGTCCTTGCGCCGAAGGCGACCAGCAGCAGAAAGCCCAGGAGGAACAGCGCGGCGATGCCGACAGACAGGAGCAGGATCGGGTTTTTCTCGTTTTGCTTCAAGCTCTTCTCCTCCCTTACATTCCGCGGACGATCACGCGGATCGACGGCGGCAGATTGGAGGCGAAGCAGTCATAGACCACCAGGTAATCCTCCGTATTCACCTGGAGTCCGTAGTTCTTCTCCAGATATTGCAGGTCGGGCGGAAAGACGCCCTCTACGACATAGCACTGCAGCGCGCTGCGGCGCACCGTCTCGCGGATGGCCGCCGCGCCCTCTTCGCTGACGTCGCGTCCCATATGGCTGAAGGAAAAGACCGTCAGCGCGAAAAGGAAAAGGACCACGAGGACGGCCGCGAGAAGGCCGGTCTTCTTTTTTGTACGATCGGAATACATCGCAGTCTCCTCATCCGATGGCGTTCATCATGCCGATCAAAGGCAGCATCACGCTGATGAGCGTCAGACCGATGGTCACCATCAGGATGCCGGAGAGCGCCGGGGAGACGATCCCGACAAGGCGATCGACCTGATGGCCGCTGTCTTCCTCCAGGAGCCGGCACAGCCGTTCGAGCACATGCTCCAGAGAGCCGCTGCGCTCGCCCGCGAGCAGCATGCGGCCGTATACCGGCTCAAAAAGCTCTTCGTCGTAGGCCGCCTGCGCGATGCTGTGGCCTTCCTTCATGCGGGCCGAAACATTGCGGAGTTTTTTCTCCAGCAGCGCCGAGTCCGCCATCGGGATGCTTGCGAGCACAGCCTCGTCCTGCATCTCTCCGCTCGCGAGGAAGGTCGCCGCAGCGGAGGTGAAGCGATAGAGCGCATTGGTTTCCAGAATGGGGCGGCTTTGCGGGAATTTCTCCAGCACGGCGAGCACGGCGCCGCGTCTGCCGCTCTTCCAGAGCAGCAGACCGGCAAGCAGCGCGAGCGCCAGCAGCGCCATCACGACGAGCGCCGCGGCGCAGAACACCCCGGCCCAGCGGATATAGGCGTAGGAGGAGGCGGCAAGGCTGCCCGTAAGACGGTCGTAGACCGCCCGGAAAGCCGGCAGTACGATGGTAAGCATGACGGAAAGCACCGCGATGATGAGCACCAGCATGGCGGCCGGATAGGTCACCGCGCCGCGCAGCTTTTCCGAGACGGTCTTCTGCCCGGCGTAGTAGCGCGCGAGCCGGAACAGAACATCCTCCAGCCGTCCGGAGCTCTCGCCCGCGCCGATCATCTGCACGGCGAAGTCCGGAAAGATGCCCGTGGTTTTCATGGCTTCGGCCAGGGAGCTCCCCTGCTCCGTCTGCGCTTTCATCTCGCCGAGAGCCTGAGCGAGGGGGCCGCCCTCGTGCTTCCCGCTCTGCAGCAGCGCGATCGCCTCGTCGGTCCGGATGCCGGACTGCACCATCATCGCCATGCTCTCGCAAAAGGCGCTGACGCCAAGTTCATCCAATTTCCTGTTGCTCATGTTTTCCCTCCTGTCAGTATGAATACAGGTCCAGGTAATTGCTGCCGTCTCCCACGAATTCGACGGGGGCGCCGCCGGCGGAAAAGGTCAGGTCCATGCGCGTCCATTCCGCGGCGCTGACCTCGAAGCTGACCGTGACCCAGCCGCTCTCTTCCGTGTAAAACATGTTCCATGCATGATACAGATCGTCCGGCGCCACATAGCCGAAAATCAGCTTGGTCGGGATCCCTTGGCTGCGCAGCATGGCAGCCGCCAGAGCCGCATAGTCGAAGCATATGCCCATGCCCGTCTGCATCGTTTCGTCGGGAGAGGGCAGATATCCGGACTTCACGGAGGCCGCCTTGCCGGAGTCGTAACGCACGGTCCGGCAGACGAATTCATACACCGCCCCGACGACGTCCAGCGCGCTGCCGCAGCCGTTCGCGAGCTCCGCGGCCTTTTTCACGCAGGCGGAGTCGGGCGAATAGCTGGCGTAATCGCTCGGCCGCAGGAAAGGCTGGAATTCGTCGAGCAGGACCACATCCCGTTCCGTGATGTAGATCTGCGCGTACTTGTTTTCGGTCACGTTCTCCATGACGCGGAACGTATATCGGCCGTTCCCGCACTGGAGCGGATAGATGGAGGGCGTCCCGTCGGACGCAAGGTCGTAGTTGTAGGTCTCTCCGTCCTTGAGGACCTGGAATTTCAGTCTCTTGTCGGACTTCACCGAAACCGCCACATAGCCCTCGCTTACGGCCGAGAGGTCGATGCGCGTATCGTCCTCGCCCTCGGCCAGGTCTTCGTGATACTGCGAGGAGGCGAAGGGCGGCGCCGTATACGGGGTGAAGTCCTCGCTCACGGCACGGGAGAGAGATTCTCCGCCCGGCGGGGCCATCGCGCCGCCGCAGCCGCACAGAAGCATACAAAACGCCAGCAGAAGCGGCGTCAAGCGCTTTTTTCGCTGCAAGGATCTCACCTCACTTGCCTGTAGGATGACTGCTTCGCGCCGGGAAAAGCGGCGCGAAGCAGCGCGGAAGGAGCGCAAAGCTTCGGATGCTGCACCGCATGGAATGAGAATGTCAAATGCGCCTTTTTCAAGAGACGCCGTCCATCACGGACGCTTCAGAACGGAGCTCAGGGCTTCCGTCAGCTTGCCGACGTCAACGGGCTTTGCGATATGCGCCTGCATGCCCGCGTCCATCGCGGCCTTCACGTCCTCCTGAAAGGCGTTTGCCGTCATGGCGAGGATCGGGATGTCCGCCAGCGCTTTGTCGTCCAGAGCCCGGATCGCCCTTGCGGCGGAGTAGCCGTCCATGACGGGCATTTGAATATCCATCAGGATGGCGTCGTAATACCCGGGCTCCGAAGCGGCGACCATATCCAGGGCGAGCTTTCCGTTTTCCGCGGTCTCCACCGAAAAGCCCATCTGCGTGAGGATCAGGCAGGCGATCTCCATAAAGCAGACGAACAGCGGTTTCCCTTCGATCCGGAACCCGTACTCGCGGATGGGGACCGCGATAACGACCTTTTTTTCGGCCATGTCCAGGTTTTTACGGAGATCTCCGGGGCGGCAAGCGTTTCCTGATCAAAGGAATACTGCCCGATCTCTTCCTTTATGCCTTCGTCCGCCGTATAGATCAGCCCGTCCGAATCAACGAAGGCAAAGCGTTCCAGATTGAAAAGCTGCTTCATTTTCCGCTGATAGGCGCGCATGTGCTCCAGATCGCTCAGATCCTCCCGGTCGATCATGCTGACGGCGATGTGGATGATATCGATGTTGTCGTTCAGGTTGTCCTCGACGACCTGCTCGCGCCGTCCGACCAGCTCGTCCAGATACAGCAGGCTCACGGAGCGCGCGGCCTCGACCGTATCTTTTTGCGCGCTTCGGCTTGTCCAAATCGTCCCCAGTATCAGGACCGCCACCACCAGGGCAATGCCGGCCGCCGTGATCAGGACTGTCTGATCGATTCGCTTTTTTCCATTGGGGCGCCTCCTGTTTTCGCTGCGCAGTCTTCTGGCCGCCGCCCCGCTGAGGCTCAGCTGATCAGCCTCTCAAGCGTTTCCATGATCGCGGGGATGTCATAGGGCTTGGCCAGGTGGCCGTTCATGCCCGACTCCATCGCGGTTTTCCGGTCCTCCTCAAAGGCGTTCGCCGTAACGGCGACGATGGGGATACCGGCCTTGCGGGGATCCTCCAGCGCGCGGATCTGCCTTGCGGCCTCATATCCGTCCATGCGCGGCATCTGTACGTCCATCAGGACGATATCGTAATGGCCCGCCGGCGCGGCGCTCATCTTTTCGACCGCCTCCACGCCGTCCTTCGCGATCTCGATGGCAAAGCCCGCTTCCTCCAGGATCGCCGCGGCGATCATCTGGTTCATCTCGTTGTCCTCGGCCAGAAGGATCCTTTTTCCCTTGAAATAACACGCCGCCGCTTTTTTCTTTTCCGTATCCGCGGCCGCGCGGAAGGGCCGGGATAAAACGCTCCTCAGCTCAGACATGAACAGCGGCTTGGAGCAGAAGTCCGTGACGCCCGCTTCCCTTGCTTCCTCTTCGATGTCCGCCCAGTCGTAGGCCGTGAGGATGATGATCGGCGCGCTGTCGCCGATCACCTTCCGGATCCGGCGGACAGTTTCGATCCCGTTGAGATCCGGCATCAGCCAGTCGATGATATATGTCTTGAACTCGTCCGCGCTGTCCAGCGCGTCCTTGGCGCGGATGACGGCTTCCTTCCCGTAATTCGTCCAGTCCGGGCGCATCCCGATCTCGCGCAGCATGGCGCACACGGACAGGCAGGTGTTGGTGTCGTCGTCGGCAACCAGCGCCCGCAGCCCCAGCAGCTCGGGAAGCGGTTCGTCCTTTGCGGCGCCTCCGCTGATCCTGAAGGGAAGCTCAACTATGAATTCGCTGCCCTTTTGCTCCTCGGAGCGGACCGTGATCGTGCCGCCCATCATATCCACGATATTTTTGGTGATCGCCATGCCGAGGCCGGTGCCCTGGATGCCGCTGACCGTGCTGCTCTTTTCGCGGGTAAAGGCCTCGAAGATCGTCTTTTGGAACGCCTCGCTCATGCCGATGCCGTTGTCCTTGATCCGAAATTCAAAAACGGCCTTATCCGCGGAGGAGGACGGCTTTTCGATCACGCGGAAGCTGATCGTTCCGCCGTTCGGCGTGAACTTGATCGCGTTGGACAGGATATTGAGCAGGATCTGGTCCAGCCGCAGCTTGTCCGTGACGATATCCTCGTGCGCCACGTCCTGTGTGTCGATGAACAGCTCCAGCTGTTTGTCGCTGATGCTGGACTGGATGATCGTTCTGAGATCGTGGACGACGTCGGGAAGATGGACGTCGCTCTCGTCGATGGTCACCTTCCCGCTCTCGATGCGGCTCATATCCAGAACGTCGTTGATCAGCGAAAGAAGGTGCCGGCTGGATACCGAGATCTTTGCCAGATAGTCCTGCACCTGCGCTTTGTTGTCGATATGCGAGGCAGCCAGCGCGGTAAAGCCGACGATGGCGTTCATCGGCGTGCGGATGTCGTGAGACATGTTGTTCAAAAAGGCCGTCTTGGCCCGGTTTGCATGCTCCGCCGCGGCCAGCGCGTCCGAAAGAGCCTCCTTGCTCTCGGCCAGCTCGCGGTTTTTTTCTTCCAGCTCGATCCGCGCGGATTCCTTTTCTATGTTCTCCTTCCTGGTCCTCCTCGAGTCCCTGACGAGGAAGAAGATCACCAGCACCGCGACGGCAAGGATCAGCGAGCCAAACAGCGCCATGTGGTCCCGGATCACGTCGGCAAAGCTGTAGGAGTACAGCCCGCCGGTATAGCGATAAGAGAGATTCTGCGCAAAATCGCTTCCGATCACGTTGATGCCGCGGTTCAGGAGCTTCAGAAGCCCCTCGTTGCCGATCTCCACGCCGAAGCAGCGGTCGTCGCTCCGCCCGGTCTGGCGCAGGGAAAGCCCCTTGTATCTGCTGTTTTTCAGAATGTCGTTGGCGCGCAGTCCGTTCAGCGTCGTGCAGCTCGCCTCTCCGGAGAGGACGGCGGCGAGGCAGTCGTCAATGGACGGGTAGAAGGATATCTCCGCGTCCGGGAAGTACGTCCGTATATAGTAATACTGCATCCGGTTGTTCTCGTTGACCGCGAAACGGGAGACCGTGTCTTCGCTGGACGTCCCCTTAAACACGATCTCCGTCGAGGCCGACGCGACGGCGGTGGACTGGTAGATCCCGTTCTCCTCGGAATAGTACAGGCCGCCGCCCACCGGGAACGCCACGTCAATGGCGCCCGCGGCCATGTCCGCCACCATGTCGTCATAGCGTCCGTAGCCGCAGTAGCTTACGGAAATATCCGATATGGCGAGCGCGTCAAGGATCGCCGGGATGATATCTCTGATGAGACCCGTCGCATGCCCCTGCTCATCCGTGTCGCTGTATGGGAGATAGTTTTCCAGATACCCGATGCGGAGCGTGTCGTGCGTCTCCATCCATTCTCTCTCGGCGGCGGAAAAAGCGCGCGCCGTGACGCTGACGGAATAATACTTCGAGCTCAGCGAGCTGAGATAATTCGGCTCCTCCGCAGCCAGCAGCGTCTGCGCCTCGTTCAGCTCCGCAAGCAGATCGGGCCGCCCTGCGCTGACGCAGAGATAGTAATCCGAAGCGCCGAAGGCGCAGAGCACCTCGGCATGCTCTCTGGCATACGAGCCGTCGCTCTCGGCGGCGAAAACGTCCAGCTCCCGCGAGTCGAACGCTGACAGAAGCTGCGCGTGTTCCGGATAGGCGATGACCTCGGCCGTCACGCCGTGCTCCTCCAGATAGCCGTTGAGAACGCTTACCATGGCGCTGTCCAGAACGCCGATCTTCTTGCCGTTCAGCGTGGAGGGATCGGCCGTGATATCCGTCTGTGAGTCCTGCTTGACCAGATAGTATGCCTCGCTGCCCATGACGGCTTCCGGGTAGCTGATCAATCCGACGCGCTCCTCCCGCCAGGCCAGACCGGCCAGCAGGTCGATCCTGCCGTCCAGGAGCATTTGGTAGAGCTCGCCGAAGCCTCCGTACACGTATTCGTACTTCCAGCCCGTGTACTCGGACAGCTTGCGGTAATACTCATAGGCGTAGCCCGTCTTGACCGCGCCTTCCTCCGCGCCCTCCTGGAAGACCTCGTTTTCGTAATAACCGACGCGGACAAGCTCCGATCCGCTCTCGGCGTGAGCCGGAACAGGCCGGAACAGCCCTATGACGCACAGAAGGCACAGGATGATCGCGATCCTTCCTGAGATTCTTTTATTATCAAACGGTCTTCGGGACATCTCTGCGGCCTCCTTTTCTGCGGCGCTCCGTCCGCCCTTTTCCTCCGGGGATCCCCGCTTCCTCAGCCTTCGCACAGCGCGAGCAGCGCGCCGCGCTGCAGAAGGATCGTTTCGAGCATCGCCTTATAGTCGGCGTCCTGCCCGCCGCGCAGCAATTCTGTCAGCTCCGCGACCGGCGTGTAGATCGGCGTGAGCGCCAGATTGCCCAGCGAGCCCTTGAGGGCGTGGGCGGCCTCAAAGGCGGCCTTCCTGTCGCCGCTTTCGACGGCGGCGGCGAGCTTGTCAAATCCCGCGTCATGCAGCGACATGTTGACGAGCCGCAGATAGAAGGCCTCGTTGTTCAGGCAGCGGCCAAGGCCCTCTTCAGTATTCGCGCCGAAACGGCGCAGAGCATCGATAGTCAGCATAGTGTTACCTCGATCGTGTTGATGATTGATGTGATGACCGGGCGCCTTTGCCGTTCGGCTTCACGGCCTCCGGCACTTTTCCCGCACGAAGGTCTCAAACTCTTCGGCGGGCAGCGGTTTCGAAAAATAATAGCCCTGCACCACGTCGCAGCCCAAGGCTTTGAGCGTCAGCATCTGCTCCGCCGTTTCCACGCCCTCGGCGACCGTGGAAAGCCCCAGGGACTGCGCCAGTCTGATGACTGTCTCGAGCAGTCTCGTGTCCTTTCTGTCGCGGAAAGCCGTGCGGATGAACTGCATGTCCAGCTTCAGTGCGTCGATGGGCAGCGTGGCGATCATGTTCAGAGAGGAATAACCCGTTCCGAAGTCGTCCATCTCAATGAAAAAACCGTTTTCCCGCAGAGATCTTACGACGCTGATGATCTGCTCGGCGTTTTCCGTATAGGCCGACTCCGTGATCTCCAGCAGGAAGCTCTCGCGTCCGACTCCCGTCTCATCCACAATCTTTTCCAGCATCTTCAAAAGCGGAGGATCGTTCAGATCGATGCGGGATACATTGACCGACACCGGGATCCGGCGTCCCAGACGCTCCTCCCATGCGCGGATCTGGGCGGCTGCCTCTCTCCAGACGTAGGAATCCAGCTCCCGGATCAGACCGTTTTGCTCGAAGAGCGGGATAAAGACGCCCGGGCTGATCAGGCCGAGCCGCGGATGCCGCCAACGGACAAGCGCTTCCGCGCTGTTCAAAACGGGTTCCTCGGGACGGACGTCGAACTTTGGCTGGTAATACACCGTGAATTGCTTTTCCCGAATCGCCGTGTGGAAGTCCTCAAGCAGCTGCTCCATGAAAAGCTCCTTCTCATGCATGGCGTCGTCATAGAAGCCCACCGACTGAGAATAGCTGTTTTTTACGGAGTCCGCCGCCTGCTTGGCACGGTCGAAGCGGCGTTCCATATCTATGCTGCGGTCCACGTCCTGGTAAACGCCCATTCTGGCCCGTATCTGATAATCCGTGCCCATCTGCATGCAGACGCCGTCGAGGATCTGTCTGTAATCGCTGCGGTGCAGGCAGTAAATCAGGAAGGTGTCGTCCTCCCTGCGGCAGACGATACCGTCGGAATCGCCCACCTTTGCCAGCAGCTTTTCAGCGACCAGCTTGAGCACCCTGTCGCCGAAGTCCCTGCCGTAGCGCTCGTTGATCATATGGAAGTGGTTGATGTCCAGCATGATCGCGTCGGTCGGCTCTTCCGGATGATACTCGTCATGCTGGGCGGCATACCGATAGAAGAATTCGCGGTTATACAGCCCCGTCAGTTGATCGCGTTCGGTCCGGCGGATCAGATCCCTGTCCTCGCACAGCTCGATGGTGCGCCGGATCCGCGCCAGCACGATCTCCTGCTTCGGATAGGGCTTG
>JAEEGL011267537.1_pt1 | contig 10950 bp, 5 predicted proteins | sample 9134231 | NCBI WGS metagenome assembly JAEEGL01 (sample SAMN16246548, study PRJNA631951) | gut metagenome | biome: gut microbiome; feature: rumen; material: fiber-attached | host: Bos | place: Iran: Karaj | collected 2018-10 | reverse complement strand
TTATATTCACATCAATTTATGGACCCTATTTACTATCCCTTAGAAATGCCTATTTCCGCTGAACCTGTGACTTTGCCTAAAATTGAAATGGGTCATCCAATGAATAATAAGCATCGATGTGGTTTAGGAATAGAAGATTTATTAGCTTTATTAGCTTTATTTAAAAAAAATGAAACTCAAACTGTTCAAGCTCCTCCACAACAACCTATTATATATCCTCCTATGCCTTATTATCCTCCCCCTGATTATGATAAAAATAAAAAAAAGAAAAAGAAAATTCCTATTATTCCCGATTCTACTTATAAACAACCTAAAAAAATTGGGATTAAAAGAGATTGGTGGAAGCTCGCAAGAGATTTTGTTAATGTTTATTTGTTTTTTAGTACGGCGAATAAATATGCGCAATTTAGTAAAGTTCGTAATAATTTAATTAGTCAGAAAAGTAAAAGTATTGTTCAAGATGTTGGTGTATTAAAAGAATGGTTAATTTCTTTGGAAGAAAGTTTTTGGGAAGAATTTAAAATTTTCACGGATTTAAATGTTTCGTTTAAAAATATAGATAGTCAACTTAAAATACAAAAAGAAAGTCAAAAAATAATTGCCATGATTAAAAAATTCCTAGAAAATTTAATATCAAAATCAACTAAATTACAAGACATTCCCGAACGAGTTCAAAAAATTATATATGAATATATTAAAGATCGTGCGTATTTTCCTAAAAAATATTTAACAACATTTCAAGTTTATCGTATAGATTTTAATTTTTATGGAGGAACTAAAAATTTAAATGATGAACAAATCGCAATGTTATTAAGTTTTTTATTAATTTCTGGTGTTGCAGTTCAACAAATTTTATTACATATGAAAGATGTTTTTATTGAATTTAGAAACTATCCAAACATTGAAATTTCAGCTAAATACATAGGCTCTATTATGCATTATTTAGTAAGAGACACTTTTTCTAATAATCCAACTATGATAAGAGAAATTCTTGCTTTGTTAAATTATTATAGAAATTATCATTTATATAATGAACAAGTTGAAAAACAAGAAGATATTTTTAATACTGGAATGGCTTTTATTGATAATGATGAATTTGCGGAATTTTTAGTACCTGAAAATAATATAACTGAATTTTGGAATTTAAATACGGCGTTTGTTGATACGTTTAAAAACTATGTTTATGCTTGGTCGAATAGATTAGCGAAGTTAATTAAATTGAAATATCAAAAATCGGATGTGAATTTGTTGCCTAAAAGAAGATATCAAAGACCTCAAGATAAAACTGCGACGTATATTGAAGTTGATGATGATTAATTTTTTTTTAATATGAGATTAAATGAAATGTTATATTTATTTTTGAATTGCTTTTTTATAAAAAACATATTTTTTATTTTATAAATGATGTTTATATATATTATATTATATTATTATTTCTAATATTTTATTTATTTTTTTATTTATTTATAAATTTTATTATTTATATCAAAAAAAAATAATTTTTTTTTTCTATACATTTTTATAATATAAAATAAATTATTGTTATATGTAAATTAAAATAAAATTTTATATATATATAAAATATAATAAAATAAATAAAATTTTATTTATAATTTATTTTGATTTTCTTTATTTTATATTATAAAATCATAAATATTTTCAGTTCTTTTTTTCTTTTTTCTTCTTGGAATTTCATCATCGATGCCTAAATCATTATTATTATTATTTTTTTCATTATTTTCATTATCATTTTCATTTTCATTATTAATATTATTTTCAACAAATTTTGGAATTGATCTTCTACTTTTTTTCTTTTGATCAATTTTTACTGTAATTGGACCGTTATTATTAAAATTTGAATTATTTTCATCTTTTGTTTTACGTTTTTTAATTTTACTATTATTAAATTCATCATTATCATTATCAATTTCATTATTTTTATTTTCATTATCATTTACATTTAATTTTTGATTTTTTCCTGAAAGATTTCTCGATAAAATTTCTATTTTCTTTTTACTATAAACATTAGATTTTGATAAATTGTTCATGACATTAGAATTATTTGAATTAATACTTTCTTTTTTTAATATATTTTTACTTTTTTTAGTAACAAAAGATTCATTTAATTTATTATTTTTTTTATTCACATTACTATTATTATCAATACTTTTTGAAGCTTTTTTTTCTAATTTTTTATTTTCTTCTTGTTTTTTATTATTATTTATATTATTATTATTATTATTTGAATTAATACTAGTATTTAAATTATTATTATTATTATTATTATTTATATGATTATAACTATTAATTACATGATGTCTACTTTTATTACGAATTGAATTATTATCTTCTGTTTTTAAGTTAATTTCATTTAATTTTTTTGAAGATTTATTAATAATATTATTTTTAAATAATTTATTATTTTTTGTGCTATTTGATTCAATTTCATTATTTGAATTATTGTTACTTGTTGATGTGACTGTGTCATTAAATTTTAAATCTAATTTTTTTTTACTATTTGATCTATTTGTTTTTATGTTACTTTTTTTTAGTGAAATTTTAGTCATATTACTATTACTAGTTTCTTTATTTTTTTTTTCTTCTTTTTCTTTTTCATTATTATTATTATTATTATTATTATTATTTGATTTAATTATTAAATTTAAATTACTTTTACTTTTTTCTTTTTTATTTAAAGTTGTTTTTATTTCATTTTCATTTTGATTATTATAATTTTCATTGTTATTATTATTATTATCATTAATTTTTTTTTTATCTATTTTATTTTTATAAGTTAATATTGGAATATTATTTTTCAAATTTAAAATATAATTATTATTATCACTTTTATTATCATTTTTTTTAATATTACTAATATTATTTACATTATTATTATTATTACTTTTTTCACTTCCTCGAAAATTAATATAATTTAAATTTTTATTATTATTAATAATATTATTATTATTATCATTATTATTAAAATTTGAATCAATTTTATTTTCTTTTTTATTATTAACCGGACTTAATGAAAAATTATCAAAAGGTTTATTGCCTTTTATTCTATTATTCATATTAAATCTATATGAATTATCACTTAATGAATTTTCCATTTTACTTAAACTAGTTGTACTAATTTCATTATTTTCATTATTATTATTATTACTATTATGAATAAAATTTTTAAATAATTCATAAAAAATTTCTAAATTTAAATCAAATTCTTTGTAATTTTTTTGAAAAATAATATTATTTAAAATGTTAATTATGTAATTTATACTATCAATTTGATTTTTTAATAAATTTAAACAAAAATTTTCATAAATTATTTGATTATTAAAAACATAAGCATCTTTATTTAATTTATTTATATGTTTATTATAATCATTATAATCTTCATTATTAATATATTTATTTAATTTAATAAAATCTTTAATACTTTCAAATGTTCCATAATCAAAAAAATTTTCAAATTTATTATCAATTTCATAAATTTTTTTATTAAAATTATGAAAAATATTATTAAATTTTTTAATCAAATTTTCATAATTATTTTTAAAAGTTTTAATTTTTTTAATATTTTCATTATAATTATTTTCAAATGTATTTAAAGTATCTTTTAAATTATTTGAATTTTCACTAAAAATTTTTTTATTTTCTTCGTTTATATTATTTAAATTATTATTATTATTATTATTAAAATCATTAATATTTTCTTCTTTTTTATTTTCTACTTTTATAATAATATTTTTTTCATTTGGTGTGATTATATCTTTTAATAATAAATTTTTATTAAGCGAATTTAATAATTTCTTTTTATAAGTTAAAGTAAGAATGTTTCCAGGAAGTTTATTAAAAATTTTAGAAGAAAGATTTAAAAGATAATCAATTGTAATTTCACTATTAATATCAAATTGATATTTTTTTGTGCCTTGGATTAAATTAATATTCATTTTTATTATTTTTATTTATTTTTAAATATTTTTTTTTATAAGTTTATTTAATTAATAATTAATTTTATTTATTTATATTTTATTATATAAAAAATTTTTATAAAATTAATAATAATTATTACTATTATTTTTATTATTAATAAATGATTTATTTTTAATAACTTTTAAAAAGAAAAAATAATTTTATAATTTCATATATAATTTTAATATATAATGTTCTAAATTTATAATTATATACAAAAACAAAATATTAATTAAAACAAACTAATAAAACCAAATTTTTCAAAATCATTTTGCTTTTATTGAATTTAATTTAAAAAAAAATTTTTTAAATGGTCTAAAAAATTTTCTTCCATTTGTTGTATTAACATGTTTTATGTTATTATTAATAATATTTCTACTTGTTAATATCATATTATTATTATTATTATTATTAATATTTGAATCATCATTATTATTATTATTAGAAGTAGTATTAATTTCCGTAGCAAATCGAATATTTGAATAACATTCAATAAAGTTATTTTTTTTTTCTGGAGTTTTATTACGAAATTTAGTTTCATTTTCTTTTTTTTCTTCTTCTTTAATTATTCTATCAATTTCTTCAATATCAAATAAATTATTAATATTCTCATCATAATTATAACCTAAATATTCAGGATCTTTTCTTCTATCAATTTGTTCAGGATAAAACTTTTCTATTTTTTTTAATAATTTAAAATTACTATTATCACTATCATTTTTTATTTTAGGTATAAAAGGTGGTTTCATACTTCTCACTTTTTTCCAATTAAAATCTTTAAAAAAAGGATGCTTTTTAATATTAGCACTATCTAATCTATTTTCTTTTAACGTAATTAAATTTAATATTAAATCTTTTGCTTCAGGCGAAATTTTTGTATTTTTCGGAAATTTAAAATGATTTTCATATTCTTTTATTTTTTTACATATTTCTCTATTATTACTTCCTTTAAAAGGATTTTCGCCTATTAACATTTCATATAAAATAATTCCAAGCGACCAATAATCAATAGATTTATCATATTCTATTTTATATAAAACTTCAGGAGCAACATAAAACGCAGTTCCAACACATGAATATGTTTTAGCATGATGTAAATATGTATTATCTTTAAAGTTAATAATATCTTCTTTAAATGTTATGTCACTTAATTTAGCCAAACCAAAATCGCTTATTTTTATATGACCATTTTTTTCTATTAAAATATTTTCAGGTTTCACATCTCGATGAATACAACCTAAACGATGAATTTCATCTAAAGCTAATAATATTTCAGCTATGTAAAATTTGGCTTGATCTTCTTTTAATTTGGTATTTTTTTTTAATAAATTTAATAAATCTCCGCCTTGACAAAGTTCCATTATTAAAAAAAGATAGTCGCCTTCTTGAAAAGATTGTTTTAAATTTATTATCCAAGGTGATTTTATTTTACTTAAAAAATCTTGCTCATCCATTGTATGTTTGTATTGATTATGTTGTTTTATTATTTGTTTTTTTATTTTTTTTACTGCGACTATTTCTTTTGTTATTTTGTTTCGACATATGTGAACTTCACCAAATCCTCCGCGGCCTATTATACATAATGATTCATAATCGGTTATTGTTAAATGATTTAATTTAATTCTATTGAAATTTAATATTTTTTTATTTAAATTTGATAAAAATTCATCTTTTTTTTGGGATGATAATTTTGAATTTGAAATTTTATTTTTTATTATTTCTATGTTTATTTGATTTGCTTCTAAAATATTATATTTTCTTTCTATATATTTTTTAGCCATTAATACACGTTCATATGTTTTTTTATTTATTTTTTCTTCTTCTAATAATTTTTCAATTTCGACTTTTGTTTCTTTTTCTTCATTTTCTTCATCTTTCATTATAAATAAAACTTTTTTATATTATTTAAATAAAATAAAATATTTTTGATATATAAATAGAATAAATTATTTAAAATAAAAATAATTAATATTAATAACGAAATTTTAATTATTTAATTATAAAATTTAATATTAAATTATAATTTATATTATTTTTAATTATTTAATTCATCATCATTTAAAATTCTACTATTTGAATTTTCTTTTTTTTTAACTCCATATTTTGCTTTTATTTGTTCGACTAATTTATTTTTACTTATATTATATTTAGGATCATTAAAAAAATAAGGACTTTTTTTAGTATTCATTGAAGTATTTATTAAAGATAAAGAATTATTATTATTATTATCTAAATTAATAGTTTCTACATTATTATTATTAATTCCGTTGTTGTTTATATTTGAATAATATTTCGATAAACTTAAATTAATTTCGCCATTGTCTAAATCTTTAAAAATATCATTTTTACTTAAATTATTAATATCGCTATTAATGTTGTTATTAAATATTTTATTATTATTATTATTATTATAATTAATATTAGGCAAAGATTGAAAATTATTATTAATATTATTATTATTATTATAATAATCATTATTATTATTATTTTCATAACTTTTATTTTTACTTAAATTTTCTGAAATATTTGGATTATAATAATGATATTTTTTATTAACAATTTTTTGGTTTAAAACATCATATTTTTTAATTTTATTATTTTGTCTATCAATTAAATTTTGAATATGTCTATTTTTTTCAACAATTATTCTATTTTTTTCCCATAATTTAATGTCTTCTTCTAAATGTTTGAAATAACTTTCAGTTTCTTTTTTTCTTTTTAAAACTTCATTTGTATTTTTTATTTCTCTCAAACGTTTAACAAATGCTTCTGCTTCTTTTTGTTTTATAACATCATTTTCTTTTTGCTCATATTTTAATAAATCATATCTTTTTGATGATTGAATAGGATTGATTTCATTTGGAATTATTTTTTGACTTTGAGAATTTTTTTTTATAGAATTTAATTTTTTTGTGTTATTATTATTATTATTTGTAATAAAATTTAAATTGAGATTTTTTTTTGTTTTCGAATTTTCATTAAAAAATAAAGATTTGTTATTTTTTAAAATTTTATTATTTAAATCATTATTATTATTATTATTATTATTAATTCTTTTGTTTATTTGACTACTTTTAACTCTTGAATCAATAGTAATTTTATTTAATTTTGAACTTTCGTTTGAATTTCGAAGATTTGCTAATTTAATATTAATATCTGAAACGTTATTTAATAATTTTCTTTTTTCTTCCGCAAATAATGTCATTTGATAACGTTTTAATAAATTGCCTATAAAAATTCTATTGTAATTAAATTCAACTGGAGAATTTTCTGAACTATAATGAATATAATTTGGCATTTTTATATTTCCGGAAATTATATCATCTTTTGTTTGTTTGTTTTTATCCGTAATTATTGAAGATAAAAAAGTATTTAAAGGTGTGTCAAGAATTTGAACAGAACTATACATTTTTTTATAAGTTTTATTAAAAATTAATTATAATAATATTATAATAATATAATAATATTAAAAAATTTATCAATATTTTTTTAATTTATAATAAATTTAATAATAAAATAATTAAAATTAAAAATTTAAATTTCATTTAAAAATGTCTTATTTTAAATATATATTATCTATATTTCTTCTATTAAATTCATATATTTCATCGAAAAAAGCAATTTTACCAAAAGGAGTAGATTTTCCTCGAACAGGGAACGTATATTTCATAAGTGACAACACGATAGATGAATTAAGTAAATATTACGATTACATATTTTTCACATCATATTCTGATTGGTGTAAATCTTGTTTAAAATATGAAAACAACTTTGAAAAATTATTTAAAATTATAGAAAACGATCCAGATTTTCCTTCAATAGCTTTTGGTAAATTTTTTGCAACTTATAATAGAAAAACATCAATTAAATTTGAAATTCGTGGATTTCCAACACTTTTATTAATTAATAATGGAATAAAAGTAGCTGAATATTTAGGAGGAAATACAATAGAAGAAATTTTAGGTTTTTTGAGAAATAAATTATTTTTAGGAGCTCAAAAAATAAATAATATTGAAACTTATGAAATTTTAGTTAATAATGTAAAAGAAAATAAATTTATTGTTTTGTTTGGTAATAAATTTTTAAAGCCTTTCAAAGATGTTTCTATTGAATATGAAAAAATTATTTTTGGTTATGTTGAAGATAATAATTTAATTGAAAAATTAAATGGAAAAGAAAATGATATTGTTTTTTATACTAATCAAGATGAAGGAAAATTTTATTTAAATAATTCTGAAACAATGACTATTGAAAAATTAGAAGATTTTATTTTTACTTATAATCATTATTTAATTCAAATTTTTAATCAAGAATTTTCTGATAGAATGATAAGTAATAAAAATAATTTTTTATTATTTATTAATAAAAATAAAGATAAATTTAATTATGATAATTTAAAAGCAATTGCAAAAGTAATTAGAAATAATACAATAGTTTCTTTAATAAATTATGATGATAAAGTAACTAAAGAAGAAGAAGAAAATAATGAAGTAGAATTTAAAGGAAAAAAAAAGAGAAAAAAAGGAAATAGATTAAATTTAGGAGGTCCTTTGTTTGGAGCAGATAAATCAAAAGAAATAATTCAAAATCTATTAAAAAATTATATTTCAAAAAAAGAAAAAGAAATAAAATATTTTGATATTTTAAATAGTCAATTTTATACAATAGAAAATGAAAATGATGTTCTTAAATTTATTAAAAATTATAATAATAAAAAATTAAATAAAAATGATAATTATTACAAAGTTGAACCTTTATTATCTAATTTTAGACCTTTTGTTTTAACAGCAAATGAAAATAATTTTAATGAAATTGTAATTAATAATGACGAAAATGTTTTAGTTTATTTTTATAATCCTTTTTCAACTTTAAGTAAAAGATTTTCACCTTTATTTATGGATTTAGCAAAAAAATATAATCTTGTAAAAAGTAATATTAAATTTGTTGAAATTGATGGAACTAAAAATGTTGTTGAAGGAATTAATATTGAAAATTATCCTGCATTGTATTTTTATAAAAAAAATTTTAAAGATAAACCAATTGCTTATGATGGAGAATATAAAGAAGAGTCTTTATTTAAATATATTAAAAATTATATATAATTTATAATAATAATAATAAAAGTATAATTAAAATTATTTTTTGAAGTTAATAAATATTTTTTTTTTCTATTTATATTTTTATTTATAAATTTTTTTATAATAATTTATTTTTTAATTTTATTCGATTAAAATTTTCTTTATTTTTAATATAATTTTCATCATAATTTAAAATACTATTTGATTTTTTTAAATGTTTTATTTTAATATTATTTCGACTGTTTTTTAAATTATTATTATTGTTATTATTAATATTAAAATTTTTAAAAGTATCTAAAAATTTTGAAGAACCTGATTTCATTAAAAATACTTTTTTATTATCAATTTTTAATAAACTATTACATCTATTATAAGTTTTTTTCTTTGTTTTATGAATAAAATTATTATTATTATTATTAAAATCTTTATTATTTTCTAAGAAAGAATAATTAAAATTATTTAAATTTAATTTTTTATAATTTAAATTTTTTAAATCATAAAATATTTTTTTACTATTATTTCTTGAAGATATTTCTTTATAATCTTGATTATAATTTTTACTTTTATTACGTAATTTTATAATTTTAACATTATTTGTAATATTATTATTATTATAACTATTAGTAATATGATTTAATCCAATAATAGATAAATTTTCAATTAAATTAGTATTACTTAAATTATTTCTTTTATTTCGATTATTTGAAATTTTCATTTTTTTTAAAGAAAAATTATTATTATTATTATTATTATTAATATTAATATTATTATTAATATTGTATTGTTTATTTATATTATTATTTTGAATTTGTGGTAAATTAATAAAATTATTATTTAAAGGAGAAAGTTTATTTTTTTTTGATTGAGATAAAATAAGTAATTTTTTATATAATTCATTGTATGAAAAATGTGCACCTGCTTCATAAAATTGATGTTCATCTTTTTGATTATAAAATATTCCTTTATATTCGATTGATTTCATAAAATTTTATTTAACAAAATTTATTAATTTAAAAATTAAGATTATATTTTCAAAAAATTAATTATTTAAATTTATGTTTTTATTTATAATTAAAAAATAATTAATTTATAATTATAATAATTTATTATTAATAAAAAATATTTAATAATTTATTAATATAAATTATTTTTCAATTTATAATATAACTTTTTTTTAGTAGTTAATTTATGAAATAAATTTTAATGATACAAAAATTTTTATAAATTAAAAACATTTATAATATTAATGAAATATAAAAAAAATCATATTTTATTGAAAAAAAACTAATTAATTAAATTTATTATTGTTTTTTTTACTTTATTTAGTATAAAATATAAATAAAATCTATTTTAAATTTATTAAAATTTTCTATGTTTTTAAATGTTTTAAACATACAAAAACTTCATTAAAATTGAAAAAAATGTTTTTTTAAGGTTTAAATTGTTAATTTTACAAATTTTTATGTTAATTTTTAATATTAAAGATCTTTTTTGTTATAAAAAAATATTTTTATAATAAAATTTTTATCATTAATTAATTTTCCCTATAGTTTATTGATATTTATTGCTTATTTTTGTATTTTTTAATAAATAGGCACTATTTTAGAAATAATAATATTTTATTTTTAATGTTAAAGAATAATAAATAATAAAAATAAGATATTTTAAACATTTTAAAATTTAAATTTTTATGAAATAAAAGACAAATCGAAAGAAAATTTTTTCAAAGGAAAATTTTATATTATTTTATCTTCAAAAATAAGATAAATATTATTTAAAAAATAGTTTATAAATAATATTTATTAATAAAAATTAAATAAATTAAATTATAAATAAAATAAAATTAAAAAAAGATAAAAAATTAATTAAATAAATTATTTTTTATTTATATTAATTA
>JAEEGL017148662.1_pt1 | contig 10951 bp, 5 predicted proteins | sample 9134231 | NCBI WGS metagenome assembly JAEEGL01 (sample SAMN16246548, study PRJNA631951) | gut metagenome | biome: gut microbiome; feature: rumen; material: fiber-attached | host: Bos | place: Iran: Karaj | collected 2018-10 | reverse complement strand
TACGTCAGCCTGCCCGACAGCATCGTCGAGCGGCAATATTACCTCTCGCTCTACGGCATCGCCTCTTGTAGCCGCGATGTTGACTTCCCGCCCGGCCTGTTCGGCTCGTGGATTACGCAGGAGCGGCCCGCGTGGTGCGGCGACTACCATCTGAACTACAACTACCAGGCCATGTTCTACGGCCTCTACTCCTCCAACCGCCTGGAGCAGGCCCGGCCCTACGCCGCCCCGCTCATTGCCGCAATCCCCCGCGGCGAGTACTATTCGCAGGCCGTCTGCGGCATCGAGGACGGCATCCTGCTGCCCGTGGGCATCGGTCCGCTGGGCATCGAGACGACGCGATGGTCCGCCCGAATGGATTCCCTGCACCTCCAGTGGCGCCTGGACGGCAATATCGAGGCGGACGGCATGTTCTGGGGCCAGAAGAGCAACGCGGCATATGCCGTATGCAACCTAGCCATGCAGTTCTACCGCACGTGGGACGCCGACTTCGCCCGCAGCGTCTATCCCTTCGTGCGCGGCGTCGCCGTCTTCTGGGAGAAATATCTCACGCTGCAGGACGGGCGCTACGTCATCCTCAACGACGCCATCCACGAGGGCACCGTGGGCACGATGAACCCCCTCTGTTCGCTCGGCCTAGTGAAAATGGTCCTCCGCCTGGCCCTCGACATGAGCGACTTCCTCGGCCTTGACGCCGACCATAGGACCGCCTGGCGCGAGCGCATCAGCCGCCTCGCCGACTTTCCCACCCAGGAGCGCGGCGGCAAGACCGTCTTCCGATATACCGAGCAGGGCATCGACTGGTGGCCCGACAACACGCTCGGTATACAGCATATCTTCCCCGCGGGGCAGATCGGGCCCGATGACGACCCCGAACTGCTCGCCGTGGCGCGCAACACCATCGACATCATGCAGCGCTGGATCGACCACAACGGCTCCAACAGCTTCTTCCCCGCCGCCGTGCGCGTGGGCTATCCGGCCGACACCATATTCTCCCAGCTCCGACGCTACGCTCTGCACACCTTCCCCAACGGATTCCAGCGCGACAATCCCCACGGGCCCGAGAACTGGAGCACCGTGCCGTGCACCGTCAACGAGATGCTCTGCATGGGCCACGGCGGCATAGTCCGGCTCTTCCACGTCTGGCCCCGGCGGCTCGACGCCTCGTTCCGCCGCATCAGGGTGGAGGGCGCCTTCCTCGTCTCGGCAGACCTGCACGACGGACATGTCGGCGAGGTCACCATACACAGTGAACGGGGCCGCGACCTTAAGCTGCTGAACCCCTGGGGCGATGCCGGCGTCGCCGTTGAGGCTTCCGACGGCCACAGGCAGACTCTCGGCGGCTCCGTCATCCAGATGAAGACCACTCCTGGCACAACCTACCTCATCAGGCCTGCCGGCAAACCCACTTCCGATAAATAACACCTCACCATTATCTCATCCTATGAAACTTATCTGCTTCTGCTTCTTCTTCCTGGCGACCTCCGCCACAGTTCTCCCCAAAGCCGCTCCCGCTCGCCTCGAGTCCGTCCTGCGCTATGACTGGAAATTCACCCGCGCCGACGATGCCGCCTTCGCCCGCGCCGACTACGACGACTCGGGCTGGCAGACGGTCACGGTGCCCCACGACTGGGCCATCAGCGGTCCATTCGACAACGACAACGACAGGCAGACCGTCGCCATCGAGCAGAACGGCGAGCGCGTAGCCACCGAGAAGACCGGGCGCACCGGCAGCCTGCCCTGGACCGGCATCGGCTGGTACCGGCGCACCTTCACCGTCTCCGAAAACGCCCGGCGCATCATCCTCAACTTCGACGGCGCGATGGCCGAGCCCGAGGTCTATGTGAACGGCATCCGGGCCGGCGAGTGGAAGTACGGATACAATGCGTTCAACGTCGATGTGACCTCCTTCGTCAGGAAAGGAGGGATGCCCAACACCCTGGCGGTCCGGCTTCGCAACCTGCCCGAAAGCAGCCGCTGGTATCCGGGCGCCGGACTGTACCGTCCCGTCACGCTGATCCAGACGGCGGGCAAGGCCGTGGACATGTGGGGAATCAATATGCGCACGCTCTCCATCAATCAGGCTGAGCGGACCGCCTGGGTCAGCGTGGAACTCGCGCTCGTTGGCTGCAACGAGACCGACCGCGTGCAGATAGAGCTCTGCGGCCACAAGACGCAGACCGCCGTCCATTCCGGGAAGGTCCACATCGAGATGAACCTCTCCAAAGTGTCCTACTGGACGCCCGAGCATCCGAATTTGTATCCGCTCAGGATCAAGGTCGTGGACGCCCGAGGCAAGGTGACGGACGAAGTTGTCAGGCGTGTGGGCATACGTACCATATCCTATACCGCAGAGCACGGTTTCCAGCTCAATGGCGAGACGCGCAAGTTCCGCGGCGTCTGCCTCCACCACGACCTGGGCATGATCGGGGCCGCCGTAAACAAGGCAGCACTCGTCCGGCAGGTGGAGCTCCTCAAGGCGATGGGCTGCGACGCCATCCGCACCTCGCACAACATGCCTTCGCAGTGGCAGATGGACATCTGCGACTCGCTCGGCATGATGGTGATGGCCGAGTCGTTCGACATGTGGATGTACCCTAAGTGCAAGAACGGCTATAACCGCTTCTATGCCGAATGGTGGCAGCGCGACCTCACCAACCTCATCATGGCCAACCGGCTGCACCCGAGCATCGTCATGTGGAGCCTCGGCAACGAGATACCCGAGTCGTCGAACAAGAAGGGCACGCAGATGATGCTCGACATGCAGGAACTGGCCCATAGCCTCGACCCCTCGCGGCCCTGTACCGCGGGTCTCGACCGCTGGGACGATGTCATCGAGTCCGGCTTTGCCGACGGCATAGATATCGTCGGCCTGAACTATCGTACGACGAGGTATCAGACGGCCTACGACCGCCTGCATCAGAAATTTGTCCTGGGCAGCGAGACGGCCTCCACCATCAGCAGCCGCGGCGTCTATAAATTCCCCGTGGTCCGCGCCAACGACAAGACCTATCCCGACGGACAATGCTGTTCCTACGACCTTGAGGCCTGCCGATGGTCGAACATCCCCGAGGACGACTGGGTGCTCCAGGACGACAATGACTGGGTCATCGGCGAGTTCGTATGGACGGGATTTGACTATCTGGGCGAGCCCACTCCCTACGATGACCGCGTCAATGCACGCAGCAGCTACTTCGGCATCTTCGACCTTGCCGGCCTGCCCAAGGACCGCTATTGGCTCTATCGCAGCCGCTGGAACCGCGATGCCGAGACCGTCCATCTGCTCCCTCACTGGACCTGGCCCGGTCGCGAAGGCGAGGTGACGCCCGTCTTTTGCTATACCAACTATCCCACGGCCGAGCTGTTCGTCAACGGGAAGAGTCAGGGACGCATCACTAAGCAGTTGGATGCCAGGGCAAACCCCGACGGCAGCCGCATAGCCAGCGAGACCGACCCGCTGATTGACCGCTACCGCCTGCGTTGGAACAATGTCAGATACGAACCGGGCGAGGTGCGCGTCGTGGTTTATGACGCCAACGGCGTGCGCAGAGGGGAGAGCGTCGTCCGTACGGCTGGCACACCCTGCCGCCTTACCGTCACGCAGCAGTCGCTCGATGAGTATCGTGGCCATAAGACCCTTCGTGCCGACGGCGAGGATATGGCTTTCTATGTGGTTCAGGCCGTTGACAAGGATGGCAACCTCTGCCCCGAGGCCGATTGCCAGGTAAGCGTCCAGGTGAGTGGAGCCGCCGACTTCAAGGGCCTCTGCAATGGCGACGCCACCTCCTTCGAGGTCTTCACCCGGCCCACGATGAAACTGTTCAAAGGTCAGTTGGTTGTCGGCATCATCTCCAACGGTAAGAGGGGGACGGCCATAATCAGTGCAGAATCGTCAGGATTACTTCCAGCTACAGCAAGAATAAGAGCGAAATAGACACACCTTATTTTAATTATAAGGCGTAAAGTCCTCCGCTTCTGACGTTGGAAGGCACTTTCGCTCGGATTTTCTCAAATAAATTTGACCGTTAGTCTTCTTTTGTCGTGACTCAGCATAATAAATGCAAACATTTTCTGCATTCGCTACTCCAAAATTTGGAAAATCCCTCTCTTATTCGTACCTTTAACTATCGTTGAAGGCACTTTCGTTCGGATTTTCTCAAATAAATTTGACCGTTAGTCTTCTTTTGTCGTGACTCAGCATAATAAATGCAAACATTTTCTGCATTCGCTACTCCAAAATTTGGAAAATCCCTCACTTATTCGTACCTTTGCACCCCGAATAAGAAATGTGGATAGATTTGGGCTGCTTGCAACCACACAAAAAAATGCTAAAACGACAATTTTGGACGCTCCAGGAAGCAAGGTATTGACTTATCTGATATAGCGACTCTGTAAAACTGAAGTGAATTCCTCTTCGCGCTCACCGCTCCGTAAATTGTCACGCATTCTGCCCTAAGGTCTTTTCCGCGCATTTTAAAGGTTATTAATTTATTTTGCTATGGGTTATTTATTTACTTCAGAATCTGTAAGTGAGGGCCATCCCGACAAGGTGGCCGACCAAATCAGTGATGCTGTGCTGGACAAGCTGCTGGCATTTGATCCGCAGGCCAAGGTGGCATGCGAAACGCTTGTAACGACCGGACAGGTCGTACTGGCAGGAGAGATAAAGACAAATGCGTACGTGGACTTGCAGCGTATCGCCAGGGAGGTAATCAACCGTATCGGCTACACGAAGAGCGAATATATGTTCGACGGGAACTCATGCGGTGTGCTGAGCGCCATACATGAGCAGAGCGATGACATCAACCGCGGCGTGGACCGTCAGGATCCTGAACAGCAGGGAGCAGGAGATCAGGGTATGATGTTCGGCTATGCCACCAACGAGACGGAGAACTACATTCCCCTGAGCCTTGACCTTGCACACCACCTGCTGCGTACCCTGGCCGACATTCGGCGCGAGGGACGTCAGATGACCTATCTGCGTCCGGATGCCAAGAGCCAGGTGACCATTGAATATGACGATGAGAACAGGCCGGTGCGCATTGACACGATTGTGCTGTCCACTCAGCACGACGAGTTTGACACCGACGAACGTATGCAGCAGCGCATCAGGGAGGACGTCATTAACATCCTCGTCCCGAGGGTGAAGGAGGAGATTCGGGACAAGCGGATTCAGAAACTCTTCAACGACCGCATCACCTACCATGTTAATCCTACCGGAAAGTTCGTCATTGGCGGACCGCACGGAGATACTGGTCTTACGGGCCGCAAGATTATTGTGGATACCTATGGTGGGAAGGGAGCACACGGAGGCGGCGCCTTCAGCGGGAAAGACCCGTCGAAAGTGGATCGCTCGGCAGCATACGCTGCACGCCATATAGCCAAGAATATGGTTGCAGCAGGAGTGGCCGACGAGATACTGGTGCAGATAAGCTATGCAATCGGAGTGGCTGAACCGGTCAGCGTATACGTAAACACCTACGGTCGCAGTCATGTTAGTCTGTCGGACGGCGAGATTGCAAGGAAGATACAGGAACTGTTCGACCTCCGCCCTTATGCCATAGAGCAACGGCTGAAGCTGCGCAATCCCATCTACGAGGAAACGGCGGCCTATGGACACATGGGACGACAACCGCGCACAGTAGTAAAGCGCTACGAATCACTCTACCAGGCCACGAAGGAAGTCGAGGTGGAACTCTTTACCTGGGAGAAACTGGACTACGTTGACCGTATCCGCCAGGTATTTCATCTGTAGTTGAAAGGTTCAAAGGGAAACGAGGTCAGAGTCCAGCTTGTTGGGGCTATGCTGAGCAAGAGAACCCTTGAACTCCTGGAGCAGCGAGAGCCATTGAAAGCTCGATTTCATTTGGCCGAGTCGCGAAGGGAGTCGAGCGAAGCTCAACCTTTAACTTTGACCTTCGGTCGAGCCTGCTCCCGCTCGGGAAAGCTGATGCAAGCATCGTTCTCCTCTCGCTTAATCGCAGCCTTGAACCCCTTCTTACGGTCTGTTCGTTTGGAGCGGGCGATATTTGATGCCTCTTGCCTCGAGTCGGGGCAGGTGGCTTTCTAGTCGCGGCAGGAAGTCTTCCCACTGTTGGTCAGCGCGGGGTGTCCATGCTTTCTCGGCTAAGGCAAGCGCGCGGGGGAATACCTGCCAGTGCATACGTTCGACAGTAGGAATCCACTCGCCCCAGATGTTGGCCTGCATGCCCTTGATGAGCTTCAGCTGTTCAGCACTAAGGTCGGTGGGGACAATATCACCGTCGTAGATATGGCGCAAGGTACCGTTGTCCTGAGAATAGTCGAAGTAGCAGAACGTAAAGGGGCAGAGCACGACTTCGTTACCCATTTGTGTGGCGCGCTGCGTAACGTCGGTATGATCGCCTCGCCACCAGTGTACGGTTGCAGTTTTTGAGAGTCCGCCCTCCAGTATCTCGTCCCATCCCAGGATGCGACGTCCGTTGGCATTGAAGAACTTCTCCATTTCCTTGGTAAACCAGGCCTGAAGCTCGCTGACGTCTTTCAGGCCCTCTTGCTTGATGCGTTGCTGGCAGTCGGCGCATTGTGCCCATCGTCCGCGGTCTACCTCATCACCGCCAATGCTCACATATTCGTAGGGGAAGAGCTGGAAGACCTCTTTGTACACCTTTTGTGCAAACTCGAGGGTGGTCTCCCGTCCCAGGCAGAGGGGGCTGATGCCGTTGTTGGTACAGCTCAGGAAGGTATAGCACTGGCAGGCTACGGAGTTATGGCCGGGCATATCCAGTTCGGGGATGACGTCAATGCCGCGAACGGCTGCGTATGCCACTACTTCGCGTATTTCGTCCTGCGTATAGAATCCGCCGTAGAGTTCCTGGCCGTCAACCTCGCGAATATATTTTCGGGGGATGAGGAATGCGGCGTTGTTCTCCTTCCCTGCACGCTCCAGGCAGCCTCTGTCAAGTCCGTTAAACGGATGCCAGGCGCCCATTGAGGTCAGGGCGGGATAGGCTTTTATCTCAATGCGATAGGCCTGGTCGTCGGTCAGGTGCCAGTGAAACTTGTTCAGCTTATAGAGCGCCATGTCGTCGAGCAGGCGTTTTGTCTCCTCGACGGAATAGAAGTGGCGTACGGGATCCAGCATAAGTCCGCGCCAGTGGAAGTTGGGGCGGTCCTGAATGCGTACTGCGGGAACGGTCCATTCCACATCCTGCACCTTCGTGTCACATTCTATTTCCGGCGGCAGCAGCTGTCGCAGTGTGGCAATGCCGTTGATGATGCCGCGATAGCTATGGGCGCTGATGACGACTCCCTTCTTGCCTGTCTCCAGGATGTAGCTCTCGTCTGCCTCGTCCGGACTGACGAGATTCAGCTGAATCTTGCCTGCCTTCCCGCCGGTCTTTATGCTGAAGCCTGTGGGCTTGGAGAGCAGTTCCTGCAGGTAGGTGGCGGCGGGGGCGAGGCTCTCGTCGCTGATACCTATGGACATACCGTTCTTTAGGAGGAAACGGCCGGACAGTTCCTCCACCTGGGAGGGCTTGGGAATAATGTTCACTTTGGCCTGCATCTGCACATTCCAAGCGAACAGGCCCACACACAAGAGTGATTTTACTATTGATTTCATGGATTTATTTGTTTATATCTGAACTTTTCTGATGCAAAATTATGAAAAAATCGGATAATAGCCAAAAAAAAGTGTATCTTTACGGCGGAGAATGGTTTGTTGAGCCAGATATACTACAATTTAATACCCTTTAGATATGGATAGAAGAGATTTTCTGAAACGCACCGCAGCGGGCACAAGTCTGATGGCCGTTTCGGGCATTGAGGCCAGGGCTGCCAGGCAGAAAGTAAAGAGAGTGGAAACGCGACTGCTCGCAGACGGCTACCTGAAAGAGCCGGCTCGGGAGATTCCCGTCGTGGCCGGCGCAGATGTGGTCGTTGTGGGAGGCGGACCGGCAGGCTTTGCGGCGGCAGTCAGTGCTGCGCGGCAGGGCTGCAGCGTCATCCTGCTGGAGCGCCATAACCATCTGGGCGGACTCTGGACGGGCGGTCTCGTCCTGCCTGTACTGAATACGCGCGGAGCCGGGCCCGACGGTTCGTGGACGAAGGTGGTGCACGGTATCAGCGACGATGTCTGCGGCAGGCTCTTCGGTATGGGAATGTGCATCAATGAGATGAATCCCATGGTCGACCCTGAGGCCTGCAAGTATGTGCTCGACGAAATGTGCCGCGAGGCGGGTGTGCAGACCATTTTCTTCAGCACTGCGGCTGATGTCATCCTGTCGGGAAGCCGGATAGAGGCTGTCGTCATCGAGTGCAAGAGCGGGCGCCTGGCCATCCGCTGCCGGACGGTTGTGGACTGTAGCGGCGACGGCGATGTAATGGCCTGGAGCGGGGTTCCCTTCAGGGAGATAAAATACCATATCGGTCTGCTGGCCAGGCTGGGTAATACCGACCGGGTAGATACCGGCGCTGAGGGCTTCAAGGCTCAGTACGTGGGCGGCGCCACACCCATTCCCGGTGTAACGATGCTTCATATGCGGGGCGAGGAGCAGCAGGACGGACTGGACATACTGAACCTTTCGCGCCTGCAGCAGAAGTTTCGCCGACAGATATGGGAGCGCGTCCAGGATATCAAGTCGAAGCCGGGCTACGAAAAGGTCTTTCTGCTGGAGACGGCGCCGCAGCTGGGCGTCAGGGTAACGCGCGCCCTGGAGGCCGTTCATACGGTAACCCTGGAGGAATCGATGACGCGTACTGAGTTCCCCGATGCGATAGGAATGAGCGGTGCTTCCGATCCTATTCCGTATCGCGGCGGAGTGGTGAAGGGTGCCGACCGTCCGGTATGGCAGATTCCCTACCGCGCCCTCTTGCCTCGCGGATGCGACAATCTGCTGGTGGCAGGCCGCTGCTTCGGTTTCGAGGAGGGCTTGGCGTGGGATGCCCGCGAGATAGGCACTTGCTTCGTCACGGGTCAGGCAGCCGGCACGGCGGCAGCGATGGCTGCTTCGGCCCGCTGCGCCGCTGCTGACATCGACGTCTCCAGGTTGCGCCAGGAACTGCTTAAGCAGCGGGTAACCCTCTCCGTCTGAGGCAACTTCCGCCCGGAAATAAAAGAAAAAAACGATTTTTCTTTGTATTTCTCTCGCTAATGTGTATTTTTGCAGTCGTGAAACGTCAAATTCTACTTCTTTTTCTCTGCATACCCCTTCTGTGCGGCGCCAAAAAGCTCAGGCCACTGGTCTGGGTGCTTGATGCCGGGCACGGCGGTCGCGACGTGGGATGCGAGAGCAAGAAGTCTCAGGAAAAGGATATTACGCTGGAGGTCACCAAGGAGGTGGCGGCACTCATCCGCAAGCATAAGCCGGGCATAAAGCTCATCCTGACGCGCGAGACGGACGAATACCTCTCGCTCGACGAACGCTGCCAGAAGGCCAACAAGGCAAATGCCGACCTGTTCCTGAGCATTCATGTGAATACCGTAGAGTGGAAACCCCTGCTCAGCGGAACCGAGACGTTTTTCGCCAGTACGAAGGGCCTGTCGGATGCCGTGCTGCAGAGCGCCCAGAGCCGCAACCTGCCGAAGAGCGAGATGCTGGCCTGGCTGCTGCAGAAGAACTACTACGAGGCGGGAAGGCCCACAGAGCGCGGTGCCAAGCCCGAGGTGCTCTACGTGCTGCGCCACACCATGATGCCCGCCGTACTGACCGAGATAGGCTTCCTGAGCAACAGGAAGGACGAGGCCTATATGACCAGCAAGAAGGGGCAGAAGGAGATCGCCTTGTGCATCTACAACGCCCTGGCCGAATACTACCAGACAACTCAGGCCAAGACGGAGCGAAAGACGCTCGCCACCCTGCGCAGCTCGGGAGGCAGGAAAAGCGGACTGAAGATTGAGAAGGTCAAAGCGAGCGCTAACGAGAAGGTTAACGCTAACGTTAACGCTAACCCGAACCCTAACGAAAACGCTAACCCTAACCCCAACGCTAACGTGGGCGGGCAGGTGGCGGCACAGCCCGTGACGGACTCGGACAACCCGCCCCTGGAGCAGCAATGGGCCGAAAGTGCATTGGCGCAAGGGAAGAAGGTTAATGCTAACGCTAACGTTAACCCTAACCCTAACCTTAACGAAAACGAAAACCAAAACGAAGGCGAAAACAAGGACGCTGACGCTAACCAAAACGAAGGCGAAGGGAAGAATGCGGAGGGGGCGGCAGAGACTGAAAAGCCCGTGCAGCCAGAGGCAACGGAGGATGCAGCAGCCAAGGAAGAGCCGCAGGAGGCAGTGCCCGTGGAGAAACCGCAGGAGGCAGCTCCGGAGGAGAAGTCCGAACCCGCTTCCGGCTTCATCAACTCGCCTGCCATCCCCGTCTTCAGCATTCAGATAGTGGCGGTCAGCACCGAACTGAAGTCGGACGATGAGCGCCTGAAGGGCCTCTATCCCGTCACCTTCGTCAAGAGCGGCAATATGTTCAAGGGCCTCTACGGCGGCACCACCGACTACAAGCAGGCAAAGGCCACCCTGGCGTCCATTCGCGAGAAGTTCCCCGATGCCTTCATCGTCGCATATCTGGGCGAAGAACCCATACCCACCTCCCGAGCCCTGGAGATGACCTCAAAGAAGTAACGCGCAATGAGAGCTGAGACGAACCCTCGCTTCGGCCTTAGCCGAGCGTGAGCAGGCTCGATGAAATCAACGGTTCATTTAGCGCTAATTAATGTTTTTCAATCCCAAAAGCCGCCTTACAACGCACAAAAAAATTTTACATTGTGGCGATTATGGAATAATTCTCCTATATACGCCCTGGGCAGGTAGGATTTTCTCCCTGCCCAGGAAAAAATTTTTCCCTGCCCAGAAAAAAATATTTCTCTAAGCAGGGAGCGTTTACGCCCTATTCTGACCTGTTTTTGCACACCTTCCGTTTTTTTTACATTTAAAGATGTTTGGCAAAAAGTGGTCGCTTCACAC
>JAEEGL016408352.1_pt1 | contig 10951 bp, 6 predicted proteins | sample 9134231 | NCBI WGS metagenome assembly JAEEGL01 (sample SAMN16246548, study PRJNA631951) | gut metagenome | biome: gut microbiome; feature: rumen; material: fiber-attached | host: Bos | place: Iran: Karaj | collected 2018-10 | reverse complement strand
CTGTCATTTCCTGTATCGATGAATACCTGCGAGGTTTCAGGAAGCAGGATCAGTTCATCGGTGAACGATGAAGAAGCAGTGTCGATCCCTGTATGAAAATGCAGGTCATAATAATCCTCGCCCATTCTTGGAAGAAAACCTCTCTCGATCACTCCGGGACAAAGCGCGGCAAATCTCTTGTCTGCATCTTTTCTTTTATCAAATACATCTATCCTCAGGAAAAAACCGTCCATCTGGCAGAACCATAAAGCGGCCCTCAGCATTTCCGTGCCGTATTCATTAAGCCCTGCTATAACTATGTTAATCCAGCGTTCGCCGTGTATTGTCTTGGCGCGCTCAAAAGGCGGATCGGATGAAAGTGTCTTGTAAATCTCATGCCTTACCGGAAGCACCCTGCGAAGCTTCATGGGTCTCATGTGGTTTTGATGATTGTTTATATTAAGGCTGTCTATGAGGTATTCGCTTTCGGGTGAAGAAGAATAGCAGTATACCTGTATACGGCTGCAGCCAGCATAGCGGTCCGATAAACGTATGGCGTTTTTTATATTGGTATCTTCGTCACCGATAAGCACTATAATGCAGTCATCCTCTATAGGCTCCAGTAAAGCAAGGACTGCGTGGATGTCCGAATTCTGCAGTGTGTATCCCCGGTCTTTTGCCATATCAGTCAGATATCCGATCTTTGTGATATCGGAAGGGATATTGGTGAAATAAATATCCGCGCCGTCCGCGCCGTCCGCGCCGTCTGCACTGCTTCCATCAATGCTGTCTGCCATGAACAGCGAACTCTCTGATAAAGATGAAAAAATATATTTTGTCGATTTCTTCATATGCGTACCTTTTTATAATTTGTGAGGCGCTTCAGAGCCTTACTTGCTTTCCTTTTCGTCCGGCCGCAGGCTGGAGGAGCCCGCCGGCTGTATCTTATTATACACGCATTACAGGATATTGTTACAACAGACCCCGGATTTATTTGACGTTTGATGTAACATAAGCTTCCGGCTGGTGTATAATGTTAAGGAATGCGCGATATACCAGCGCCTGCATCGCAGTTTTCCGCATGGGATCGGATAATGACGTATGGAAGATATAAAATATTACAATAAACAAAAACCATCTTATGACGCATGGGATGAGATCAGGCCGGAACTCCTGGAAAAGCTTGAAACAGACGGTATGGTCATGGCCGATTGTGTTTCATTCCTGGTTGCTGCCGAAGAGATATATGTCAATATAGTGATGCACGGATATCCGGAGGGCATTCCGGATGACGGTTCATGTGAGACAACCCTTTTATTCAGAGAAGATGAAAAAGGAAAAGCAGCAGTGATAGTTTTCCGGGATAACGGAATGGAATTTGACCCGCTTAAGATGCCTGAAAGGGAACCTATTACAACGGTCCGCGGGGTCAAGCCTGGAGGCTTCGGCATCACTGTGGCGAGGACTAAGACCGATGAAATGGAATATGTACGCGACGGGGAATATAACCGGCTGTCGATGATAAAGTATTTTTAGATAAAACGGAGGAATGCTATGGAGTATGAGTTCATTACTGAAGAAGAGTATGTAAGGCTTGTGCCGGAAGGTGATATCAAGACATCTGATTCAAAGGAATTTGAAGCGCGGATGCTTGCCGAGCTTGAAGACACGGGAAAACTGATCGTGGATTTTGAAAACGTAGAATATATATGCAGCTCAGGGCTTCGGGCTCTGCTTGCAGTACAGCAGGCGGTGGATGAGCTTGATGACGGTGAGTTTGTGATAACCAATGTCGGTGAAGAAGTAATGAGTGTGATAAGGTCCACCGGATTTCATAATGTCCTGACAATAAGATGATCCAAGGGAGTTAAGGGAAGAATAATGGTCTCATATGAGGGAGAAAAAGACTATATTTTCATAAGCTACAGCCACAGGAATGAAGATGCAGTCATGCGCATTGCAGAAAGACTGCAAAAAGACGGCTGCAGGATATGGTATGACGAAGGGATAAATCCGGGTACCGAATGGCCTGAGATCGTGGCCACGCATTTAAGGGACTGCGCCTTGTTTATAGCCTTTATTTCCCGTGAGTATCTGGATTCATTTAACTGCAAGCGCGAGATAGATTATGCCGTGAGCAAGCGCAAGCCTTTCATATACATCATGCTGGAGGATGTGCAGATGACTCCGGGCATGGAAATGCAGCTTTCCGGCGTACAGGGTATCTCAAAGTATGAGATGGACGATGAACATTTTTTTGCGCATCTCTATCAGTCGGAACTTTTGGCTTCAAGCAGGGATACAGGCGATGCTCATGATACAGGCGCGCTTCCGGAAAGTCCGGAAGATGGATCCGCAGGAAAAATGGTTGACATAAGTCATGATGGATCCGCCGGAAAAGCAGTTGACATAAATCCGAGCGTGGGTGTGGAAGAAACGCCTGGGAAAGCACTCGACAAGAAAAAGAAATCCGGATTGTTTTCAGGAAAGACCGGATCATCTGCCGAAGGCAGCAAGGGCGGCAAAAACACCAACCGTGGCAAAGGCAGCAAGGGGACCAAGGGCAGCAAACGCATGACCGCGATAAAAATAGCGGTTATAATAGCGGCGGCGCTGGCAGCGGCCGTTGTGATCCGCATTGTTACGATAAAGACCACGGAAATAAGCATAGCCGGGACTAAAATAGAAAAAAACGAAGCCTATCTGACATTGAGTGCCGCAACGCTTACATCTGAGGACCTGAAACAGATCACGATGCTTGATCAGCTGAACACATTGAATTTTAAGTCATGCGCGTTTCCGGACGGAGCAGGAGCGCTCCAGGGGCTGTCCGAAAGCTTAAGGACACTGGATATGGAAGGTTGTACCGGGTTATCCGATTACGGCTTTATTTCATCACTGGACACAGTTGAAACGATCAATATAAAAGACTGCGGCATGAATGATGAGGCTCTTGCATCGATAGGTTTTTCTTCGCTTCCGCAGCTTCGGAATATAAGGCTGAACGGAAATAAGGACATCGCCAGCCTTGATCCGCTTGCGTCAAAGGAAAACTTAAGGATACTTGAGATAAATGACACCGGGGTTTCAGACCTCGCTCCGCTTTCCGGCATCAGCACATTAGCCATACTGGAAGCGGAAAATACATCAATATCCGACCTGACACCGATATCATCATGTACTGAGCTTGAGGAGCTTAATATAAACAGGTGCAAGGTTGCCACGCTGAAGCCTCTGGAGAATATGAAAAAGCTTAAGCTATTGGAAGCCTACGGAAATGAGCTTCGAGATCTTGACGGAATGCAGGGAAAAGAGGAGCTTGAATCCCTTGGATTAGCGGAAAACAAGCTTGAAAACCTGAACGGACTGGAGTCCGCGTTCAGGCTGGAGAACCTGATCGCGTACAACAATGCCCTTACATCGATAGAAGGGCTTTCCTCATGCACGGTGCTCAGGAATGTTGATCTGCACGATAATGAACTGACTGACGCATCGGTCCTGTCAAAGAGCAAGGGCGCTTTGGCCAGGCTTGACTTAAGAGGAAATAAACTGACGGATCTTTCCGCTCTTTCCGGCATGCCGGCGCTTACAAAGTTTTTTGCCGATGATAATGAGCTTACGGACATATCCTTCCTTGAGGGTTCTTCCGCGCTGGAGATACTCTCCGCGGAGAATAATAAAATATCGTCATTCGAGCCGATAAAAGGACTTACCGCGCTGCAAAACATATATCTCGGCAATAATGAGATAACGGGTAAGGCTGAGCTTGAAAACATGCCTGCGCTCAGCAAGGTTACTTTGCAGCATAATAAGATAAATGAAATATCCTTTTCAAGCGAGGAGAGGGAGTCATTACTGGGGATACCGATACATATAAGCCTGCTTGCGGCATATGACAATCCCCTTTGTGTATTAAAGGATGTGTCCAACGGAAGCGGTGAGTATGAAAAAGCAAGCGATAAGATAAATGAAGGATATATGAGCTTTCCTTCTGAAGAGGATGCTGATCCTTATGCCATGGCAGGCTGCTTCCATGACCTTTATCTGGCGGACTGTCCATATGACATAAGGCTTAAGCTTGAAGAGAAAAACAGCAGGATCGAATATACGGACGCGGAAAGCATGGACAGCATGGTGAGCGGAAAGAAAGGGGAACTGGGCTTCAGCCTTGATTTATATTGATATGAAACCGAAGGTATACGAAGGGAAAGAAAACTACATATTCGTAAGCTACAGCCATAAAGACCGTGATAAAGTCATGCCCATTATAAAAAGGCTTCAAAAGGACGGCTGCCGCATATGGTATGACGAAGGGATAGATGCAGGTTCCGAATGGCCGGAAACGGTCGCCACCCATCTTATGGAATGCAGCCTTTTCCTTGCGCTTCTGTCCAAGGAATACATGGACTCCTTCAACTGCAAGCGTGAGATAGATTATGCCGTGAGCAAAAGGAAGTCCTTTATCGCAGTGATGCTTGAAGATTTCAGCCTGTCCCCCGGCATGGAAATGCAGCTTGCGGGGGTACAGTTCCTGAGCAGGCACCAGCTTGAAGAAGAGGAGTTTTTTACGAGGCTGTATAAGACTGAGCTTATAAGGTCATGCATTGCCGATAAAGAGTCCGCTCCTGAAAACGAGGCTGCTGCTGAGGAAAAAGAAACGGAAAATAGAGGCGATCCGGAAGAAACGGCTGAGAAAAAAAGACCGCGCCTGTTTAAGAAAAGAAGCGGCAGTCCGACATCCGGCGATAAAAAGAAATACAGCGCAAAAAAAATAGCCGCCATAGTAGGGGGAAGCATCGCTGCCGCAGGCCTCCTCTTCCTTCTAGGGTGGAACCTGACGCATATCACGATCGCGGGAACGAGATACAGGTTTAACGAGGAATTCCTCACTATAAAAGATGCTGCCCTTACTCCGGATGATACAAGAAAGCTTTCAAGGTTTACGAATCTGGGGCTGCTGGAATTTGACAACTGCGATTTTACTGAGGACAGTGAGAACAACCTTGAAAAGGTGAAGGACGGCGTCAGAAGCTTTCATCTGATCGGCTGCAAGGGGGTTGATGATTATAGATGGCTGGGCGGCTTAAGGAGCGTAGAGTGGCTTGAGATAAACAACAGCGGCTTTGATGATAAAGATGTCTCGGAAGTATGGTTCCTCATGATGGATAACCTTGTAAGCATAGACCTGTCAGATAATAAGGAATTCACTAATCTTGGCGAACTGGCCGGCTGCGTCAATAAAGACCTGAAGCAGATACACCTTGCGAATACAGGGGTTTACAGCATTGCTCCATTGAGCAGGTTTGAGGAGCTGAGCCTTATCGATATCTCAGGCTGTGAGGTCGGATCCCTGGAGCCCCTGAAGACATTGCAGAATGTGACCTATCTTGCAGTGGACGAAAATAATATTGAAAACCTTAACGGGATAGAAGGGATGACGAAGATCGATACGCTGTCCGCGGCAGGGAACGGCCTTACTTCTATCGATGCCATAAAAGACTTTGTTTATCTTGAAAGGATCGATCTTTCGAACAATAAGCTCACTGATATTTCACCTCTTGAAAAAAGCAAGGTGAAGATCAAGCAGCTGTTCCTTGATAATAATGAAATATCGGATATGTCGCCGATTTCCGGTCTGGCAGCGGTGCAGCTTTTATCCCTGGACGGCAATGGGATAGAAGACCTCACGTTTCTTGAAGGAAGCAGTGAAATTCAGGTACTGTCGGCAAGACATAATAAAATAAGATCCATAGAGCCGCTTCTTGATAAGCAGGGAATAACAGCCCTGTACCTTTCCGATAATAAGATAACCGGAGACATAGTCTTTGGTGAAAAGCTGGGAAACTGGAATACAAGCATTACGGATGAGAGCGGTCCGTGGGATATCCAGCTGCAGCATAATGATATTTCATCCCTGGAGTTTAGGGGCAGCTCGCCCTGGAGCCTTGCAGTATATGACAATCCTCTGGATAAACTGAAAGGTTCTGCAGAGGTTCCCGATGAAGCAGATGCTTCCGAACTGGAATCAGGTACGGCTGTCTTCAAGTCACATGGACATACCCTTGTAGTGGAAGATTTTGTGGAGACCCCGGAGAGGAAGGGGTCGCTCTCGGGCACATATCATGCCTATCTTTCATGGGATACGGGATCTGAAGAAATGCTTGATATAATATCCTGCTTCGACCAGTATAGTTCGCTCTCTCTTTCAGGCTGTCCGCTTGATCTGCAGGCTCAGGTAGAAGAGATGATGAGTTCCGTAAACTACACCACGGAAGACGAAATGGACGAGATCCTTGATGCAGCAAGATCTGATAAAATAGATAATTATCTGTAAAAACTGCTCCTATTTCTGCCAGAAAGGGTTTTCGGTACGTATAAACAGATAGATGAAATGATAACAGCAAAGGAGGAAAAAAATGGAATCAAACAAGAAATTTAAGGGCAAGAAACTCGTGGAAGATCAGATCGAGCAGGTAAGCGGCGGATTTAAGCAGACGATCGAGGGGACATGGTCTTACGGAGAGACTATTGTATGTCCGAAATGCAGAAACGCTGCATGGAATGAGTTCTACTGTGATTCCGACGAGCTTTCAGCGGTTCAAAAGGATCTCTACACTTGTGCAATATGTGGACAGGAGTTTGCCGCTGCGTCAGGTTACGGTATCACGGATATCTTTTAATCCTGTGTAAGCGCTTTTGCGCATCCTGACAACAGACAATCATAAAAAGGACTGTGGATCTAAAGCCGGATCCACGGTCTTTTTTTGGCTGCCGGGAGGGGAAATCTGATGCACAACCCGGATGTGATATGGTATCATAAACTGTATCACGCTCGGGTCTTTCAGCATGCATTTTCAGGGCAGTTATTTCATAAAATACGAGGGGGATATTATATGTCAAGCTTCAGCTCATGGGTCAATAAATACAGATACAGCACAACACGAGGCGTATGGACGCTCATAGCAAGAGCAGCCTTCAGATATGCCAAACGCACGGAATACATAGGAAAAGAACCAAGATTTGATGTTATTTTTGATCTGGATGAGATACTTTGCCCGGAGCTTATATTTAATGGTTTTATCAATATAGTCGCTGATTACACGACAATACAAAAAGAGCTGCAAGATGAAAACTATTATACGGAAAAATGGGAACCGGAAGGAACAGGATATTCCGTGCTTAAGGAGTATCGGGAAAGGGAGCTTGCCCTGCTCAGGATAATCGATGAACTTGAGTCTTTACTCCCGAACCCTATAAAAACTAATCGGCCGCTCAAAGAGGTAATGGAATCTTTTGAGAACGGTATAGAGAAAAGGGCTCTGAGATGGATCTCAGAAGTGTTTGGGTATAAAAAATACGACGGATCAGATGTATCCCTTTATGATTTTGCAGACTGGTTTGACGAGCTTTTGGATTACCGCCTGACTTTGGACATGGATCGTGAGTTTTCGAAATCATTGGGGAGATTCTTAAAAGTTCCGTTTAAGAATAAAAAGGAAACAGTGATCTCTCCGTTGGGACTGGTAAACTTTTGTGTTGACTATCTTACACATGAACGGGAAGAAAAGACAAAGATAAAGCTTTCTAAGATTTCTGAAGACTATGCCGATCTGATAAAGGAACTGTCAGCAGAAGTCGTATGCCAGGATACAGCTATAAGAAAGTTCGTCCAGGGGCTTTTCAATGGAGAGCTAAGGAATGAGGACAATCTGACAGGACCGCAGGCTTCCTTCCTGTTTGTGGGGCCTCCAGGCGTTGGCAAAACGTTTCTGGCTAAATCGGCTGCAAAGTATCTTGACAGGCCGGTGAAGGTTTTCCAGATGAATGAATATGCCCAGACTGACAGTTTCCGTGGGCTTATTGGTTTTGAAGAAACCTATAAAAATTCCAAGCCGGGAGATCTGACAGCATATGTGGAAAGAAATGACGATGCCATACTTATCTTTGATGAGATTGAAAAAGCCCATATAAATACGATCAGGCTCTTCCTGTCGGTCCTGGAGGGCGGAAAGCTGCGCGATCTGTACACACAGAGTGAAGCGGACTTTACGCATACGATAGTGATCTTTACTACGAATGCCGGACGGAAGTTCTATGAGGATAAAAGAGACATCCCGCTGTCATCAATGTCCGAAAACACCCTGCTTGATGCCCTGCGTGATGAAAAATATAACGAGGATGGAGCGAGGATTCCAAGCGAACTTTTGTCGCGCCTTGCAAAAGGCAATATCATTGGGTTCGACCATATGAATCCCGCAAAGCTTGTGCCTATAATCAAGCGCGGGATGAAAGCCGGCGATGATATCGTAATGGAAAAAATGGGAGTAGAGTGTGTGGCTGACGAATCGGTACTGCCATATATCTTCTTATTCCATATGGGCGCAAAGCTGGATGCAAGGGTCGCTTCGGCAAGGAGTGAAAGCTTCATAAAGGATGCGCTTTACCAGCTTGCGGAACGTATGGGGGAGGGCAGTGTAAAGGAATTCAAAAAGCTTAAGAAGAATACGGAAAACATAAAGGTACACTTTGAAGTGGAGGACAGTAAACTCGCCAAGGAGCTGACGGTGCCTCCGAGGAATGCAAATATCATAATCGTATGTAATCAGGAAGATCTGAACAATCTTATCTTTGCCAGGAAAGATAAATACAATCTTTATCATACATATGCAGAGAAGAAAAACAATACTAACTACAAGGATTATATTACTCAGCAGATAATGGATCATGACATAGATGCCATCCTAGTCGATCCGTTCATGAGAGGGATCAGCGGGAAAAAGAAAAAGGAAGCTCTGATAGGAGTAGTCCATAAGAATACAAGAGGCATGGAAGTAATCGAATGGCTTGCTGGGCAGGATATGACTCCGCCTGTGTACTGTCTTGAGCTGAAAAAGGATCATCCTATAAGCTATCTGGACAAACAGGAGCTTCAGAAAAAAGGCGTCAGGGATGTTGTAAGGCTTTCTGAGGCAAAGAATAAAGAGGGCAGGACTAAGATGATAGAGGATCTGGTCTATGAACTGTTCCTTGCCTCTAAACTTGAAAGGCTGACTTCTAAGGGACGCGCCGTGGACTATGAGATCGGCCATGTGATCGAGACATCGGAGATACTGGATGAAAAAGACCCGGACAAGAGTATTGCCAGAACAAAAGGAACAGAGGCAAATATCAGACTTGTGGTGAACAACCTCAGACTTGTACGAAGCATGGATCCGGAAGCACAGGAGATCTTCATCGATGACAGCGTGATAAAGTCGGAAGGCTTTGATTCCGTAATCGGAGCAGAAGGAGCGAAAGAAGAATTAAGGCACTTCCTGGAACTGATAGAAGATCCAAAGAAATACAGGAAATCAGGAAGACAGGCATCGAAGGGCCTTTTGATGTACGGCCCTCCCGGCACGGGAAAGACGAAGCTTGCGAGGGCGCTGGCCTGCGAGGCGGACTGTCCTTTCATATCGGTGACCGGAAGCCAACTCCTTTCCGGAGACAAGAAGGTCAGCGATATTTTCTATCTTGCGAGGAAATACGCTCCCAGCGTGGTCTTCATTGATGAAATAGAATCCATAGCAGATGTAGAAATAAGCGGAAATCCCATAGTAAAATCGCTTCTTACGGAGATGGACGGGTTTTCCAAAACCGATAAACCCGTATTTGTCATAGCGGCGACGAATGACGCAGGGGCACCGAATCTCGGGGAACAGAATATTTACCTTGATCCTGCTTTGCTTCGGAGATTTACGAAGAAAGTATATATGAAGTATCCGACAAGGGAGGAAAGGATAAAATTCATGAAGCGGCAGCAGGCATCGCTTAAAGGAAAAGCCTATAATCTTGACAGTCTGAAGGATAAGGACTTGAAGTCATTTGCCGATCTGACCGTCGGACGTTCGCTTGCGGAAATGGAAAATGTGCTGAGTCTGGCTATAGGAAGGGCTGCGGATAATGACGGGAACGTGACGATCGCTCTTCTCACAACCTGCTTTGAAGAGAGCATATACGGAGAGGAGCATAAATACTCCCAAGAGCATATCCGCATAACCGCGCTTCATGAAGCAGGACATGCTTATGTTGGCTTTGTATGCGATGCGGGGAAGAAGAGCTTCCTTATGCCTGAGTATGCCACGATAATATCCCGCGGCGGATATCTCGGCATGGTACAGCGCAAGGATGATGAAGAGCTTACAGGATACTCCAGGCAGGATCTATTGAACCTTATCCGTGTGTCTCTTGCCGGAAGGGCCTCTGAAATGGTATTTGCATCGGATAAAGACAGCGGACTGACGACAGGAGCCTCGAACGATCTCGAAAAGGCTTCGCACATAGCACAGAGCATGCTCAGCAGATTCGGCATGGAGGACGGCTTCTTAGTCTCAATGCCTATGCAGGCGATCATGCAGTCAACACTTGCGGAGAAGTATCTGAATAAGCTGAACGAGATCATAGAGCGCGAGCTTCAAGCCACGATCGATATTATAAAGAAAGACAAGGACAAAGTTGAAGCACTCGCCGATGCCCTTCTCGACAGATCCAGGCTCGACACAGAGGAGATGAAGGAGATACTGGGAATAAAATGAAAGAGCGGAATTTGAGGAGCGGAATATGTGTGAAAAAGAGAAGTAAATATGTCCATTATCATAGGCACGCTTTGTGGTATAGATACTGCTTATTAATTGTAGTACGCTATTTGGTTCAATAAGAAGGGAAAAAGACAGAATGTTTCCATATATGAGAACAGCTGAAGAGTTTATTAAAGATTGCACAGAAGTAGGATATAAGATAGTCGCTAGGAGGGATGGCTATGAAGTTGAACCAGCTTCATTTCCGTGTTCCGAATCTTGTAGTTGTTCAACGATGATTTCAAGAGGAGACAATGAAGATCAGATCAAAAAAAATTTTACAAAATGTAAAGAGAATGGAGGTTGTCAAGAAGTATCCAGATTAGTAGGCTGGCTAATCCAACGTGTTAATCACG
>JAEEGL016188453.1_pt1 | contig 10951 bp, 9 predicted proteins | sample 9134231 | NCBI WGS metagenome assembly JAEEGL01 (sample SAMN16246548, study PRJNA631951) | gut metagenome | biome: gut microbiome; feature: rumen; material: fiber-attached | host: Bos | place: Iran: Karaj | collected 2018-10 | reverse complement strand
TCATGGCCTTCAGGATGCGGAAGAGCTTTTCCGTCTCCTGGGGAGTCAGCACGGCGGTGGGCTCGTCCAGGATCAGGATCCTGGCGCCCCGGTACAGCACCTTGATGATCTCCACGGTCTGCTTTTCGGATACGGACATGTCGTAGATCTTCTTTTCCGGATCGATGCCGAATCCGTAACGGTCGGAGATCTCCCGTATGCCGGAAGCAACCTTCTTCAGGTCATATTTGCCGTCCTCGATGCCCAGGGCCACGTTCTGCGCCGCGGTGAACACATCGATCAGCTTGAAATGCTGATGGATCATGCCGATGCCGCAGGCGTAGGCGTCCTTGGGATCGCGGATGGAGACTTCCTTTCCATCCACGAAGATCTGGCCCTCATCGGGATAATAGATGCCGGCCAGCATGTTCATCAGCGTGGTCTTGCCGGAGCCGTTTTCTCCCAGCAAAGACATGATCACGCCGTTGTCCAGGAAAAGGTCCACCTTATCGTTGGCAACGACGTGTCCGAAGCGCTTCGTGATGTTTTTCAATTCTACTGCGTGTGTCATCGGTTTTCTTTGAGAAATGCCGAAAGAGGGCGGCTGGAAAACCGCTCTCTTTCGGTCGACTATACAGTGAGGTATTAGTAAGCTTCGTTCAGCAGCTCGATGCCATCGATGCGCAGATCGAAGGCCGGTGCGGACTTGTAATAGGATTCGTGATAATATCCGTCGAAGATGGCGTTATAACCATCGTCGCCCACGAAATCGCCGGTCATATCCACCAGCGCGGTATCGGGGGTCTTGCCGTCCACGGTGAACTTGGAGGTGTCGAAGACCTGCAGGGTGCCGGCTTCGATGGCAGCCTTGGCAGCCTGAACGGTCTCTTCCGTGCCGGGAGCCGCAATCGCTTCGTTCAGCTCGCAGAGAGCCACGTCGCCGTCCTTCAGGCCGTGACCGGTGTAGTCCGGGTCAACGGTGCCGCCGTTGACAGCGGTCTCGATGACGTAGACAAAGTAATTGGTCCAGTCGATGCGGGAGGAGCTCAGGGAAGCGTCCGGCGCCACGTCGATCATGGAGATGTTGTAGCCCACGTGATACACGCCGTTGCTCTGGGCAGTGGTGGCGGGAGTGGTGGAGTCGGAGTGCTGGGAGATCAGCACGCAGCCCTTGTCGATCAGATCCTGGGCGGTGTTGGCTTCCATGGTGGGATCGCCCCAGGAACCGATGAATTCCACCTTCATGGTGGCGGATTCGCAGACGCTCTTGGCGCCCAGATAGAAACTGGTGTAGCCGGAGATGACTTCTGCGAAGGTATAGGCGCCCACGTAGCCGATGACGGCTTCTTCGGGTGCGATCTGGCCTTCGTCGATCATCTGCTGCAGCTTGCAGCCGGCGATGACGCCTTCCAGATAGCGGCCCTCAAAGATGTTGGGGAACGCGTTTACGGTATTGTCCAGATTATCTCTCATGGAGCCTTCGTTGGTGAGGCCTGCGAACACGGTGCCGGGATAATCGCCGGCAACGGTGAGCATGGCGTCTTCCTGGCCGTAGGAGTTGCAGAATACCGCGATGCAGCCGGCGTCCGCAAGTTCTTCGCAGTCCACTGCCACCGGATCGCCGGCGGGGTGGTTGTAGGTGTAGACCCATTCCACATTGATGCCCTTCTTAGCCAGCTGCTCCTTGGCAGCATCGGCAGCCATGTAGAAGTTTCTGTCGTAAGCAGCGTTGTCGTCGCCGATGCAGACCATGCCTACCTTGTAGACCGTGCTCTCCGCGACGGGTTCGGGTTCGCCCTCTCCGCTGGGTTCAGCGGGGGCAGGTTCGTTGGAGCTCGTGCAGGCAGCCAGGGCAAAGACCATGGCCAGCGCGAGCAGGATGGAAATGAACTTTTTCTTCATTCTGATACCTCTGATCGATCCGGGAGAAATAGAATAATACCGTGCCTTTCCGGCACACTTTTATTATAAAAGAACCAGGAAATAAGTAAAGGAAAAAGCACGGAAATTGTGACGTTTCCGGGTGCAAGCAAAATGAACGTTCAAGAAAAACTGAACGTTCATTTCATGGTCAAAACTTTTTATTCGAATCAGAGCTGCAGCACGTCCGGGTTGATCTCCACCGTATACTTTCCGTCCTTCTGATCGTTCAGGATGAGCAGGGGCACGTAGTCCGACAGCTTCTTGTTTTCTCTTCCCCCCGCCACGATCACCACGCCGGTGCCCACGGGCTGGGCTTCGAATTCCTTCAGCATGTTCAGGATCCCGATGATGCTGCCGCCGCCCCGCATGAAGTCATCGATGATCAGCACCCTGCTGCCGGGCCGTATGCCCTTCTTGGAGATGCTCATCTGCTGCAGGCGGTCTGTAGAACCGGAAAAGTAGTTTATGTTGATGGAGGATCCCTCCGATACCTTGCTTTCGTGGCGTATGACAGCCAGGGGGATATTCAGCAGCCGGGCGGTGAACAGAGCCACGCCGATGCCTTTTGTCTCCACGGTCACCACCATATCCGCCTCCGCGCTGGCAAAGCGCTTGGCGAAGACCATGGCGGCTCCCCGGATCATCCAGGGATTGAACATGATGTCCGAGGTATACACGAAGCCGCTTCCCAGCATGCGGGATGTATCCTCGAAGGCCTTCTTCAGATCTTCCAGAGCCGCCGCCGCAGCCTGCCGGGAGATGTAGGGCACGTATCGCACCCCGCCCTTGGCCCCGGAGGTGGTCTCCAGATAGCCCAGCCCCGCCGCGTCGATGCCCTCCCGCACCAGCTTGATGTCGTCGCTGATGCTGGATTTCGCGCAGCCGAACATCTCGGCAAAGGTGCCGAGGGAATAATCCCGGTTGGGATTCTCCGTCAAAATGTGGGTGATGATGCAGATCCGCTGGGTCTTCTTCATAGCTGCCGTCCTATTCTGTGTAATGGAATTCGATCCTACCGTCCTGCATCTTCGTAATGTGGGCAAGGGACACCACCCGCAGGCCCTTTTCCTCCAGCAGCGCCCTTCCGCCCTGGAATTCCTTTTCGATGGCCACTCCCACGCCCGCGCACTGGCCGCCTGCCTGCTGGATCAGGTCCAGAAGGCCAAGGGAAGCGGCGCCGGAAGCCAGGAAGTCGTCGATGATCAGCACCTTTTCCCCTTCCTTCAGGTATTTTTTCGGCACCCGTATCGTATTGACGTTCTCCTTGGTGAAGGATCGCACTTCCGCAGAATAATCCTCGTCAATGTTGGTGTTCGGCTTGTACTTCTTGGCGAAGAGCAGGGGCAGATTCCCCATATGCCTTGCCACAGCATAAGCCAGGGGCAGGCCGGAGGTCTCCACCGTCAAAACCTTCGTCGCGCCGCTTTCCCGGAAGATGCGGGCAAATTCCCGGCCCATCTCATCGGTCAGCTCCACGTCGATCTGGAAATTGATGAAGGAATCCACCTTCAGGATGCGGTCTTCGATCAGTCTTCCGTCTTTTAAGATTCTTTCTTCTAATTTTTTCATTGGATTCACGCTATCAAGGGAAAATGGTTCTAAGGGGAGGCAGGCTACCAGCCTCCGCCGCCTCCGCCGCCTCCGCCGCCTCCGCTGAAGCCGCCTCCGCCGGAGAAACCTCCGCCGCCGGAGAAGTCGCTGTTGGAGGTGGTATGCACGACGCTGTCGGAAAGGGCGGAACGCACGCTGCTGTCCATGGTGTTGCAGAAGACGATGGGCGTGCTCATGTACATGGACGGTCCGTCATACCAGTCCGGCGTCCGGGGCGCCAGGGCGCTGAAATTCTTCGCCCATCTGTCCGTCAGTCCGAAGACGTAGGCATAGGGAAGAATGCTGTAATAATAATCCGGATCCTGCTCCACCAGTTTGTTGATCCTGTCCAGCTCCGCCGTCCGGATGAATTCCCGGAAGCCTTCGATATGGCCCATCATCTGCGTGCGGAACTTCGTTGGCCGGCTCATCTGCAGGGTGCAGACTGCGCCGATCAGGAAGCAGACCGCCAGTTCGATGAGGATGAATTTCATCTGACTTCCTCTGGCTGCCAGCAAAGCCAGAGACAGCGCTGCCACCACCACCATGAGGAGGGTCGTCAGGCAGCCGACAGCGGTATTGCCATAACCCTCCTGCAGCTTGCGGCTGGTTTTGGAGCCGTAGCGGTCGCTCAGGCTGTTTTTGGCAGCTTCGTAGCTGTCCGCGAAGGACGTGGACTTGGACAGAGCCTTCATATCCGCGAAATTAGAACCTTCAAACAGGCCATCAAAGAAATGCTTCTGATAGGCCGGGGCATTTTCGGGGAGGTTGCGGAGCTTTTCCAGGGTGATCAGCACCTTGTCCTTCAGGATCCCCTGCTTTTCCTCCGCATGGATCTTCAGATAGCCCTTCGAAGCGAACCACATCACCAGGGAGGTCATATCCTTGTCGTCGATGCGGTTATCGTAGATATACCCCACTTCTGCGGGGGACAGGCCAAGGGGAGGATAGAACTCCACCACCCTGGTAGGCTTGGGATCCCTTCCCTTCAGGAGGAACAGCCCTGCCACGAAGAGGGCCAGGGCGGCGATGATCCCCTCCGCCAGGCGCCACTGCCACAGGTTATCCTTTACGTCGATCCAGTACCCTTCCGGCAGTTTGATGCGCACGGTGATGCCTTCGCTGCGTTCCAGTCCGTCCACATGACCCGACAGGGAATGGGAACTGTCCACGTCCCAGCTGGCCCGGGAAGTGTCGCCGGTGCCCACGGGCCCTGTGATCACGTCCACATCCGCCGGATCGAAAGCCTTGGGCATGTTCACCGTAAAAGCGGCGAAATCGATGTCCGTATCCCAATAGGCAGGCACCACGTTCCAGTACAGCTGATCCAGATAGTCGATGCCGTCCTTATACATGACGATATCGTATTCCAGCGTATACTTGTGGGCGCCGGATACGGTACGGTCCGCGGAGCCGATGCGGATGACGCAGAGGTTGTTCTCGGACTCCGTCGCGATTTCCTCCCCTTCACAGCGGATATTCTTGATCTGGTAGGGCATCTCCGCCTGCACCAGCGCTCCATCATGCATGAAATACGCATAGGTGTTCCGGTTCGGGATATAGCGGAAGATGCCGTGACCCGGCGAGGAGAAGGTGATATAGATTTCTTCGGTCACGTGCATGGAGGAGTTTTCCTGTACGTCCAGCGTGGTGAAAAAGCCATCTGTGGTGTAGCTGACGGCAAAGACCGGCGCTGCGGACAGCAGGATCATCACCATGCACAAAAGGCACGCGAGAACGTGCCTTCTATCTGTGCGTTTCATTATGAATACCTTTAGAATTGAACGCTTACGTTCTCTCTCTGCGCGGTATCGGAGATCTCATACAGCGGCTGCTTGACAAAGCCGAACATGCCGGCAAAGAGGGCGCCGGGCATCTTTTCGATCTTCGTGTTGAATTCCCGGACCACCGCATTGTAGTACTTGCGGGCGTTGGCGATGTTGTCCTCCTGACCCTGCAGCTGCTTCTGCAGCTCCAGGAAGTTGACGTTCGCCTTCAGTTCCGGATAGTTCTCCGCCACGGCAAACAATCTGGACAGAGCGGACTGGATCCCTTCCTGGAAGGCGATCTTCTGCTCCGGTGTCTGAGCTCCCATGGCGTTGGTGCGGGCTTCTGTCAGCTCCACCAGCGTCTTTTCCTCATGGGCGGCATATCCCTTGACGGTGTTCACCAGGTTGGGGATGAGGTCGTATCTCTGCTTGAGATAGACGTCCATGGTGGAGAAGGCTTCTTCGATCTGGTTGCGCAGCTTGATGCAGCCGTTGTAGAAGCCGAAGACGTAAAGGATGATCAAAAGAATTAGAACCAAGATGACGATCAGTACCATATGGCGAATACCTCCTGTTCTGTACGGGGTAAGGTTGAACTGTGCCTATATTATATACGATTTTGCATATTGGGGACAAGAATGTTCGGATTTTACCAGGCGCCGCCGCCTCCTCCTCCGCCGCCTCCTCCGGAGAAACCGCCGCCGGAGGAAGAACTGTAGCCCCCGCCTCCTCCGCTTCTGCCGGAAGACCCGCCGGAAAAACTGGAATAGGAGGGCTTGGGCATGGCGTTCTGAATGGAGGTGTTCATGGAACGGTTGAAATTGGAGCAGAAGGCCGACGGCGTATAGAAATAATCCGCCGAACCCTCATACCAATCCGGCATGGCCGGCGCCAGGGGTTCGAAGTTCTTCGCCCAGCGGTCTGTCAGGCCGAATACGTAGGCATAGGGCAGGACCTTATAGAAATAATCCGGGTCATCTTCCACCAGCCGCCGGATGCGGTCCAGCTCCGCCTTTTTGATGAAGTGGCGGAACCCCTTCAGGCGGCCCAGCATGCTGATGCGGTAATCCGAAGGCCGCAGCATGAACTTGAGGAAGAAGAAGATCAGCAGCAGGCTGAGGACCAATTCCCCGCACAGGCTGCTGTACAGGTCTTCCGTGATCTTGAAAAACCCCATGGTGAGTACAGGCACCAGGAAGGTCAGGATGCCGATCAGGCATCCGGTGTGCTTCGCCTCCCGGCTCTTCCGGTCGATAAAATCCCTGTCGCCGGTAAAGAGTTCCTCCAGTTCCTTTTCCGCATTCGAATAGGCTGCGGCGAAGGATCCGGGCATCTTGTCCAGGCGCACCTTATCGCCGCCCTTGAAGATGCCGTTGAAGAAGGTCCTCTGATACGCCGGGGCGTTGGCGGGCACGTCCTGCAGCTTCTGCAGCGTGATCTTATAGGGTTCTTTCCCCCGCGTCTTTGCATCGGTATTTTCCGCCGTGCGGATTTTCAGCCACCCCTTGCTGGCGAACCACATCACCAGGGAGATCATGTCCCTCCTCTGCAGCTTTTTATCGTACAGATAGCCTGCTTCCGCGGGGGATATGCCCTCCGGGGGATAAAACTCCACGGTCCTCACCGGGCGGGGATCCCTGCCGTAGCGGAAGAACAGCGTGATCACCGCGAAGGTGGCGGCGCCGATGGCCGCCATCAGGGCGTAGATCCAGGGGGAGTCGTCCGGAGCGCCCTTCCAGTAGCCCTGGGGGAGAACGATGCGGGCGGTCACGCCCTCGCCGGCCTCGATGGGGCCGGTGATCTTCCCTTCCACCGTATTTTCGGAAACTGTATAGACCGCCCGGGAAGTATCGCCGGAGGCAATAGGGCCGGTGATGATCTCCAGCTGGTTCTCGTCAAAGTCCCTGGGCATGCGGATCGTGAAACCAAACTCCTCCACGTCGGTCTGCCAATACATGGGCATGATGTTCCAGTACAGCTGGTCCATGTCCTTCAGGCTGTCCTTGTACATGACGACGTCGTATTCCAGTTTGTAGGTGCAGGGACCGAGATGGGTGACGTCGGCAGAGCCGATGCGGATGGAAACGGAATCATTTTCCCTGGAAGTCTTGATTTTTTCCCCTTCGCAGGCGAAGTTCTCCAGCTTGTACAGCATGTCCGTTTCGATCAGCTCTCCGTCCTTGACGAACCAGCACTTGCCCGTGTTCCAGATCTCCCGGAAGATGCCGTGGGCCTCCGTTTCGAAATTCACCTGTATGGTCTCCGTCACATGCATGGAGGAATTCGTCTTCACGTCCAGCGTCGTATGATAGCTTTCCGTCGTATAGTTTATGGCGAAGATGGATGCCGTTGACCCGAAGATCAGCAGCAAGCAAAAAAGGCACGCCAAAACGTGCCTTTGAAAGGTTCCGTATCGTTTTTCAGCGGAAAAGCGGAACATGATCATTCTCCTTTATCCGTCTACCAGCGTATGGGTGTTTTACCGAACTGCCGAAGCCTGTCGTTGGCTTCCCGGAAATGGCCGCAGCCGAAGAAACCGCTGTGAGCCGACAGGGGACTGGGATGGGGCGCCTGCAGCACAACGTGCTGCGGGCCGGTCACCAAAGAGGCCTTTTCCCGGGCGTTGCGGCCCCACAGCAGAAAGATGACGGGATCTTCCCTCTCGTTCAATAGTTCGATGACCCGGTCCGTAAGGATTTCCCAGCCTTTGCCTCTGTGGGAATTGGCCGCATGGGCCCGCACGGTGAGCACCGCATTGAGAAGCAGCACCCCCTGCTCCGCCCACTTCTGCAGATAGCCGTCTTCGGGAATGGGCCAGCCGGGATACTCCGCCGCAATTTCCTTATAGATGTTCTGCAGGGACGGAGGCACCGGCACGCCCGGCTTTACCGAAAAGCACATGCCGTGGGCCTGTCCCGGTTCGTGATAGGGATCCTGGCCCAGGATGACCACCTTGACGTCCTCGTAGGCTGTGGCCTTCAAAGCATTAAAGATATCGTGCATGTCCGGGTAAATGACCCGGCTGGAATACTCCGCCTTCAGGAACTCCCGCAGCTGCAGATAGTAATCCTTCGTGAACTCATCCTTCAGTTTTTCGTCCCAGGAATTGCCGATGTGGACCATGGTAATCTACCAGCTGCCTCCCGTCACAAAGGGTTCTACGGTCTCCGGTTCCTCCGGGATGCCTCTCTGGTCGAGGGGAAGGCCGTGTTCCTCCGCCATATCCAGCAGAAAGTCCCGCATGTCCTCCCAGACCCTTTCCTTATCGATCTCGTTAAGGATCTCGTGGCGCATGTCCTCATAGAGCAGCAGCGAAACGTCGCTGCATCCCGCGGCCTGCAGTTTGTCATAGACCTCCGCCGGCCCCTTGCCCATGTCGCCAACGGGATCGCAGGCGCCGGAGGTGATGAGCATGGTCATGGTCTTGGGAACCTTCTGATACCAGCTGTCCGCCGTGATATAGCGGATGAGGGCGAAGAGGTCCAGATATCCGCCCAGGGTAAAGGGGAAGCCGCACATGGGATCCTCTTCATAGGCGTGATAGAGTTCCTTGTCCCTGCTGAGCCAGGCCACCATGCTCTTTTCCGCCGCAAAGGGCTTCGCATAGGGACCCATGGCCATGCCGGTGATCAGATTGCTGTATTTCTTCTCGCCCTTCAGGCCTATGAGGAGGCTGGTGAGGGCTGCGCCGGCGCCCAGAGCCTTGTTGCTGCCGCAGGTGCCCATGATGATGCAGCCGTCCACGTCCGCCGCTCTGGCGTACATGGCCAGCCAGGCCCGCAGAATGAAGGAGCCCATGCTGTGACCCAGAATGACGTAAGGCGTATCGGGAAACTGCTCCCGCATCAGGCAGCGCAGTTTTTCCTCGTCGTCCACCAGATGCTTCCACCCGTCGCTGTGGCCGAAATAACCGTAGTCAGCAGGATCGGCGGAGGTGCCGTGACCGATGTGGTCGTCGCCCACCACCAGAAAGCCCTGCTCCGTCAGCCATTGGGCGAAGGCGCCGTAACGGCCCACGTATTCGCTCATGCCGTGGATGATCTGCAGGATGGCCACCGGCTTTTCCCGGTATTCTTCCGCTTCGGGGCGCCAGACGTAGTACTGGATGGTGCTGGTTTTATCGGTGCTCTTGAAGCTGTAGTTTTCCATCAGATATCATACTCCTCCAGCAGCTTGTTCTTCAGTTCCCAAAGTTTCGGAGACAGGTCCACATAATACCTGTGGGGATTTTCAAAACGGAGCACTTCCTCCCAGACGTGGGCTACGCTCTCGGCGCAGTGGGCTTTGACGTCCTTCAGTTCCGGGCACTCATAGACCAGTTCACCGCCTTTGAAGATGGGCACCAGCAGTTCCTTCACCTCGAAATCGCTGTCCAGATACTTGATCATGCGGGGGGACTGGGGATCCACCACGGTGTAGTTGCCCGGGGTAGGCGCCGGTTCGTCCGCCAGAGTGATAACGTCCGCAAAGGCGGTGTCGTCCGTCTTGTCGAAGAGGCGGTACACCTTCTTATAGCCTGGGTTCGTCACCTTCTCCACGTTCTCGGAGACCTTGATCTTCGGAATGATGGTGCCGTCCGGCTTTTCCACCGCAGCCAGCTTGTACACACCTCCCAGGACGGGTTCGGACTTGGAGGTGATCAGACGCTCACCCACGCCGAAACTGTCGATGAAGGCACCCTGGCGCAGCACGTCGCCGATGATGTATTCGTCCAGGGAGTTGGAGATGACGATCTTCGCATCCCCGTGGCCTGCCTCGTCCAGCATCTTTCTCGCCTTCTTCGTCAGATAGGAGATGTCTCCGGAGTCGATGCGGATGCCCTTCTTGTTGGGCTTAAGCTCGTCGAAGACCTTGATGGCGTTGGGAACGCCGCTCTTCAGCACGTCGTAGGTGTCCACCAGCAGCGTGCAGTTGTCGGGATAATGCCGGGCATAAGCCTTGAAGGCTTCGTATTCGGTGTCGCAGAGCTGCACCCAGGAGTGGGCCATGGTGCCCAGGGCCGGGATGCCGTATTCCGGTTCGCAGATCGCGCAGGCTGTGCCGGCGACGCCGCCGATGTAGGCTGCCCGGGCGCCTAAAATGGCAGCGGAGGCGCCGTGGGCTCTGCGGGAGCCGAATTCCATGATGGCCCGGCCTTCCGCCGCCCGCACGATGCGGTTTGACTTCGTGGCGATCAGGCTCTGGTGGGAAATGAGCAGCAGGGCCATGGTCTCGATGAATTGGGCCTGGATGGCGGGGCCTCTCACCACCACGAGGGGCTCGTAGGGAAAGACCGGCGTGCCCTCGGGCACGGCCCAGACGTCGCAGGCGAATTTGAAGTGGCGCAGGTAGTCCAGAAATCTCTCGTCGAACCCCTTCGTCTTCAGGAAGGCCAGGTCCTCCTCCGTAAAGCGGATGTTCTTCAGATAATCGATGAGGGATTCCAGCCCCGCAGCGACGACGTAGCCGCCGTTTTCAGGGTTTCTGCGGTAGAACAGGTCGAAATATACGATCTGGTCCCCCATCCCTTCCAGAAAATAGCCGTTTGCCATGGTCAGCTCGTAAAAGTCGGTGAGCATGGTGAGGTTCTGCTTGTCCATAGGGTCCTCCTAAAGCATTTTTTTCAGATACTGGCCGGTGTATGAGCCGGCTACCTTCGCGACCTCTTCGGGCGTGCCTTTCGCGACGACCTTGCCGCCGCGTTCGCCTCC
>JAEEGL015360451.1_pt1 | contig 10951 bp, 10 predicted proteins | sample 9134231 | NCBI WGS metagenome assembly JAEEGL01 (sample SAMN16246548, study PRJNA631951) | gut metagenome | biome: gut microbiome; feature: rumen; material: fiber-attached | host: Bos | place: Iran: Karaj | collected 2018-10 | reverse complement strand
TTTTTTGATTACAAAGTAACAGATCTTGTTTCTTTGTGCGTTGAAAGCCTTGGGCAAGATACTCAAATTGATAGTCTGATTGCAGAGTCAGAACTTGAATTTAAGTTAAATGAACTTTTGAACGTTGCAGATGATGTTTTGGATGTTGCAGATATTTCTAAGCTGGAAAGTATTGATGATGGTTTAGATATTATTACAGAATGGTTCTCTTCTGGTGTTTATCCAAATCAGTTAGAGAAAATAAAACAACTACGTTCAATTATAAAAGGAAAAATTCTAGTTTTATCGAAAATGGAGTAAATATATGCAAAAAGCTAAACCACGCAATAAACCATTTGCAAAATTATATGTCTGGATTCGCGATACTTTTGATGTTTATAAAGGTAAAAATCCTTTCAAACGTTTTTTGCATGATATTGCATGTAGAATGTGGGATTTCCAGGAAGATAAAGACTTTGATATGTACTTTTTGAACCGTCGGAAGACTCAAATAAATTACATCAGTTTTCCTCGATATCTTTTTATGTCATTATTTTACAAGACAGAATCTACCAGTCAATGGAGTCATGGTCTGGGCGTTTATATTCCAACAAAAGATTTGCCAAAAGGTCTTAGAGTTGAAATTATAATGTATAATACAAACGATGCTCGGGCAAAACCAAACTTATATCTTTTCCCGTACAAGCATAAAGTAAGGGAAGGTTTTGAAAATAATTATGATTTAATTGGACGCATTGAACTAACAGAAAAAAAGCCTGAAACTATTGATGATATCGTACCTGTCAAAGGATTTGACATTCCAGTTGTATATAAAAAAGCGATATTGCAATGGGCGAATGAAAAGAATAAATGGGAAATTGCAAAATCTGCATGGGAATCTGGCAAGAAGCGATTTATACAAGACGTGGACGTAAAAACAATAACCAACGAACAGATAATCGAACTATTTCCTTCAAAAGCAGTACATGAATACCTTACAAAAATCAACTGGCAGTTTAGCGAGCGCGACCGTGAAATCCTTTACCGTTATCTCGCCTTAAACGAAGAACCTGCTTACGAAGATGATTACGTTACGATACCGTACCCATTCCGTAGTGGCGACTTGGTTTATGTTATCGGAAACGAACAGCAAATCGGCGTTTTTTGTAGCTGCAAGGATGATGAAGATTTTTTTGATCTGGATGCAAGAACAAAAGATTTTTCTGACTGGAGCGACAGCGGGCGAACCCGGGTAGAGTTTTTATATCCAGACGGAAGATTTTCGCATGATCATCCGTATTGCTTTGACCTGGAATATGCGGAAATAAAACCGGAAGAAACAAGGGGGCAGAGTAAAGACCCGTATAAAACTGCACTTGTAATTGCCTCAGAACTTATCCGCGGAACCGACAATTCCATTGAGTGTTTGCAGAGGTACTGCAAAGAGTATGCAGAGAAAAAATAAATCAGAAGGTAGATATGGAAAATCTTACAAATGACCAGGCAATAGAGTTAATTCCCTCAAAAGCCGTTCGTGAATATCTGAAAAAAATCAACTGGCAGTTCAGTGAACGTGATAAAGAATTATTGTATAGATATTTAGAATTAAAAGAAGAACCCCTTTGTTATGATGACTATGTCCCGGTTCCTCATCCATTTCGAAGCGGTGATATTGTCAAAGAGATTGGAAAAGAAGAATCAGGCATTATTTCCAGGTTCAAAGATGATGCCAGTTTTTTTAAGTGGTTCAAAGAATTTAATCAATATGACCCTATAGACTGGTCTGACACCGGTTTTACAAGTGTAGATTATTTAGCGGAAGACGGAAAGTTTTTTATAAGGCATATCAGTGCAATGTATCTGGAATATGTAGAGAGGTCAAAAGAATTAATAAAAGACTTCTCAGAAGGCTGTTACAGATCATGTATAAGTATTGCTTCAAGTTTTATCCGTGGTACAGAAAATTCAATGGAAGATTTTCAAAGACTATGCGAATGGTATGTAAAAAGCCTCAAAAGTACCTCAACAAAGTCCTGTACCAGCTGAACTTGCATCGAGAATCATAAGCAGTCCCCGTAAATAACAATTGACAGATTATCAGACTGATACTAATATATTTATAACTAATAAAAATAATCTGTTAGTAAAATATTTATTAGTTTTTATCTAAAGGAGGCCTGGCATGAAACTTTATGATTACATTCTGGAAAATTTTAACAGGGACGAGCCATTCTTTGTTTCTGAATTGAATATGCCCGGTTCCACAAAGAACAATATCCGGCAGGCGCTTAAAGTTCTCTGCGATAAAGGCCTTGCCATAAGGTATGATACCGGAATTTATTATATCCCTCATGATAGTGCCCAGACAAAAGCTCAGATGCAGGCTGAACTCAAAAACATTCAGGCACCGTATCCGCCATTTACTGATTACGATGTTGCAGGTAAAAAATACATTTATGACCACGGCGAATACTTCGGCTACTACACAGGTTTTGTTTTTGCAAATGCCATGCATCTTACTACGCAAGTTCCGTTCGTACGCGAAATTGCTTCAAATAATGCAGGTGGAGCTAAACGAAAAGTAGAAATAGGAAAATCAAAATTCATTCTAAAAGAGCCCCGCACCGTAGTTACGACAGAAAATCATAAAATCCTGCAGCTTTTAGATTTGCTGAATGATTATGAATTTTATATGGACTACGATAATGATGAAGAATTTGTAAAACATAATCTTCTGGAATATATAAAGAAGATTGGCTTAAAACGAAGTGTTTTTGATCATTATTTAAGTTTTTATCCCGATTCAATCTATAAAACTGTTTACAATCTGGAGGTAGCAAATGTACTTGCATGAAAAACCAGATGCATTTAAAAACATAATAATTGAGGCTGGAAAAAAAATAGGTCTTAGCCCTGTAGTAATCGAAAAAGACTATTATGTTACTATGATTCTAAAACTGATATCACAAAAATCTGTAATACTGGGAGATGTTGTATTTAAAGGCGGTACATCACTTTCAAAATGCCATAAAGTAATAGACAGATTTTCGGAAGACATTGATATCACTTTTACGGAGCATTTAGGCGACAAACGAAGGAAAAAGCTAAAATACGATGTTATGAAGGCATTATCCGATGAACTTAACCTTCCAATAAAAAACTGGGATTACATTCAAAGTGACAGAGATTTGAATGCATATTATTTTGATTATCAATATTTATTTGAGCCATCTAATGAGCAGATTCGTGAAGGTGTAAAAGTAGAAACTGCTCTTGCATCTTATTCATTTCCTACTGATTCAATGCAGATTTCAAGTTTTGTTGGTGATTATCTGGCTACAACTGAACCTGAACTTGTAACGCAGTATAAGCTGGAGCCATTTGAAATGAAAGTTCAGTCACTGGAACGAACTTTTATCGATAAAGTTTATGCTACATGTGATTATTATCTTCAGGGAAAAAGCCGCCGTCTTTCTCGCCATCTTTACGATTTACATAAAATCTTCCCTCGGATTACTTTTGATGACGATTTCAAAAAGCTTGTTCAAGAAGTAAAAGAACACCGCGCAAAATTAAGCATCTGTCCTTCAGCAAAACCTGATGTAAACATTGATGCCCTGATTCAAAAGTATTGTTCAGAAGATTTTTACAGGAAAGACTTTGATATAATCACTGAAACATTGATAAACGAAGAAATTGACTATTCTGATGTGATAACTACAATGCGTAAAATTGCTGAAGTTGATATTTGGTGAATGTGAATAGGGGCTCCAAAAAGGGAAACCTATTTTTTCTTCCATTCAGAAATTAATTTACATAAAAGATTTTTTGTATTGTCAGGCATTTCATTGAGTTTTTGTAAAGTTGTATAATATTTTTTACAGAGTCCAATATCAAGTTCCGGAAGTTCAGGTGCAGTTCTTTTGACATTTTTATCAGCTTCATTACCGGTGACAAGATATTCAGTAGTAACCCCAAGAGCTTTGGCAATTCTAACAGCATTTTCTACAGTTGGTTGACTTTCGTTTTCGCGAAGATAATTATCGAGGGTGCGACGACTTATTCCTGATACTGTCGCAAGTTCTTTTATTAACATTCCTCTGCATTCAAGTTCATATTTAACATTTTCCTTAAAACTCATGATTCGATGATTACTTAAAAATAATGATTAGTATTCGATATTACTTATTTACACTGATAATTGTTTATGATTATATATAAGTAATACTACTTTTATACTTAAATTTAAGGAAAAACCAATGCTTGAAATTGATAAAATTCAACCGCTTATAGACGAGATTAATAAACGGGTGCAGGATAAAATTCTTGAACCTACAAACGCGGAACTCCTTATTAAACTGATAAAAAATGCAGACTCTCTTGATGAGGCTTTAAATATTGCAACACTCGGAACTGTCTATAAAAGGACAGGTTTACATTTTGCACCAAAACTGGAGAAAAAGGATGACACGATTCATTATTTCGTAAGAAATAAAAAACTGTCGTTTCATACTGATGATTCAAAGCCGACTCATAAACTTATCATCGGTGATAATTATAAAGCTTTGCAAAACCTATTGATTCAATACAAAGGTAAAATTGATGTGATTTACATCGATCCGCCATATGGAAAAGACAGCATGGGCGAATTTGCAAAAACGAATTATCAGAACGCCATAACGCGAGACAATCTACTTTCAATGTTATATCCAAGGCTTGAACTTGCAAAGCAGCTTTTGAGCGATGAAGGCGTAATTTTCTGCTCGATAGATGATAAAAACCAGGCTTATGTAAAATGTCTGTTTGATGAAGTGTTTGGAGAAGAAACATTTATTGCAAATAGTGTTCGAATTACAACAAAACGTGTGAAAGGAGATGCCAAGGGAGTAAATCAAATTCATGATTATGTTTTGATATATGGGAAAAAAGAAAATAGTGAAATAGTACATCGTTTAAAAGTAGACTTTTCAATTTATGATTTAGAAGATGAGCATGTTAAAGAACGAGGGCGTTACTTAATTAGACCTTTAGATAATGGATCTATAAATTATTCAGTTGCTTCTGATTATATTATTACAGCTCCTGATGGTACAAAGATTTATGCAGGTGGAGACAAAAAAGCTAGAGAAATAAGAATAAAAGGAAATGCGTCGAAAAAGGACTGGTGCTTTCGTTGGTCAGAAGCAAAACTTAAATGGGGTATAGAAAATGATTTTATAGTTTTTAAAAAAAATAATGATACATGGCGTTGTTATTTCAAAATTTATCAATTTGTTGATAATAATCTAAATCCGACTGAAAAATATGATAATCATCTTAGTGTTATTGATGGTTTTTATAATAATCAAGGAACAACAGAAGTAAGAAATGTTTTTGGAAAAGCTGTATTTGATTATCCTAAACCTTTAGGATTAATAAAAGAATTAATATCCATGTCTCCAGTAAAAGATAGTATTATTTTAGATTTTTTTGCTGGTTCCGGCACAACAGGCGAATCAGTTTTAAAATATAATCAAGAATGTAAAACCAAAAAGCAATTTATTCTATGTACAAATAATGAGAAGACTGATGTGTCTCCCAACGGGATTGCCTATGATGTAACTTCAAAACGCCTCAAGCGAATTATGACAGGCAGCTGTTATGACGGATCAAAAAACTTTCCGTGGCTTAAAGACAATCAACCCTATGGCGACAACCTTGATGTCTACGAAATAGAATCCGTTGCAAATTTTGCAAGCGAGCAGGGAAAAACACCATTTGATGTAATCGATGAAACCCTTTACGGAAAAGAAAAATTTAATTCTGTAAAAGAAAAAGTTGACTGGGTATGCCAGAATTTCGACAAAACACAAAAATTGCTGGAAGAATAAAATGTTACAGGAAGCAAAAGATTTACAGAATGCTGCAGTTTCAAAACTTGTAGACATACTTGGTGAAGATAAAAAAGAGTTTACTTTTAAGGCTCCTACTGGAAGCGGGAAAACTCACATGATGGCAGATTTCATGAACCGCATGCTTTGTGCAGACGAAAAACTTGTGTTCATCGTTTCAACTCTTTCTAAATCAAATCTTGCTGAGCAGAATTATAATCAGTTTAAGGATTTGAGCGAAAGAGAATTTTCAAACCTTAGACCGTACCTTATAAATTCAGATTCCAGCGGAGAATCAAGTCTTTTTATTCCAGGCAATTACAATGTTTATGTTCTTCCTCGTGATTTATACAAGGACTCTGCAAAACTAAAAAAAGAAGGAACTTTCCTAAATTTTCTTCAGATGATGACAAGCCCGCTGGTTGCAGAGTCACATCAAAAAACAATTTATCTTATAAAAGATGAATGTCATATTCTGACAAGTAACCTCGATGAACTTCAAGAGTATTTTTCTAAAATCATTAATTTTTCGGCAACGCCTAAACTTAGCCGCAAGCAGAATCCTGATGTCGAAATTACAAATCTGGAAGCTGAAAATGCAAAAATCATTAAAACCATAGTACAGGGAAGTGATGAAGATACATTGGATGATGCGCTTACAAAATTTGAACAAATTAAAGCTGACTACACAAATTTGCTTGGCGTAAATCCATGCCTCATAATTCAAATTTCAAACAAGGATAAAGCAGAAGAAGAACTTAAAAATACGATCTTTCCGGCTCTTGCAAATCATCAGGATTTAAAATGGATATATATCAGCGGAAATGAAAAAGAGTCCGATTCAAATGATACTGTAAAAAAGCTTCCTGTTTCAAAATGGAAAGAATATATGAAGCAGTCTACTTCTTCAATTTCTGTAATCATATTTAAGATGGTCATTTCTGAAGGTTACGATATACCTCGTGCGTGCATGCTTTATCAAATCAGGGAGTCTGAAAGTGACCAGCTGAATGAACAGGTTATGGGACGAGTTCGACGAAATCCGCGCCTGCTTGATTTTGAAACCTTAAATGAAGAAGCTCAAAAGCTTGCCATGACGGCGTGGATATGGGCAAACTTTCCGGAACAAAGTGGAGAAACAAAACAAGTTAATTTGTTTAAAGATTATGATATTCAAAAATCAATTCGCATCAAGCCTACAAAACTCCAAAATATAACGGCAGAAAAATCCTTTGATATTGTTTCATATATTAAAAATTTATCAGATAAAAAAATTACACACACAGGTATCTTTGAAATGTATCAAAGTCTATTAAAGCAGGATAATGACATTCAGAATTTGTGCTATACATATTCCACTAACTTTTCAAAATGGCGAATGTTTGTAGAAAATCTTTCCAGTATAAAAACAAGTTACAATGATTATATTTGCGATTATAAAAAAAGCATGATTGTGTGTGAAGATGTAAGTTTTCCCTGTAACAGTTGTTATGTTGAAAATGAGAAAAGCATTACACTTGATGACTGGGTCTGGTGCAGAAAAGACAGTGAAAGTGATTTTTCTTTTGACAGCGAAGCAGAGCGTAAGTGGGCAGAATTGTTAAAGGATATACGCACAAGCTCAATTGATGAAACTAGAAATCTCTCTTTTGCTTCAGATTCAAATAAATTTCTCTGGGGAAAGAATTTTCCTTATAATTCAGAAATCAAATTTGAATACTATTTGAACGGTGTTCATGTGTCATATCCTGATTTTGTTATGAAAGATAAAGAAGGGCGCATTCATATTTTTGAAGTTAAAAGTGACAATGAATCTGCATCAATAAAAATAGATAAAGAAGAATATGAACAAAAAATTAATGCGTTAAGGAAATGTTACACAGAATGTTCAACAAAGACAGGACACTTGTTTTATATTCCGATCTTGCATGGAACCGAATGGCAGATATATAGATACAAAAACGGAAATGAAGAAAAAATAACAAAAAGTCAGTTTGTTGATTCGTTGAAATCAGGTACCTATCAGTTACAGGACTCGAAGTTTGGAGCTCTGCAAGTTGCTGCTCCAACAGTTGATAATAGTAATTAAGATCTTTTTCAGTCTCTGCTTTTGTAGTAGAGGTGAAGTCTTTAAACTGTATATAAACTGAATTTTACTAAGTTAAAAGCCTTGAAAATATAGTATTGCTAAGAGGTTTTAAAATCGACTTTTCAACCTTACAAATCAACAGCAACGCCGTTCATCACATTTTTCCATAGTTTTTTGCGCCAAAAATCACATTTTTCCAGCTATTTATAGCCCTTTTATCACATTTTTCCTTAAATTGTGTGCCGTCTTGCATATCTTGTTTTTCTGTCGGAAGAACAGCGGTCGTAATACTCGATTGTGTCTCCATATTCGATTTTTGCAAACATGTAGTACAATTCGTCGTCGGGTTCGCATTCAAGGTAATAAACGTATCCCTCTGAATCTTTGTATGACGCTTTATCATTCTCAACTAGATAGCGGGCGGCTTCGAGAGAGTCTACGGTTCCTATGTGCCGCCAACAAGTTTCTTCGGTGTCCCAGATACAGGCTGAGCGTTCTGTTTCTTCCTGAGGGGTTTCCGTTTGATAAGGTGGCGGCGAATTAAAATATGTTGCTATCCAGATTTTGTATTCCATAACTTAGTCCTCCTTGTGCTGATTGTCAGGCAGCTTTAATCCCCGCAATGTTCTGAACATATAGGCAAGCTTTGTTTTTGTTCCTGAAAAATACGGCTCGTTCAGGTCTTCTGACTGCCAGATTTTGTCGTAGTATTCCGGAATGTATTTTTTCATAATGTCAAACTCTTTTTTTAGGAAAGAGGTAAGAATTGCGTCCTTTTCGGAATATTCAGCACAATACTCCATTGTCCAGTTGCAACAGTTTTCTATATCTTTAATTTGTTTTTTTGTGAATGGAATTACTTTCTTTGTTTCCCTGTCGTAACGGCGATGATCAAAATGTTTGTAATACATTTCATAAATCGTTTCTATGATGCAACGAAGTTTTAAGGCATATTTATAGTCGCTGTACCATTCGGGTGATTTTTCTTCTTCTGAATAATCACTCAGCGTCTGTTCAAAATAATAACGGTCAACATGATTTACTTTTTCTTTCCAGGCCTTGCGTTCATAATTGTACTGAACAAAGAGTCCGTCTTTGTAGAAGTGTGGTGTATGAAGGGACCTGTCGCCGCCTCTTTGATAAATCACTTCTTCAAAATACATGTGATATCGGCTATCCTGCAGATTCCAGCAGATTCGTTTTGAATGCCCAAGATTTTCTTTTTTCGGTTCAATATGAGTCATATACTTTATGAAGCTACAAAACAGTTGATAAATTGTATATTCAAGTCTCAGTGGATGCTCCAGAATCAGGAAGAACAACACCCTGATTTCGCTGCCTGAACTGCCAGTTTCTTCTTTTGTTGCAAAGATTGCATAATTCTCGTCCTCCAGAACTGCAGTGATAAACTTAACTTCCGGATTCAATCTGTAAACATTGCTGTATTCTTCCGAGAAGTTGAGGATTTCTTCTTCTGTTGAGTGCCGGAATTCAAATTCTAAATGTACCATAACTTACTCCTGGTATTCTGTGTAATCAATGTTGAACTGCTTTCTGAACTTCATAATCAGTGTGCGGTCTTCGCGGGCGGCGATTACATATTTTTTATTGCATTCATCACAGCAGCGGTGTTTTTCGCCGTCTTGTTTGTAGAAAATCGGCCAGGTGCTGTTACCGTCTCCATCAAACACGGCATCGCAGAAACAGCAGAAATTTTTTCCTTCGTCCGGGCGGAGTATTTCTAAATATGCCAAGTCATAATCTTCAGGTCCGGCGTTCAGAGATTTCTGCATTTCTTCTTTTATCTTATCAAAATGCTTTAAGGCCTCATCATAACTCATGTCATCCATATCGATGTAATATTCGTTTAGCGGCCATTTTATTCCGGCAATACATTCTCTATAGCTGTAAACAATTCTGTATTTTACGTGATTTTCTTTTGGAGCAATCTTTATTTTTAGCGCCGCATGGAAACCAGGGGAGTCTATCAGTCCCATATTGTGCAGGACAATTATTCCCTTATTTACGCGAATAAAGTTTTTTATCGCTTCAAGCTGCTCGTCTGTCAAACTACATTTTTCGCGGGATTCAAGAAGATGCGGATTCTCTATCGTAATGCTAAGCGGAGCATCTTTATTTTTCGGATCTTGGAATCTTACAACATCGATGTATTGAACTCTTCCTTTTTCATCAAGATATGGTTCTCTCTGCCATCCATCTGCACAGCCACAGAAAACTTTGCAGGGAAGATTCAGCTCCGGCACATCTTCAGGATGAACTGTTGTTGAAAAGAAACCGAATATCTCATAAAAATACAGGTCTTTCATCACCTCATAAAAATAGTCGAGCAGTTTCTTAAACTCCAGCGCTACAGAAGATGTTTTATCAGCAAAGCGGTCCCATTTCATCAGGCTGATTTTAATTTCGTTGTAGCAGTCAGTAATGAGAAAATCAGTAAATTCATCAATGATTGCAAAGGAGTCGAACAGCTTTTTAAGAGCCTTGAACTCGCAGGTAAAATCACGTCCGTTCGGCTTGTTCAAAACTTCATCAGTAAGCACAGGCAATTTTTCTATGAACACCTTTGCGTTCTTATCGATACTGTCTGTCTGTTTCATAAGAACCTCCTGTTATACGGGATAAATATACAACAGAAGGTTCTCACTTTATGAGAATTTAGTTTTATTTAATGTTAATCTTTTCTGCTGCCGCTCTGAATGAAAGGTGAGGGGATTCCAATTTTTTATTTCTCGAAAGTGATTTCACCACGATAGAGTTCAACATCCTGGCCTAACTGACGGCTCAATTCTTTCCTGGCATTATCATAGTCATCAAGATGTCTAAAACCAACTACTCTCAGGGCATAATCTAAATCATATTCAAAAGTTCCTATATAAAGATAAACTGCATCTTCCGGAACCTTAATTGTTGCTTTACATGGAAGCTGAAACTGGTACCAGCGGTTTATTTTTTTAAATATTCCGGCAGTAAAGTAATTAAGATGAAGAAGTCT
>JAEEGL015071188.1_pt1 | contig 10951 bp, 21 predicted proteins | sample 9134231 | NCBI WGS metagenome assembly JAEEGL01 (sample SAMN16246548, study PRJNA631951) | gut metagenome | biome: gut microbiome; feature: rumen; material: fiber-attached | host: Bos | place: Iran: Karaj | collected 2018-10 | reverse complement strand
CAGAGGTAGTAATAGCACAGTATCAGAATCATGGCTGAGACTTTGAATATAAAATTTGGTAAAAATAAAAAACACGTTATTATAAATGGGATGACAATGATGACATAGTAGAGGACGGGGTGTGCGTCCAGATCACGATGGGCAGCCAAATAGGCACTATGTGTGATGATGAGGATGAATATGGCGGATAAGAAGAAATATGAGTGCAGGGTAGGATTATATGCGGAAGAGGATATGACCGGGGTTATTTACCTGACAGAGAATGAGTATAAACTTGTCAGGCATGCCACGAACCCGGAGAATTGGGAGCACGTCAATGGTGGTGGATACTGTGGATCTTTTTGCATAACATGCGAGGAGTTGGACACTAAGTATGAAGAGATGATAAACTCAATAAACAGTTGGACGATTGATTGAAGCGATAAACGGGGGTCACTGACGTGATCTCTTTTTTTATTTGAGGAAAATACATAAAATGAAATAATATGCTTTACAAACCACATAGAAAGTGGTATTATTTAAGAGTAGACAGGACGTGGTTACAAGATGGCGGTCTTGAACGTCCAATAATAACCCAACACAAAGGAGAAAAGACATGGCATACAGTGTGGCAATGAAGAGGCAGATGGAGAAGAGACTGGAAGATGTCTTCCGGGAATGTATCGATGAGATGAATGCAATCGAGATCCCTTTTGGCAAAATCACGGAAGTCACTGTTAACTACAGAGCAAAAAGCCGTTGGGGACAGTGTTGCAAGAAGTTTGACGTATATGGTTCCGTGTACACAATCAACATTAACTGTGATCTGTGCCATCCAGAGGCGTCTGAAAGGGGTCTTAAAGAGACAATCATTCATGAGATTCTTCATACCTGCCCCAATTGCATGTGCCACACGGGCGAATGGAAGAGGCTAGCGGATCTTGTTAACGACTGTTACGGATACAATGTAAAGAGATGTAACTCCTCTGAAGATAAGGGGATGGATGATTTCTATAAGCAGCATCAGGAATTGGCAAAGAGAAGACAGCCTACATGGAAGTACACGATCAAGTGTAAGAACTGTGGCAAGATCGTTGGTAGAAAACAGAAAGCATGTAATCTTACTAAGTACCCGTGTCTTTACAGATGTGCAGCATGCAGCGGAAGCCTTGAGGTGATCGCAGGCTAATTGATAATAGTTGTTGACATACCACCTAGACGGTGGTATACTATAAGAGAAGTAAACGAAAGGAGATCCCAAATGGATAAGAAACTAGTTATTAATGGTGAAACATATAGATTGAAATTCTACATCAATGGATGGGAAGAGGGAGAGGGATATTTCAGGGAGATCGGAAGATTCGGCAAAACCAGCATGGACAGAATGGCGACCGGGGAAACCATTGAAAAGGATGGTAACAGGTTCCGTATCTGTTATGAAGATGCCGACGGGCATCAGTACGCTGTGGTCGATGTTAAGACCGGGAATGTATAAAGGGTAAACGAAAGGAGATTCCGAAATATAATTGGCAAGGTGATAGTAATTGAGGATTTATAACCATGAGAGATACCAATAAAGAAGTAAAGAGGTTTTTGAAACACAACATTAAACCAGACAGCAAACTCCAGACAGTACTCAAGACTATCGACCGGGCAAGGCGAATGGGTTTATACGTCGAGGATGCATCCGATGAGATGGGATATCTCAATTACAGGATACGTACTGAAGAGGGATATGTCAGGGTATATAAACACACTAGACTGGGATACCAGATCCAGCCGTGGAAGAGAGTCGAGTTTAAGTATTCCGGGATCCCGGTTTTCTTTTAAAGGGGGTGATGTACTTATCATAGTTTCTTCCAGCAAATGTTGAAGTAATAAATAAACAGAAAGGAGAAAAAGATGCAGGATTGTAATTTCGATGGTGTTTACAAATTTCCGGGAATGATTGTGTTTGATGGAGATGTTCGACAGTGGATGGGAACCACGGAAAAGGGTCTTGACGACTACATCAAATATGCCACGGACAGAGGCGAGGATCTGACGGGATATGAAATCTATCAGAGTGGCAAATTCATTGAAACCATCGGCGACTATATCAAACGGAAAAGCAAGTAAACATTGCAGCATGAATTGTTGAACGAAGTCTCCCGGCAGGATTGGGAGTCGGGGGACTTGGTTTGGGAATTCAGACAGATCATGGCGGATTGGCGGTCTAAAGTGATCTGGAGCAGCCAAAACATTTATAACCCAACACAAAGAGAGGAGTGTATTTTTTATGGGCGAAAACAAGAACTGGAATGACGATTTTACATTAACATCTATGAGGCGGAAGAGAGATCCCTTACATCAGTTCTCGGATGATGTTTTTTACACACAGGAAATTACAAACGGGATCATGGCGTCAATAGAAAGCCAGCCACTAAAAGCAGATAGGTACGGATATTATCACGGCACAAGCATGTAACCGTTTAAAGGGGGTTAAAAATGAATTTTAAAGTTGGTGACGTAGTTGTAATAAGTGATGGCAAAAACACGTCTCTATGCCACATAGACGGCGTCAGAAAGGGCTATTTAAGGGTCGGCTGCCTGCTCTTTGACTGGTGCGGAAAAGAGGTAGATACGACCAATCCATGTATGAGGATCTACCCACTAAATGGTAAAGAAATCATAATTTAGTACTTGTAAAGCACGTAATTCGTGCTATAATATAAGCGTGGAACACGTTTACAGTGTTTTTGGAAAGGGGTATGCGATGAAACGAAATAGTATCAGTCATATGGTTATCGAGAATTACGTGTGGAAAGTGCAGCAGAAGATCATTGAGAAACACGATTATACATATGATCAGTCCTATAACGTGGTATATCCGCTTTCGTATTATATCAATACGGGCAGGGCGTCGGCGCAGTTTCTGAGCGACATGCAGAACGTCAAGCCCTATGTGATGGCGAGGGTTCTTGCTAAAGGCTATGAGCATGGAACCGTCGACGAATGCATCGCAGCCTTTAAGAAAAAAGTTGAGAAAACGACTGCTGGACTATTGCAAAAGCACGAATAACGTGCTATACTACATATAGTTAGAAGTTACCCGACACAGAAAGGAGTTAATCATGAAGAGAGTGGCGGATCTTAAAAATAAAATGGTGAATAAGTTATTCAGTGATGCGGAAATCGAATCGCTGATGATCGACGCAGGATATATCCCGTTCGACTGCGACCTGTCTGATGGAGTCGTTGCAGTATTTACGGATTCCAAAAAACTTGTTTATGTTAAAGGTTTCCGTGATGTAGACGGGAATGTCGAGGTCACTGGAATCACCCAGAATAATAATATCAATAATGGTGATCAGACGAAAGTCGAGCCATTCCACACATACGAGGATCTTGAGGCGGTTCTCAACTACTTCAAAGAAAGAGGACAGTGGAATCACTGGTTGGCTTGCCGACTGATGGTCGGTCTCGGACGCAGAAGTGGTGATACACTGAACCTGAGATGGTGTGACCTCTACAGAGATAAGGAATGCACAAGATTCTACGATCGCTGCATGAAACTTAAGGAAGAGAAAACGGGTAAGATCATTGCCCCTCACATCACTGAGTATGTTCAGATGAGTGTAGAGGAATACATCAAAGCCACTGGAGTTAATCCCTCTTCCAGATATGTACAGGCGATTTTCGAAGTCAAGACCCCTGCAGTCAGGGCAGCGGTTAAAAAAGCAGTCGAGGCAGTTGGAATCGATTATCCCATCAGTCTCCACAGTTTCCGCAAGACATACGGCAACTGGACATACAAAATTCACAGGAACGAGGGCATCTGCCTTGAGATCATCCGTGGAATGTTCGGTCATTCCGATACGGGAATCACTCGACTGTATATCGACCAGACAAACGAGGATGCTAAGAGATACGCCAACGACCTGTCTGAGTACCTTTTGAAGAAAGAGGATGGTACGGCGGTCGAGATCAACAATTCTCCTAACGTCACCGTTAAGGCGGAAAGCCTCAGAGATATCCTTTCCATCGTGTTTGATGCCGGGACAGAGGGGAAAGACAAGTTTGAAACTATCAATGCCATGATTACAAGAATTGAGAGAGAGGGGTTTTAAGCCCCTCAATCTCCGGGGAGAAGTAGAAATGGAATACAAATGGAATCCAATTACAGATGAGATGCGGAAGACTTTAGACGGCGTTCCAATGATTGGATGTATGGTTTGGATATCGTACACCGATGAATATGGGAATATAGATGTGATGTTTGCACGTTTGGAAACAAAGGATTTGTGTGAGTTTAATTGGTGCGACGCATTTTCGGGCGAAGTAATAGCATCAATCGAAGATGATTGTGTTACCGCATGGAAATATGTAGATATTCCAAGACCATACGAGAATTAATGGAATTTGGTTGGCTTAAATGGTAACAGATAGGCGATCCCGGTAAACAGTATCCAGCAACCGTGTCAAGGGACTGTGCTGCTACGGTAGATAACGGTACGGAATCGGGCAACCAATAAATAAAAGGAGACGATATGGAATTCAAAAGAACTAGAAAAGGGATTTATGAATCCGATAATGGAATAAGGATCGAACGCCATTATTACGGCGGAGAGAAATGGTGGTATGTATATACCGGGAATGCAGTCTTAGGTAAATCGTATAGCCTAGATGGCGCAAAGAAACGTGCCGAGACATTTGTCAATAGAAAAGAATGATGGATAACGGAATGAAAGGATATATTTAATTTTGCGATGGTGGTAACAAATGAGACTCTGGCATAAATATCTAATCACGGTTTTACCAAAGCAGCAATTGTTGGGTCAATGGCGAGAATGTTGTCTGATTGCAAAGAACATTGCTGAAAAAGGAACGCCAAATCATCTGCTTGTGAATAAAGTGATGGAATATCCAATTGGACATTTCTTTATATATTGCGAGTCAGTGTATGACGAGATGTGTTTTAGGGGATATAAATGCAATCCAAATAAAATAATGCAGTATGCTGATGCATTGGGGTTCGACCACACTGATACATATGGAATTTATTATCCCGATATTTTTAGCGATTGGCATGACAGAAGATACTTAAAACAATGTTTCTACAACCTACAGGAAAAATACGACTGTGGCGGAATTCCTGAAAAGGAATGGAGATTACTAGAAGAAAGATATGAGGGTTTAATGAATGAATAATAAGTTGTACAAGTATGGAATGCGTCTCAGGGGATTTTCGCCGATGTGTCAGCCGATGGCAGGACTCGTATCGGCGGAAGAGGGGGACAGAAAATATTACAATTACCTCTACTACGAGAGGAAACTGACGGATAAGGAAGTAAGAGATTACGAACTCGATCTTATTGAAGAGGAGCAGCAATGACAAAAACAGGAAAATACAATTGGGGTGATTTTGTGCAACTTATTGACAAACCATTCAAGGAATATAGCGAGTTGGTTGTTCATCCAATGTTTGCGAGTTTTGTTAGTGGAAAAAGGTTGTTGGTTATCGAGCCAGAGGATGAAGACGGATGTTGTCACCTGTGCGACGAAGAGGGAAAAGAACTGTGGCTTTTACATAATGACATAGAATTGTGGGACGGTGTGCGATGAAACTTAGCAGAACATATATTTCAAGCGTTGACAAGTATATCGGCTATCTAGGACGAGGCGGACTGTTTAACGTTGATGGAATGGCGATCGCCTGTAACGACATCAGCCTTATCATTTTTACACCTGACGGAGACTGTGAACACATTGAACCATCCGACTTTGATGGAATTGAAGTTAAGGAATATCCAAACTTCAAGAAAAGCATTTGGGAATATGTTGTTAAACCGTTTTGGGACGACCGAACAATTGCATATAAACCGATGCCGATCACCCTGTATCTCGACAATATTAAAGCAGACGTTGATGACGTGCATAAGGAATATGATATCCCAGTAAGAACAAAACTCTATGACAGTATCGTGACGAATGGAAGATTTAAGACTGACATTGCTTTGAAGTACGGCGGAGACGATGGAATCTGGCTCAACCCGGAGTTGTTGTACGATGTGGCAAAACTCATTTCTTCTAAAGGAAGACCAGTTGATATATGGATTCCCAACAACAAAAGACAACCAGCCGTGGTTATTGGCGAGAATAAATACGGAAGACACCTTGGGTTTGTGTTAGGGGTAATGAAGAATTTTAAAGAAAATTGAGAAGTAATATATATAACGTGCTGCTAGGTTTTAAGCGTGGGTGGTTCACGTAGAGGGGAGCAATCCCCTCAACGCTCTAAGCACGGTGGAAAGGGTTTGCGCAGACCTTAATTTCCGAAAGTAGAACTGGGGGACGAGGAATAGTCCGTTAAAAGATATTGTATCAAAGTACAAGATACGCCCAATCTACATGCAGTGGTGACGGCTAGAAACCGGGAACGTGATGCATATTTTAAAAGGAGAGGATTATGTGGTTTAAATGTAAAGACAAGCTACCCAATAAAGATGGAACGTATTTGACGGTTGAAAAAATTGGTGGACACAACATATACAGAATTGCCGGGTTCAGAAAAAACTTAGGAACTCTTGGATATATGCCAGAGCATAATGATCAATGTGGGTTTTATGACAGTGATCCAGAATGGGGAAGTTTTGTTATAGAACCAGAGGCATGGAAATACATTGAAAGGTATAACGGGTGAATGGTATGTGGATTAAGTATGCGGATAAGCATCCAGACAAGGATGGTGAATATATTATTGCAGTAGTAGGACACGATGGAAAGATTTATCACGCTATAAATAATTATGTAAAAGACCTAGAGAAGACTGGATGGCATTGCGATGAGGGCAATGAGGGCTTCTTTGATCAAGATCCATTTGACGGAAGTTTATATATGGTAACTCTAATTGCATGGGCGGAATTTGAAGAATACAAGGGGTAATTACATGGGAAAAGAAATGTCATATGAAGACCTTAAACGTGAATACGATCGAGCGAAAGTGTACATCAAAGCGGCGCACGATTTGTTGCAGAAACAAAAGGATAATTATTATGTCTTGAATCTGTTGACGGAAACTGTATTCTATGATGACGCAGATTGTGATGGGTATTGTTTATATGAGGAAACCGGGGAATGGCTGGAATGGCAGGAAGAACTTATGAATAGGGGGAATAACGATGGGTAAATTTCACGAGGCGCCATGCAAGTATTATCTAAACGAAGGGAATTGTGAAAAGGGCAGAGATGGAACGTACAGATCCTACTGCCAGAAATGCAGCAAGTATGAACCAAGGAAAGGATATATTACAAAACCTAATAAGAAAAAAGAGGACAAATGGAAGTTCCACGATGATAAATAAAATGAAAAATAGTTGTTGACACGTCACTGTATTGGTGGTACTATGTAATAGGATCAAGTGATGCGAACGGAATGGTCGATAACTTGACCAATAACAAACAAATGTTCGGAAGGGGATTGACTTAATTATGACATAGCGATATCATATCTTTACAAACAAAAAAAAAGAGAAACCACTTAGCAGAGTTGGCGGCTCGTAACTAAGTGGAATTCTCTAAACCCAACACAAAGAGGAGTGTACTAGACACGTCCAATTTGCTTAATTCATTATAAGCATATCACGACGAATCTGTCAAACATTTCCTTTAATACTCCCATTTTTATTTATAGGTCAACGAAAGAGGTTCTTATGCCAGATTACCTTGGACAATACTATGCCAATAATGGAGAGAGGTTAAAAAAGATGGTCGATAGTATTCTCATTAATTTCGGGGGGATCTACGACAAAGATAAAGATGACTTTTATTCTATTGGGAATGAGGTGTTCACATCTGTTCTCAAGACCTATAGAGACGGAAAACAGTCTTTTGGGAGTTATCTTAGGAATTGTATCTCCAATCGTATTAAAACAGAAATAACACGCAGGAACGCAGCAAAAAGAACTGCGGACATAGTTCCGATAACCTCCATTAATGAAGACGGTGAAGAATCTGAAATTGATGTGGCGTCGGATTTTAATCTTGAGGAAGATATTCTATCTGAGGAGTCCGCCAAAATCATTTATAACAATTTGAGTAGTCTTGGCAAGAGGATTATTCAACTCAGATTGCAGAACAAAACGGATATTGAGATTAAAAAAGAATTGGGTATTACTACTGCGGATCTCAATAACGAACTCAAGAAGATGCAATCTAATGCGTTAAAAGGCGTCGCAATCACAACACATACCACCACACCAGTAAAAGAAAAGGAGAAGTTTGACATGCCCATCGGCGTATCACCTGATTACAGAGACGAGTACTATTCAGTTGACGATTTAAAATACAAGGTTGAATGTGGGGAACTCCTCATCAATCATCCTAACCAGCGAAGCGACTGGGCGTGGAACAACGACGATATTTCAACTCTTGTGGCGACGATTCTACACGGATTCCGTATCAACCCCATTATTGTATGCGAGGAAGTTATGGACGGAGGAACTGTACTCAATTGGGTTGTTGATGGCAAACAAAGAATCACGTCCCTCATCCATTTTGCGTTCCCCGGAGAGTATTCTAAACCAATAAAGATAACGTCTAAAACAGAATATACCGAGATCCCGTATCAGGTCATGGTTACTGACTCAAATGGGAATGTTATTAGGGACGAACTTGGCAGACCTTTATATGAGACGAAGATTTTTGATATTAAAGGCAAGGCGTTTGCAGATTTCCCTAAACAGTTGCAGAGGAATTATCTGTCCTATAAGGTTGGCGCAACAAGATATGTTAACTGTGATACGGATCTTATTTCCTATCATATTAGAAGATATAACAAGGGTAAATCAATGACTCCTGCGCAGAAAGCGAATACATATCTCAGTGAGACAAATGCCGCAGCGTGTAAGAGAGTTTCAGAGCATATTCTGTTTAAACATCTGCCTAAGTTTACCAAGAAAAGTTTCAACGACGGTGCAGTTGATAAGACTGTAATGTTCTCCATTATGCTGATGAATTATCGTGAGAACTGGAAGACAGATATGAACGCCATGTACTCATTTTATAACGAGAATGGCGATCCCTCTGATTTTGATCTTGTCGAGGAATATCTTACCAGAATCGATAATGTTATAGATGAAGAGACTGAGAAGTTGTTTACAACTAAGGACGCACATTTCTTTATTGCGTTGTTTCATGAATTCGCAGGTATTGGACTCGCCGATGAGAAATTTAATGAGTTTCTTCATACATATATTGATAGGGATCTTGGTAAAAAAACAACAATCGAGAATCATAGTTTTGACGAGATTCTGAAAGACGACGGCACTGCGACAAGGTCAACTATGGCGACGACATATATTAATCTCAAAATTGAGATTTTACATATTCATCTTACCAATTACTTTAATGGCGATGGCGATGATGAATCCGCTGATCATGTGGGCAACTCAGTCTCCGCCATGGCTGCTGACGGAACGAATGATATTAAAACGGATAATTATAATTCACCATCCGTTGAAACAAATGGTTTAATTACATGCTGTGCATAAAGGAGACAAAGAATGGCAAGGAAGAATGATTTAGCAAGGGTAATGGCGAATAAAATGCCACGCATTAAAGGAATGAAAGTGCCAACTTATTTGTGTGAAGCCATTATTGATGTTGTATTTGATTCCATTAAAGAAAAATTGGTTGAAGACGGAGAAGTTAATATTAAAAACCAATTCACGTTTAAGAGGGTTGATGTCCCGGAACACCGGAAGAGAATGCCAGATAATACATATGTGATGATTCCTTTTAAATCAAAAATTCACGTTGAAAAAAAGGAAAAGTTTGTGTCCGACATCAATAACGAGGTCAGAAAAAAGAGAATGCTTGGCGCTATCGATGGATGTCATAAAAGGGTACAGCGTGGAACGTTTGATTTTTCAAATAAGGAATTGGTTGAGATCCAGAAATATTTAGATAGATTAAGTTCGATTATGAGTATGGCACAATAAATCAAAACTAGAATTCAGAAGATATATAGGTGAGTAGTTGTAGCAGACAGTGTTAATCTAGCCTATTGGACACTCACTAGAACAATAACAAGATATAGCGAACGTGTCATCTAGTCAGTGCAATGCGTTGTAACTGTTAGGGCGCATGATTAATTATAGGAGCGTGAATGCTAAATAAAAATAACGAGAGGGAACTTGCATATGTTGTCATTATCGATGACATTACTCCAATTGATGGTTATGACCGAGTGGAATTGGCACACGTCGGTGGATGGACAATCGTAGTCGGTAAAGGGGAATTCAAAAGAGGTGACCCGGCAATCTACTTTGAGATTGATTCCAAACTTCCAGAGGTTAAACCGTTTACTGATATGGAATTCCTCGCTAAGAAGCACTATAAAATCAAAACACAGAAAATGTGTAAGTCGATTTCACAGGGACTCTTAATGAGTGCTAAGAATTTTGGGTGGGATATTGGCTGTGATTGGGATAACACAAGACCGTTTGTTTTAGACGAGTCAGATAATCGTCATTATTCGGATGATGAGTCTCGTTTCCTTACAAAACAACTTGGTGTTACATATGCAATGCCAGAGGATAATTTCAGAAAATCTAATAAGACTGGTGATAAGTATAGCAGGATGGCGAAAAGACATGGAAAACTGTTTTCCAAAATGCCGTTTAGGTGGCTGATGAGAAGAGAATGGGGACGCAAGTTGTTGTTCATGTTCTTCGGAAAAAAAAGAGATAACAGAGGATTCCCGTCTTGGGTTGCAAAGACCGACGAGGAGAGATGTTTGATTCCACAGACAAAAATTCTCACCGACAAAGGCAGAATATCTATTGGCAAAATAGTTAATAACAAAATGGATGTAAAGGTTGCAAGTGTTAATGCAGATGGGAGTATCTCATATAAAAGAATTTTAGATTATCAAAAGTTTGATAATAATTATCGGGATGTTATCACAATTGGATATCCTTACTCTGTCGGT
>JAEEGL014830495.1_pt1 | contig 10951 bp, 9 predicted proteins | sample 9134231 | NCBI WGS metagenome assembly JAEEGL01 (sample SAMN16246548, study PRJNA631951) | gut metagenome | biome: gut microbiome; feature: rumen; material: fiber-attached | host: Bos | place: Iran: Karaj | collected 2018-10 | reverse complement strand
TATCACTAGATATAATTACATATAAACTAGCAATATATAAACTAGATGAATTACTTGACCATTTAACAGGTACTAGACGATCTGTTTGATTTATGTTAGAGCAATTCTTTCGATGAATAGCAATTCCATCAGTTTTGGTAATAAAACCAACTATCTCATCTCCTTTTATAGGATTACAACATTTAGCTAGATGAGTTAGTATTGAGGCTTTATCATCAACTAGAATATCACTCTTGTGAGAAGACTCCACATTGGATTTAGCTAATTTTGGTTCTTCTGTTTCTTTTTCTTCTTCACCAACTACATAATTAATAATAAAATTAGCGGTATATCTAAAAGAACCTATAGATAAATATATATCATCTAAATCTCTCATTTTAAGTCCATCACATATTTTATTAATATTATCATTTGATAAGACATCAGAGATAGATAGTTTTCTTTTTCTAAGTTCTTTCTCAATAATTAATTTTCCTTTAGAAATGTATTCCTCTTTATCTAATTTAGAAAAATATGCTTTAATTTTATTCTTAGCTTGAGTAGTTTTAGCAATATTTATCCAATCTTTATTTGGTTTAGCATTAGGGTTAGTTAAAACCTTTACTATGTCATTTTCTTTTAGTTCATATGTAAGTGGTACCATTTGATCATTTACTATAGCACCAACCATCTTATCTCCAACTTTTGAATGAATTCGATAAGCAAAATCGACTGGCGTTGCTCCTTTAGGAAGTTCTATAACATCTCCTTTTGGAGTAAATACATATATTAAGTCAGATAGAATATCGCTATCTACCATTGAGGCAAATTCACTATCTTCAACTTTTTCATTATTTTCAATGATTGAACGATATAATTCTAGTTTTTGTTCCATCATTGTTTGAATTTTTTTAGTTCCTTTTTCTTTATAAGACCAGTGAGATGCAATACCTTTTTCTGCTATTTCATCCATCTCATATGTTCTTATTTGAATTTCGTATAATCTTCCACCTTCACCAAATACGGTTGTATGAAGGGATTGATACATATTTTCTTTTGGAACAGCTATATAATCCTTAAATCTAGATTGAATTGGTCTAAATTTTGAGTGAATAATACCCATCGCAGCATAGCATTCACTTTCTTTTTGAACAAATACACGAAGGGCTAATATATCATAAATATCTCCCCATTTTTTACCATTATTAAGTTTATTATAAATACTATATACGCTTTTTACACGGCCTTTTATTTCAAACTTTATATCATTTTCTGTAAGTAAATTTGAAATACTTTCTTTCATCTGTAAAAGATATTCATTTAGTTCATCTACAGTATCATTTAATTTTTCTAATATATCATTATAAACTTCCGGTTTTAAATAATATAAACATAAGTTTTCAAGTTCACTTTTAATTGAATTAATACCAAGTCTATGAGCAATTGGTATTAGAACATTAAGTGTTTCATTAGCAACTGCTTTTTGATGCTCCTTAGAAAATACATCCATAGTACGCATATTATGAAGTCTATCAGCTAGTTTTATAAATAATACTCTAACATCTTCGCATAAACCCACCATTACTTTACGCAAGTATATTGCACTATTTTCGCTTTCATCAACCATATCTAAACTATTAATCTTCGTAATAGATTCAACGATTCTAGCTACCTCGGTGCCAAATTCTTTTTCTAAGTCTTCTTTTGTAACAGATGTATTTTCAATTAGTTCATGAAGAATAGCACTTATTATAGTAATATTATCAACATTTAAATCTAGTAAAATATTGGCTACTTCTAAAGAGTGTTCTATTATTAGATCACCATTTCTTCTTTTCTTACCATTTAAATTAGTATTGGCATATTCATATGCTTTTTTTATTGATGGTATATCATCAGAATTTTTTACTCTACTTATTAAGCTTTCAATTGTCAATTATTTCACCTTCTTTGTGTATGTAAGTAATTAAATCATTAACATTGAGATTTAAAATATCATCTACTAAGCTAGCCATAGTTAAATCTTTATTATTATCCCATTTACTATCTTTAAGAAAATTCCAAAGATCTAGTTCCGTTACATTTATATGATTGCGTCTTAACTCATTACATTTAGTATTAAATGCCGGTAGTAATCTTTCATATAAAGCAGTTAATGATTCAAATTTAAATTCTTCCATAATTAATTTCCTTTAACTTAAATAATTATACTAAAAATTATCAAAATAAACAATTATTCATAATAAAAACGCATAATAATGCGTTTCTATTTAAAAATCTCTTTTAAGCGCTCTTTAATATCTAATGCTAATTTAATTTGTTCATCAAGATAGTCATTTTCATTTAGAGTATTTTCCTTATAATCAGGATATTCTTTTTTATTTCCATCAATCATATCCATAATAGCAAGTATTCCTCTTAAATGAAGATTTAACTGGTTCTTTTTTTCTTCTGTTTCTGGATCAAATATCATCTATGATACCCCTCGATATTATCAGTATATTCATCCACTAAATCAACATTTATATTTTGGATTTGATACATCTTCATAGCAAATGCCTTAAATGATAAATATTCTTTTTTATTTTCTAAACTAGCACGATATTTTAGATATTCCTTATAAACATTATTTACGATTTGTTTTTCTTCTTTTGTTGCTTTTTCTCTTGCATCTTGTCTTTTTACAGCTTCGATAAATTCGTCTGCTTCATCTGAATAAGCAACACGTATATTATTTTGTTCACTGTATGACAAATCTTCGAATTTAGTCCCAACAGGATACCTACCAGATTTTATTAAGTCCTCCATACCTCTAGCTTCAGGAGACATATGAGCATATCTTCTAAGTTCAGCAACTTTGCTTTCAATAAGATCAGGATGATTAACGATTTCAGCATCAGTTTTTCCTTCTTTTTTTAACGCATCTATCGCAGCAGATTTAAGTGCCATATCCCCTTGATGTTCTAGATCATATTTCTTTTTAGCTTCATATTTAATATGCTCTATTTCTTCTTTTTGAATTTCTATTTCACTATGATATTTTCTTTGACCTTGATCTCTTAAATCATGCATCTTAGATAAATCAATTTTTTCAGATTCCTCAATTCTTCGAATCTGTTCCATTAATTCATTTATTCTTTCCTTTTCTTCTGGATGCTCATTTGAAAGTTTTTCTAATTCATAATTTAAATTTAAATATTGAGTTTCTATATCATTTACTTTTTTCTCTTCTTGTTCTTTCTTTTGTTGTTCTTCAACCTCTTTATCAATTTGTGAAAAATCGAATTTCTCTAAATATTTCTTCGTTTGGTATATTAAATTATTATTACTTTTTTCTCTTTGCTTCAAAAAATTCATAAGTGGTTCTAAATGACCATTTAATTTAGAATCTTTTAGTAAATCACCTTCCAGCAAATCTATTTTAAAATTAAATTCCTCTGCCATTGCAATTGTTTCATAAGCTTTACGAATATTTGAAAATTCATTTATAATTTTTTGATTACGACGATCATTTCTATTTATACGATTTTCATTTATTAATCTTTCAATATAATAAAGTCTATTCTCAGTACTATAATCTAAATATGACTCCTTTAATTCATTTCCACGAAACCATACGTATTTTGGGATTATCTTTGTTTTTTGACTTTTATATCCATTATTTAAAGTATCACTCATCGATGACATGTGACTATCTAAAGAATTTCCATCTTTGTGTTTAACAGTAATAAGAGTTTTATTAAGGTTTCCTTTTTTTACTGCACTATTTGCTCTTGAAAAATACTTATCTATTTGAACTTGCTTTTCATCAGCAGTTTTTCCAATTACATTATTTGTAGTGTTTCTAAATATTTCTAAATCCTTTTCATTTAAAAAAGTAGCAACTTCGCTAAATCGACTTTTTAATTCATCACTCATTTCATATGGATCAACTGAAAAATGCATTAAATTATGTAGTTCTTTTTCGACTAAATCAAGATTTCTTTTCTTTTCTTTATCTTTATCAATTGTATAATTTAAATCTTTTATAGTTCTTGAAGAACTACCTTTTGATTTCTCTTTATAGATTTTATCTTCATTATCACGAATTTCATCTTTTAATCTTTCAATATTTTTTTCAATATATTCTTCAATGGAAAAATAATAATCATCGTAATCGTATTTCATATTTTGTTTTACACATCCTATCTAGTCTCATATTATCATAAAAAGCAAGAAGATACAATAAAATATACGGTCTATGTACATCAATTATTTATATATTTACCACATAAGATACCAGATATCCAAGCAAATCCCAAATTATATCCCCCGCATATACCATCAACATCTAACGCTTCGCCAATAAAGAATAAGTTATTAGTATTATTGCATTCAAATGTATTTGGATTTATTTCACTTAAAAGTATTCCTCCAGAACAAACTTGAGCATTATCAAAGTCATTATATCCTGTTATATTTAAAGAATATTCTTTCAATAATTTACATATTAAATTAATATCATTATCATTTAAGTCAATATTCTTTTTATTAATTAAATTAGTATTATCAAATAATGCATATAATATCTTATAATTTAATAATCCCTCTAAAAGTTCTATTGGATTATTATCTTTAAAAGTATTAATTCTTTCCTTAATTAAATCCTTTAAATCAACTATATCTGGTAAAAAGTCTATCTTGATTGTTTCTTTATGTTTATTAATATTCCGAATAATTCTACCACTCAAATTAAATGTACATATACCACTTATTCCATAGTTTGTAAGTTGAACTTCCCCTACTTCTTCTTTAATAAAAGTATCGTCCTCGAAATGTTTGAGTTTAACATCGCATCTTAATTTATCCCATTTCTTTGTTACTTTATTATCTGTTTTAAGTCCAGTTAGTGATGGAAGAAATTGACTACACTTAATATTAAAATTATTAGCTAGTTTTATAGCAGTATCAGTTGCTCCTAAAGAGGGATAAGCTTTAGAACCACAAGATACAATTAATTTATCCGCTTCATATGAACTATTATTAGTCCTAATAATATATTTATTATCTATAGATTTAACGTCTAATACTTCTTCGTTTGTTTTAATTTGAATATTACATCTTTCACATGCCATTTTAAGGGCATTTAAAACGCTTACAGAGGTGTAAGCCATTGGATATATATAATTGCCCTTATTTTTACAAATAATGCCTATACTCTTTAAAAATGGCATAACAAGATTCTTATTGTTCTCATTTATAATATCTTCTAATATATCTTTATTATTAGAATTATATTTATCAGCACTAAAATCTTGATTAAATAAATTACAGTGTCCAGCGCCAGTAACAAGTAGCTTCTTACCAATATCTTTATTCTTTTCTAAAACAATAACTTCATTATAATCATTTTTAGCATTAATAGCACAAGTAAGTCCTGCTGGACCACCACCAACGATTATTATTTTCATTTTAATCATCCTCATAATAAATATACATTATTTTTACAATATCTTCAATTAAAAAAATAAGAGATAATCTCTTATTTTTCATACATAACTACACCACATTCAATTGGATGATCACAATATAATACATTTCTTTTAACTGGTTTATTCTTTAATATTAATAAAGCTATTAACACATCTCCTGATGTTCCAAATATCATTACAATTCCCGTTAAGAATAAAAGGAAATTACCAAGTACAAAAGATAAAGTTGTAAGTCCTATACCAACAATTATAAGTGGCATTAGTAACCCTAACATATATTTAAACTTAGATAATGATGACCTGCAATAACAATAAGGCGTTAAATCTTTTACAATAAGGCCAAATTCAATATCTTTAAATTTTTTACCAGACAATAATCCCCAGGTAAGCCCGTGTAATCCTTCGTGTATCAATATACCAATAATCGTAAATACAGGAAATAAAATGAATTCAAGAGTATCACTATTTATTGAGAAACGACTTTTAAAAACAATAAACAAAAGAATAAAAATAGCCGCAATTGGTAGTGTTGTAAGAGCACCCGTAGTATTGGCCTTCATTACAGAAATTGTCAAATCTGTTCTTGAATATCCGGCGTGGATTAATTCTTCATTTTGCTTTTTAAAGTCTCTAATTCTACTTGTTTCTTTATCAGAAAGTTTTAATGCTTCATTTAATTCTTCACTCATAACTAACCTCATTTTAATTTTACCATTTTATTTATACTAACTGTCGACAATTGACACTGTTAACATTTTGTTTACATATTATATATTTCTTAAAATTAATCATAAACTTTATTATGCATATATTTAAAAATAAGTTTATATCATCAACCTTAATCTTAATTCTAAGTGGAATGTCTACAAAACTATTAGGATTATTAATCAAAGTAATATACACAAGAATGCTTAGTGAAGAAGCTATAGGTCTTTATAGTCTTGTTCTTCCTACCTACTCTTTACTTATAAATATTGCTACTTTTGCAATGCCCATTACTATATCAAAACTAATTGCTGATAATGAGGATTTAAGAATAATGAATACAGCAAGTATAATAATCGTTATTATTAATCTTTTAATAATATTTATTATGTATTTATTAAGCCCCTTTATAGCCGCTAATTTGTTACATGTAGATGAATCTAAGTATCTTCTAAAAGCATGTGCCTTATGTCTTCCTTTTACATCAATAGCATGCATTTTAAAAGGATATTTTTATGGTAAACAGAAAATGACTCCTCATGCTCTTTCAAATACTATTGAACAAATAATAAGAATAATCTTAATTATATTTATTATGCCTTACTTTATACAAAAATCTTATATTCATGCTGCCTGTTTTCTAATTTTTACTAGTTTTTTTACTGAACTATCATCAATAATTACATTTTTATTATGTATGAATAGAAATGATCGTATCATTTTAAAAGATATTCATTTTAAAAAAGATGAATATCAAAAAATTATGAGTATTTCTGTTCCTTTAGTATCCACTAGAATTATAAATAATATTTCTTATTTTCTAGAGCCGATTATTGTAAGTTCAATCCTAATTAATAATGGCATTTCTAAGAATATTTTTATTACAAGTTATGGGGCGTATAATGCTTATGCCATATCTACCCTTTCCATACCATCATTTTTCATAACTGCATTAGCATCTTCCCTTCTTCCAGAACTAGCAAAGAATAATTCTAATAAGGCTATATTTAGGAAGAGATGTGTCCAAGCCCTTTTATTTACTCTTTTAATTGGAGGTCTTTCCTCTCTTACAATTACATTATTTAGAAAACCATTATTATACTTATTATATAAAAGTAATACTGGTATTGAATATATTCAAATATTAGGTCCCTTTTTTATTCTCTTTTATTTTGAAGCAATACTATCCACAATTCTACAGGCTAAGGGTAAGAATAAAGCTATCTTTATGATTACATTAATCTCATCAATATCTAAAATAATTATTACTGTTATTCTATGTAATATATTTAAAAGTATCTATGGGTTAATATATAGTGAAATAATTAATATCGTGGTAGTTGTTTTATTAAATATAATAGCAATAAAAAACTCCAAGTAAACTTGGAGTGTATAATTATTTTATAAGACCGTAACCAGTCATTTCTTTTCTTAAAGACTTTTGTCCTTCTTCACTCATTTCAATAAGTGGAAGTCTTGGCGTACCAACATCAAATCCCATCATATTACATGCAGCTTTAATTGGTATAGGATTTACTTCACTAAATAATGCATTAGTTAAATTTAATGTATCAAGTTGTAATTTTAAAGCATCCTTTATATTACCTTCATTAAATAATTTAACCATATTATGAACATCTTTAGGTATTAAATTAGATAATACAGATATTACCCCTTTACCTCCTAAAGAAAGTATTGGAAGTATTTGATCATCATTACCAGAATAAATAGTTAAATCATCACGACAAAGGTTTGCAATCTTAGCTATTTGTGATAAATTACCGCTTGCTTCCTTAATAGCAACAATATTATTAATTCTTGATAGTTCTAAACAAGTTTTAGGTTCAATATTTAAACCAGTTCTTGACGGAACATTATATAGAATAATTGGTAAATCTACATTGCTTGCTATTAATTTATAATGTTCAATTAAGCCTTGTTGTGTAGTTTTATTATAGTATGGTGTAACAAGTAATAGACCATCAGCACCAACGCTTTGAGCATATTTACTCATTTCTATAGCAGATGCTGTACAATTGCTTCCAGTTCCTGCAATAACAGGTATTCTTTTATTAACAATATCTACCGCAAATTTAATTGCCGCTTTTCTTTCACTATCACTCATCGTTGCAGATTCACCAGTAGTACCACATACAATAATGGCATCAGCACCATTTTGTACTTGGAATTCAATTAGATTTTTAAATACTCTAAAATTAATTCCATCTTCCGTAAAAGGAGTGATAATTGCGGTACCACATCCTTCAAATAATATTCTTTTCATAATCATCATCCTTTATATATCACAAAACATAGTTCCCCTTTTTTGTGCAATATAATAATTATATTATTAGAATTTGTAAATATAAAGATTAATTTATCCACACTAAATCCACAAAAAAACTAAATAATTAATATTATTTAGTTTTTGAAAATATCATATTTTGTAATGTTTCACTTCTTGTATACCAGCCATTATTTAGTAAATCTTTAATTGACTCTATATCTGTATTCATAAAACCAACTTTATTTGAATAAATGAGCCATTTTTCACATCCTTTATAGTTAATATGATATACAGTTTTCATACTAGTTAAGTCATTACTTTCATAGAATAAATTAAAATCTTTATAATCAGCATCTAAAAGGTCTCTAAATAATATATTTGTGTATAGAACACCTTCATGATAGCCCGCAAACTTTTTATATAGTTTTGAAATACATGATAAAACTGTTTCTAAGTAATATACTGGGTCTACTTTAGAAGTATTAAATGATTTTAAATATTGTTTAACTTCTTTAATAGAATAATCCGTATAGTCTTTATAAGAATTTATAAAGCCTAGTTTAATATCCATATTCTCATTGTCAGTCTGGGGAATAATATCATATGTTCCTGTACCATCATCTTGATAACCAAAATGAAGAGTTCGACAATCAGATTGAATTAAATATAGATCTAACGTTAAATCCAAGATAATGTGATAAGTAAAACCATTATCATCAATAAGAACATCATTACCAACATGTTCCTCTCCATAATTTCCCCTTAATTCATGCATGCTTCTTTCAATAATTTTGCTTTGTACATTAGGCATCTGATTTAAGATAGTATTAAGTATATAACTAATTTGAATACAAGTTTGATACCTATCAATTCCCTTTTCAAAATCAATCGTTTTATTATATCCATATTCCGGTTCTTTAGCTACACGAAAATCATAACTAAAAAGTTTTCCTAAGTTAATATAAATCCATCTTACCTTTTCTAAGGGAGATAAATCTTTAGGAATATTTTTTTGTAATAATAAAATATCTGGTAGTATATTTTCATTTATTGAATTATCCATAAATACCCTACAATTATTTAATCATATGAACATCAAGTTGATTATATGGAATCTCAATATGATTTTTATCAAATTCTTTCTTTAAACTCTCCATTAGATCAAAATAAACTGTCCAATAATCAGGTGTTTTAGTCCATACTCTTAAAGTAAATACTAGTGCACTTTCATCATGTTTCTTAAGTCTAATTACTTTATCTTTATCTTGTAATATTAATTCATGTTTATCAATTATTTCATTTACTACTTTCTTAACCTTTTCAATATCACTCTTATATGAAACAGCTACATCGATATCAACACGACGTTCATTATTATTAGTAAAATTAATTATATTAGAATTAGATAAAGGTCCATTAGGCATTTGAATAGTTTTATTATCTATCGTAGTTATTACAGTATAAAACATAGTTATTGCTTTTACTGTCCCCTCTAAACCATTTGATGATATATAGTCTCCTACTTTAAATGGTTTAAAAATAAGAATCATTAAACTGCCCGCTATATTAGAAAGACCTCCTTGAAGCGCAAGTCCAACAGCAACAGCACAAGATCCTACAACAGTAACTAGTGATGCCATAGGTACACCAACAATTGATAAGAAGACAATCATTAAAAGTATCTTTAATGCTATAGAAACAAAACTAACCAAAAATGACTTAGCAGTCGGATCAATTTTAATGAAACGATGAGATTTTTTTAGTCTATTTTCTAAAAAAGATATAATTCGATAACCAACAATTAAAACTACTAGTCCTATTAGTAAATCCAAACCAAAATTAACCGATTTACTTGCTAAATTTTGAATAATATCATTCATAAATAACTCCTTTAAATAAATTATAAATATTATACACAATTAATATAATAATTCAATCACTAGTATATAGCATTTAATATATACTGAAGAATAAATAGTATTGAGAAAACATATACAATTATTGATACATTTTTACCCTTACCAGATACTAAACTGGTAATTGCATAAGTAATAAAACCAAATTGAATACCGGTGCTAATTGAATAACCTAATGGCATCATAACAATAACAAAGAATGCCGGAATAGCAATTACTAAATCAGTAAAATCAATCTTACCTACATTAACAAGCATTGATGCTCCAACCATAATAAGAACTGGAGCTATTGCCGCCATTGGTACACATTTTATAAATGGTGCCATAACTAAAACTAATAAAAAGCAAAGAGCTGTAAATACAGAAGTAAGACCAGTTCTTCCACCTGATTCTATACCACTACTGCTTTCTACATAAGTAGTTACATTACTTGTTCCAAGTAATGATGCAAATAAAGTACCAAAAGCATCACATAATACTGCCCTTTCTAATTTTTTAGGCATATTTCCATTCTTATCTAATTTAAAGATACCGGCCTTTTTACCTGTACCAATAAATACTCCGATTGTATCAAATAAATCAGAAATACATAG
>JAEEGL012968860.1_pt1 | contig 10951 bp, 8 predicted proteins | sample 9134231 | NCBI WGS metagenome assembly JAEEGL01 (sample SAMN16246548, study PRJNA631951) | gut metagenome | biome: gut microbiome; feature: rumen; material: fiber-attached | host: Bos | place: Iran: Karaj | collected 2018-10 | reverse complement strand
GTGACATCCATAGAGGTGTCATGGTGTTGGTAAGAATATGATGTAAGCTCGCTTACAATCAGATTCTTGACTACAGCAGGACAAGGCACACAGTGCCAAACTTTCAAAAAGGGTTATTCTTGTTTTTGTTTAATTTCAAACCAGCGCTTTAGCGCGTCTTGAACCCTTCTCGCACTAGCGAAACAAAAAAAAGAGGCTTGCTCCTTTTAGCAACCTCTGTATTAGTTTAATTCCTTTCGCCAGATGAAGTCGTGTTGATTTCATCTGGTTTTTATTGTTTTCTGGAATAATCATCTACAAATAGTGAAATCGTAGAATATTATTCCAAATATCACTTGTTTTTTTGGAACATATACCAAACGTGTGGTAATTTTGCACCCACAAACCAAAAAGGAATTAAACACTTATGAATATCTCACGCATTATCATTGCCGACCCGCAGCCACTCACTGCTCTGGCAATCGAAACACTCGCCTGCAAGGTGGCACCCAGCGTGCCTGGCATACAACAAGATGCTGACGGAGGCATAGAGGTGGCACACGCCATAGACCGTTTTGCCCTCACCCAGCTGCTCAAGGATGGCACACCCTCTGCGGTGGTGGTCGACTACACCCTTCTCGATTTCGACAATCAGGAGTCGCTCTGCCTCCTTGCCGATGCCCATAAAGACACCAGCAGCTGGCTGTTGCTCTCTGACGACCTCACAGCCGACTTCATACGCTATGTGCTCTACCAGACCACCAACATCGGCATCACGTTCAAGGATGCCTCGCTCGACATTCTGCGTGAGGCAATGCGTTATGTTTTGCGTGGCGAACGTTATGTGTCGCAGCATGCCACTGACATCCTCATACAGAAGGCTGTGGAGCGTGACAACCCCAAAGACGACCTCACCCAGACGGAGCGCGAGGTGCTCAAATCCATCGCCCTCGGCAAGACCACCAAGGAGATTGCCGCCGAGCGCTTCTCCAGCATCCACACCATCAACTCCCATCGCAAGAACATCTTCCGCAAACTGGGTGTCAACTGTGCCCATGATGCCATGAAGTATGCCTTCCGTGCAGGTCTCGTTGATGAATCCGAATTCTATATCTGATAGACGATTCGATGAATTCTCTCAATCTCCATCAATTACGTGTAGATATTACGTGATGCTAACAGGTATTTTTCACTTTGTCAGTGAAACGGCATTTTTCCTGACAAAGTGAGTTTTTCTGAAGCCGCGAGAGTGAGGAATTTGGAGACGAAAGGGAAGTTGGCTTCAAATTCGGGAATGTTGCGATTTTTGTAAAAGGTTGGTGGTCAAAGGGTTGAAAAATGGGGTGATTTTTATACTGGAATATTAGTATAATAATCTGCGAATAAGGGTTGGTTTTTTGGTTGCAGAAGCATTGCTTTTGGTTGCAGAAGTAATGCTTCTATCTCTAAAAGTAATGCTTTTATAGTTGGAAATTTAGATTTGCCCGATTTTTGGTTAAAAATGGGGTATGGAATGTCCTAGAATTGATTTTGAAGTGAAGCTTTTTCAGCGAGCAGAGTGTCAGGAAAATGTGGTGAAATTGGAAAAAGTGTCACATGGCGGTGCTATAACTGCTGTGAGGGAGTAATCTTTTTGCAGGATTGGCTGATTTTTTAACGAAAAATTGTGTGTTATGAATTATTTTTAGTATTTTTGCATGTGAAAAGTTTATAAACACAATTTTTGTTAGCTATGCAAACGGTTTGTCACTTGGCAATGCTGCCTCACGAACAGGCAAAGAAATACGGCGACAGGACGGTCTTCGAATATAAGGAGTTCGGAGGCACGGAATGGAAGAAGGTGTCGTGGACGGAGTTTTCGGATGCTGTGAAGAAGGTGTCGAACGCCCTGCTGAACCTGGGCGTGAAGGTGCAGGAGAACATCGGTGTGTTCTCGCAGAACACGCTGCCTTATTTCTATGCGGACTTCGGGGCATTCGGCGTGAGGGCTGTGACGATTCCGTTCTACGCCACGAGTTCGGAGCAACAGCTGCAGTACGTGATAAACGATGCCCAGATAAGGGTGATGTTTGTGGGCGAGCAGGAGCAGTATGACAAGGCACGAAGGGTGCAGGCTCTGTGTCCTACGCTGGAGCGCATCATAGTGTTTGACGAGACGGTGACCTTTGCTGACCACGATGTGACGTCGCTGCACTTTGGCGACTTCATGAAACTGGCTGAGGGTCTGCCCCGCCAGCCTGAGGTGGAGCGCCTGTGGAGCGAGCAGAACAACATAGACATTGCGAACATACTATACACTTCGGGCACTACGGGCGAATCGAAGGGCGTGGTGCTGACCTACGGACAGTATGCGGCGGCGTTCAGGGCGAACAACGAGTGTGTGCCAGTGGAGGAGGAGGACAGGGTGATTACCTTCCTGCCGATAGCCCACATATTTGAGAGGGGATGGGACTTCCTGGCACTGACGAAGGGTAGCACGCTGATAATAAATACCGACCCGAGAGAGATACAGAAATCGATGAAGGAGACGCACCCAACGTGTATGTCGGCTGTGCCACGATTCTGGGAGAAGGTGTATGCTGGCGTGAAGGCGAAGATAGAAGAGGCATCGCCCACGAGGCAGAAGCTGTTTCGCGAGGCGCTGTCGATTGGCAGGAAATACAACGTGGAGTGTAAGGCGATGGGCAAGAGTCCGTCACTGCTGCTGAAGGCGAAGTATAAGCTGATTGACAAGACAATACTGAAGATGGTGCGCCAGCAGTTTGGTCTGGAGAAGCCAAACATATTCCCTACGGCTGGTGCAGTGGTATCGCTTGAGGTGGAGACCTTTGTGCACAGCATAGGACTGAACATGATAGTGGGCTACGGACTGACGGAGAGTCTGGCGACGGTATCGTGTGACCACAGAGACGAGCCTTACACCATAGGTTCGGTGGGCAGACCTATCAGCAGCATTGACGTGAAGATAGGCGAGAACAACGAGATACTGCTGAAGGGACCTACCATAACCAGGGGCTATTACAAGCGCGACGCACTGAACAAGGAGGCGTTTACGGAGGACGGATATTTCCGTACGGGCGACGCTGGATACATGCGCGACGGCGAGCTGTTCCTGACGGAGAGAATAAAGGACCTCTACAAGACATCGAACGGAAAATACATTGCGCCACAGGCGGTGGAGTCGAAGCTGCTGGTGGATAAATACATAGAGCAGATAGTGGTGATAGCTGAGGAACGCAAGTTTGTATCGGCGCTGATAGTGCCTGCCTACCCTCTGCTGGAGGAGTATGCGAGGGAATACAACATCGCATTCTCAGGGCGCGAGGACCTCTGCAGCAACGAGAAGATAATAAAGATGCTGACGGAGCGCATAGAGACGCTGCAGCAGGGACTGGCTGGCTACGAACAGGTGAAGCGCTTCACGCTGCTGACCACTCCGTTCACCATGGAGAGCGGCGAACTGACCAACACGCTGAAGACCCGCCGACCCGTGATAGTGAAGAATTACGCGGAGGTCATTGAAGAAATGTACAAGGAGTAATTAGGCTTCGAGCTCTGCTCGAAGAATTAGGAATTAGAAATTAGGAATTAGGAATTAGGTTCCGAGCTCTGCTCGCCTGAGAGCTTTGCTCGAAGAATTAGAAATTAGGAATTATGCTTGAGAGACGTGAAAATATAATCTTGGAGAAGACGGAGGCTTTTGCTGACAGAATTGTAAAGATGTATAAGCACGTTCTTAAAAAGAATTCTTGCTATAGTGATATCCTAAGACAGGTGCTAAGAAGTGGGACAAGCATAGGAGCGAATGCTGCTGAGAGTAGGTTCGCACAAAGCAGAGCAGACTTTCTTACAAAACTGACAATAGCGCTGAAAGAAGCTCATGAAACAGAATACTGGCTAAAGAGACTACATACAGCTGAATGCCTGAGTGAGACCGAATTTCAGTCGCTATATGACGATAACTCAGAAATAATAAAAATATTGATAAAAATAACAGGAACGATAAAGGGTGATGCAATAGGTTTAGGTAATCATAATTCCTAATCAATAGGCTTATGTCTTAATTGATAGGCTTATGTCTTAATTGATAGGCTTATGTAATCATAATTCCTAATTTCTAATTGCTAATTCCTAATTAAAGAAATGATTACTCAAGAACAACTGAAGGATATAATGGACAGGGCGGAGGCTCTGGGCAAATATCTGGACATAGACAGAAAGAAGATAGAATACGAGGAGGAAGACCTCAGGACGCAGGCACCCGACTTCTGGGAAGACCCAGAGAGGGCGAGGGCGCAGATGAAGGTGGTAGGCGAGCTGAAGAAATGGCTTGACGGCTACAAAGAGGTGCGCACGGCAGCTGACGAGGTGCAACTGTCAATGGAGTTCTATAAGGACGAGATGGTGACAGAGCAGGAGGTGGACCAGGCATACGAGCGTGCACTGAAGGCGATAGAAGACCTGGAGCTGAAGAATATGCTGAGGCAGGAGGAAGACCCTATGGACGCGGTGCTGAAGATAAACTCTGGCGCTGGCGGCACGGAGGCACAGGACTGGGCGCAGATGCTGATGCGTATGTATATGCGCTGGGCTGAGAAAGGTGGCTACAAGGTGACCATAGCCGACCTGCAGGAGGCTGACGATGCTGGCATAAAACAGGTGACCATGCAGATAGAGAACCAGGGCGAGGCAGATTATGCCTACGGCTACCTGAAATCAGAGAGCGGTGTGCACAGACTGGTGAGGGTGAGCCCATACAACGCTCAGGGCAAGAGAATGACGAGTTTCGCATCGGTGTTCGTGACTCCTCTCATTGACGACACGATAGAGGTGGAGATAGACCCTGCAAGAATATCGTGGGACACATTCCGCTCAAGCGGTGCTGGAGGACAGAACGTGAATAAGGTGGAGACGGGCGTGAGAGTGCGCTATATGTATCAAGACCCTGACACTGGCGAGGAGGAGGAAATCCTGATAGCCAACACCGAGTCGCGCAAGCAGCAACAGAACCGCGAGAATGCCCTCCGTCTGCTGAAGTCACAACTCTATGACCGCGCCATGAAGAAACGCTTGGAGGCGCAGGCGGCAATAGAGGCTGGCAAGAAGAAAATAGAGTGGGGCAGTCAGATACGCTCCTACGTGTTCGACGACCGCCGAGTGAAGGACCACCGCACAGGCTACCAGACCGCCGACGTTGACGGTGTGATGGACGGCAAGATAGATGGGTTTATAAAGGCCTTTTTAATGAAGAATGAAGAGTGAAGAATGAAGAATGAAGAATGAAGTTCCGAGCTTTGCTCGCCTGTAATCGGACGCACCTTTTGGTGCTACGCTTGCCAAAGCAAGAACACCTACGGAGCGCAAGAATGAAGAATGAAGAATATGATACACTATAAACGGGAGGGGTCAGTACTACATATAAAAAGTTATGATTTTGCAAATCGTATAGTGAAGATGTTCCTCCATCTTTCAGATAAAGACTGGAAACTGGAGACGATATATAAGCAGGTGTTGAAATCTGGCACTTCAGTTTCAGCAAATGTTCATGAATCAGAATTCGCTCAGAGTCCTCAAGACTTCATTTCAAAATTATCAATAGCATTGAAAGAGGCTAACGAGACACTTAATTGGTTGAATCTATTAAAAGACAATAACTACATAACAGAAAAAGAATTTGAAAGTATGGCTGGCGATTGCAATGAAATCCTTGCCATCCTGGTATCGTCAATAAAAACAACAAAAAATAATATTAACAAGAATAGAGAAGTAGATGTGGACTTACCTTTCGATACGAAATCGTAACTTTGATTCTTCATTCTTTATTCTTTATTCTTAATTTAAAAAGAGATGAGTAAATTCAGACACGCAAAGCGCGACGCTAAGAAGGCGGCATTTGCAGCAAAACAGGAGAAGGAAGGCAGAAAAGTGATTAACTGGATATTCGCATTCCTCATTCTGTTGGGCATAATATATGCGCTGTATTCTATAGCATTCGTGGGATAAACAGACTTTTATGAACGAGATAGAACGTAAGTTCTTGGTGAAGCGCGACGGGGCATTCAAGAAGATGGCATCGTCGCAGTCGGCTATTGCCCAAGGCTACATGAACGTGGAGGGCGCCACCGTGCGCATAAGACTGAGAGACGAGAAGGCATACCTCACCATCAAGGGACCGTCAAGGGACGGTGGACTGTCACGCTATGAGTTTGAGCGCGAGATACCCATAGAGGATGCTCGCGAGATGCTCAAGCTATGCAAGGGCGGACTGGTGGAGAAGACGCGCTACCTGGTGCCCTATGAGGGTCACACCTTCGAGGTGGACGAATTTAAGGGTGCCAACGAGGGACTGCTCTTTGCCGAGGTGGAACTGAAAAGCGAGGACGAACCATTCGAGAAGCCCGAATGGTTAGGACCTGAAGTGACTGGCGACAGGCACTTCTATAATAAGGGTTTACTGAAAAATCCTTATTCTCTATGGAAACAGTTAGTGCCTGCCGAATACAGAGAATAAGGATTGTTACTTTGTCCTTTGTACTTAGTCACCTTGTACTTTATCTAGCTATCCACTGCTCAGGATTGAGCTTGGCGCGCTCTTTACGCAACTGGAACTGCAGGATGTTGTCACGTCCTACGGTGCCAAGTGGCTGGCGTGCAGAAACCTTCTGACCACGAGAAACACTGACACTCTTCAAATTACAATATACGGAGATGTAGGCACCATGGCGAACCAATACACCCATGGAACCGCCTACGTTGAACACGGCACTCACCTCGCCGTCGTAGATAGAACGTACGGCAGCGTTAGGAGAGCCCAGAATGTTGATGCCCTTATTGTCGAGCACCACGCCAGGCAGACCTTCCACGCCATGCTGGCCGAAATGGCTCACCACACGACCACCAGCGATAGGTGACGGCATGCGACCCTTGTTAGCCTCGAAACCGCCATTGATGAGACGGTCGGCACTGCTGAACATAACAGCATCGTCGCTCTCTCTCTTAGCCTCGGCAACAGCCTTTTCGGCACGTTTTCTGTCTGCCTCAGCCTTACGCTCTGCAGCCATACGAGCTGCCTCAGCCTCACGAGCCAACTGCTCGGCACGTTCGCGTGCTGCCTTATCCTTAGCAGCAGCTCTTGCCTCAGCCTTAGCCCTTTCCTCAGCAGCCTTTGCCTCAGCTATGCGACGGGCATTCTCTCTTGCCCTTGCCTCTGCCTCAGCCTTCTTGCGAGCCAGTTCCTCAGCCTTCTTCTTGGCTGCTGCAGCCTGTTCAGCCTTACGCTTCGCCTCGGCTATGGCACGCTGACGAGCCTTCTCAACCTCTATTGCCACCAATCGGTCAATCTGTTCGTTGAGGGCGGCATCTTTCTTCTTCTGTTCGTCGATGATGCTCTGTATGGTCTTCTGCTGGTTTTGCAGAGAGTTGACTATCTTCTGCTGCTCATCCTTCTGAGCCATCAAAGCCTGTTTCTCTTTCGTACCTTTATATAATAAGGTGTTCTTCTCGCCCTTCACCACATTGAGCTGCTGACGCTTGGAATCGACCTGAGCCTGCTTAGCCTGCAGAGCCTTGCCCTGCGAACGCTGATAGGCGGCATACTGCCTTACGAAGCGCATACGGCGATAGAGTTGGGTGAGGTCTTTGGCTGAGAACACAAACATCATCTCATTATGTATGCCATGCTGCTTAGCCATGTAGCGCATAGACTTGACGTAGTTAGCCTTGCGCTCGTTGAGTTGCTGGGTGAGGTTGTCGAGCTGGGAGTTGAGCATACCGATATCGTTGTTGATGCGCTTGATATCGGTGTTGATGGAGTCGATAGACTGCTGACGGCGATTCATGTCGGCACCGATGCGCTCCAGGTCTTTCAGTTTCTGCTGCACCTTAGCCTTGTTGGCACGCAGAGCCTGCTCCTGCTTGCGGATATTCTGCTTGATGCGAGCCTGCTCGTTGCGCAGTCCGCTGATGGTCTTGGTCTCTGTCTTGGCACCAGAGGTTTTCTTCTTTGTAGTGGTCTGCCTGCCCTTCACAGTCTTAGATGCGACGGCTTTCTTTGTCGTCTTTCTGCTTGACTGCGCTGTGGCAAAAGACAGAGAGAGGGATGTGAGTATGATTAACAGTAATGTTCTCATCAAAGGAAACAATAGTTTTTTATATCTTACAGATTGCCGAGGCGGTCAAGGAACTCCTCTGGCGTGATTTGTCTATAGCGGTCGGACACGTTGGTATTGGCATCCCAGTTGCTGTCAGTGGATATGCTGCCCATATTGATGTTGAGCGACATAGAACCAGAAGAGAGTGCCTTGGAACGGAAGGTGACATTCTCCTGAGTAGGGAACTGCTTTACGCCGAGTGGGGTAAAACGGTCGTAGGTGACATTGACGCTTGCCTGCTGGGCAGACGCCTTGCAGTAGGTGATGTCGGCAGCCTTGATGAAGGCATTGTCGTCGGCTGTCCACTGGTAGTTCATCTTGTCAGCATCATAGCTGAGAGTGCTGGTGCCGTCGTCGTTCTTAGCCACAGTGAAGGCAGAGAGGTCGCTGTCGCCCAGTTTCTCCTTGCCAGGCTGGAAGAGTTCGTTCCAGAAGAGTGACTGCAAGGTATAGAATGTTATGCCCTCAGCCTTGATAAAAGGAACATCGGCATAGTCAGCCTTTACGTATTCCTTGTGCATACGGTCTATGAGAAGTACGTAGTCGGGGGTAAACTCAAGACGTGCCACCTCCATAAGTCCGAAGGGTGTGATGGTGATGCGTATCACCTGGTTGCGACGCATCTGCAGTCTGCCGTCGATGGCGATATCCTTACCCATACCCGTGATGCCGAGGTTTATTCTGGATGATATGTTCTGGACATACACGGCGCGGTCATACACCTGACGGGCAAAGTTAAGCTGCTGCTGTCCCTCGAGGAATGTGAAACTCTGGTCAACGGCTGTGGTGTCGCTGCTGTCAGTGGTCTGTGCATAAGAGGCAATGCTGGCTATGAGCATCATTGCCAATGTTAGTATCTTCTTCATTTCTTTAGTTTCTTGTTAATCTTTTCTGCATGTTTGGCTATCTCGCCGTCAGGGTCGTCGCCTTCCTTCAGGTGTTCCAATGCCATATCGATATAAGCCTTGGCATCTTCGTAGCGCTTTTGTTTATATAGTATCCATGCGTAGGTGTCGAGGTAGGTGGCGTTGTTGGGCTCAACGGTGATGGCGCGATAACTCATCTTCTCAGCCTTCTTCAGGTCTTTGCCCTCGAGGGAGAGGAAATAGGCGTAGTTGTTGAGGCAGAGCACCTTGTCGGGGTTGTACACCAGACAACTGTCATAGGCGATGTAGGTATCGTGTATGCGTCCTATCTTCTGGTATATGTCGCCCAGCAGTCCGTAGATGTCGGCTGCCATTTCCTTAGATGTCTCGCTGTTAATCATTGAGGCGCCACGCTTAAGCGATGCTATGGCGTCGTTGTCGCGCTTGTTGATATACTGGGCGAGTCCGAGATAATAGAACAGTGCTGGCTCGTCAGGAACATATTCCACTGCCGTCTGACACTCCCTGATGACGTTCTCGTCGATGCTGTCGCGCCACATCTGCTGTATCAGTTGCAGTCGGGCAGGGGTGTTCTCGGGGGTTATCTTGAGCACGTCGCGCCAAGCCTGTATTATCTGGCTGGCTGGTGCCTGCTTCAGTTCCAGGTATGCAGCCTTGAGTTCTGCCACCTCAGAGGTTTTCTGGGGAATGGCGAGCACTTTGTCAAACTCCTGCAGCACTCTTGCTGAGTCGCCTCCGTTCTCCTCGCTGTTCTTCACCCAGTTGCGTATCAGTTCGACACGGGTGTTAGGATCGGTGCGTGGGTTTACGAGTATGTCATAGAGATAGGTGTCTGCCCTGTCGTTCTCACCCTCGCTGCGATAGTAGTCCATCAGCGACATCTGTGCCTGAGCGTGGTCGGGCTCTTCTTTAAGTACGCTATTGAAGGTGTCGAGTGCCTCTTGCTTTTTGCCCTGATTAAGAAACCAGTTGCCGAGCATCACTTTAAGGTTCATATCAAAGGGGTGGGAGTCGATGAGACTCTTCAGTTCGCGGTAGGCACCCTCGTTGTCGTCCATCATGGCGTGTGCCTGCATTTTCTCCAGCGTTATCTCCTCAGTCTGTCCTTCTTGCAGTTCTATGCGGTCGAGTGTTGACAGAATCTTGGGGTAGTCACGTTGCTGCTGGTAGATTCTCAGCAGCAGTTCCAGATAGTCGGTACGGTCGGGCATTCTTTTCACCAGTCCTTCATACACCTCGGCAGCTGCTGGTATGTTGTTCTGATAGAGGTAGGTCTGCGCCAGTCTTTCGCCAAACTCGTTGTTGTCTGGTTCCAGTTCGGTAGCCCTCTTGAGGTATGCTATGCCGAGCGAGTCCTTCTGCATTGCCATATAGAAGGTGCCAAGAGCATAGTTTGCCTCTGGTGCATTAGGGTTCAGTTCGTGGCAGTGCCTAAACAGTTCGAAGGCTGCGATATAGTTGCCCATATCCTGCTGTCTCACCGCCTCGATATAGAAATATTCATACTTGCCCGCTGAAATGTTTAGCGAACAAAGCAATGACAATATGAAAACGAGTTTTCTCAACTACCCTTTTACCTTTTGAACCTAGTCCTTTGTCCCTTGTCCTTAGTCCTTAGTTCCTTGTCCCTTATCCTTACTTCACTCCTGTATGACCATAGCCACCAGCGCCTCGTTCGGTCTCGTCAAGTTCCTCAACCACCACGAAGTCTGCCTGCTCATGTTTGGCTATCACCATCTGTGCTATGCGCTCGCCTGGCTCAACGGTGAAGGGCTCGTTGGAGAGGTTAACCAATACCACGCCTACCTCGCCACGATAGTCGGCATCAACGGTGCCAGGGGTGTTAAGCACAGTAATGCCGTGCTTCAAAGCCAGTCCGCTGCGTGGGCGCACCTGTGCTTCGTAGCCTTCAGGCAGAGATATGAAAAGTCCTGT
>JAEEGL012122037.1_pt1 | contig 10951 bp, 8 predicted proteins | sample 9134231 | NCBI WGS metagenome assembly JAEEGL01 (sample SAMN16246548, study PRJNA631951) | gut metagenome | biome: gut microbiome; feature: rumen; material: fiber-attached | host: Bos | place: Iran: Karaj | collected 2018-10 | reverse complement strand
GGGTGCCGACGGTATCCGTATGTCCGGTAATATAAAGATCGACCGCCACCTGTGACATTCGTCCAAGGATTTCGTTAATTTTATCCAGCGATTCCTGCAGATATTTTTCCTGCTCGGGGCGAACCACATGTTTTCCCGTATCAAAGACGATGTCGGTATGCGGAATCTTAAAATAGATGATGGTATTGGTTGCCCATGCCCCCGAATTGTCTTCGATGCGAATCTCGATAATTGCAGGCGGTTTATCGGACGGCGTCCACGAAATTTTGGCATCTTTCGCATTGGCGACATCTTTTTCGACCGAATCGATGGTGGTGCCGTCTTCTGCCGTAATTTTCACAGAGGCTTTCTGAAACGCGCGATTGCCGTGAAGCATGATATCGCTCACTTCGGGAGACAATGCGCGTAAATCGACACTCAGCGTCAGTGTTGCAGTCGAAATATACTCATGTGTACCTTTTGCACGCACAGCGCCACCCTTTGCCGTATGCGCGACGATATCAACATCGCACGAATAGCGCCCCAGCGGCTGTTGCCACGATATGGTCTCCGCCTGTCCGGCACTCATCGACCCAAAGCTTCGCAAAATTTGCTGAGGTCCGCAATTGGCGATCGAAATTTTCACATCTTTGAGTGCTTCGCCTGCAACGACTCGCAATTGTGCGGGTTGATTATCCAGATGCTGCTGCATCATCTCATAGCGAATGGCATCCTGAGCATTTGCTGCGCCTGCGCCCAGGCAAAACATTGCACATAGCCCTATCCAGCCTATCAGACCTTTTTTCATGGTTCACTCCTGTATTATGCAGCGCACAAGGCTGCCGGTTATTGCCTTCCATTTCTGTCAGAGTTCTGAGCCGACAGAATCTGCCGACAAATTACCTTATGCCACGTTTATGCCCATTTGGTGATCGATTTTTAACATTTTAAAAGAAATTCGTTACCGACGATACCCTAAATACTTGTGTAAAAGATAAAATGAGTAGATAATGTTTTCTTGGATGCTGTTGGGCATTCTGTTCTGCTCTAATTTGAGTGTATTATGGCTCTCGATCGAAATCTTTACTTAGGCACAGTTCTTCCAGGCGGTTATCGCATCGACCGGTTTGTCGGTTCTGGCGCATTTGCATACGTTTATCAGGCCACAGCTCCGGATGGAACGATATGCGCCGTGAAAATTCAGTACAATCTCGCAGCCGATGCCAGAACGCGTTTCAGCCGTGAAGTCAAGGTCCTTAAGGAGCTTCCGGCAAACGATTACCTCGTCAAATATTACTCGGACGGCATTACCGCCGAGGAATTTCCATATCTGGTGATGGAATTTGTCGATGGAATCACGCTCAAAGAAGCGCTTAAACAAAAGAGCATCTGGCCAGTGGAAGACTGTTGCAATTTTATGCTGCAGTTGTGCGATGCATTTGCCGGTCTTCATGATCTGGGTGTCGCGCACCGCGACGTCAAGCCGGACAACATCATGCTTACCCATAACAATCAGGTTAAGCTGATGGATCTCGGCCTTATCAAAGACGCACAGGGTATTTTCAAGCTGCTGGAAAGCGAAGATATCATGCAGGGACGGGATTTTTCAGAAAATCTCGACAAAGGTGTACTCGCCGGAACCCCGGAATATATGGCACCTGAGCAGTTTTCTGACCCTTCGCTCAATGACGAATCGCAATCCAAAACCGATACGTGGACAGACGTCTACAGCCTCGGTCTCATCTTTTACGAGATGCTTGCCGGCAAAAAGCTCTTTGTTTTCAGCCCGCCGCCCAATGCACCGCAAAATGAATTTGCCAAAGCACTCCTGAAATTCCTTGCAACCAGAACGCAACAGCGCGACGAAGAGATCTTCCCGCCGCCCAATGTCCCGTTCCAACTGTGGACGGTTATCGCCAAAGCACTGCATGCAGATCCCAAAGCAAGACAACGCAATGCATCTGACCTTGCCGACGATATTCAGCGGTATATGACCACCGGACAAGGCGTCGTCGAGCAAGATAGCGATAAAACCTGTGCCATTGATGCGTCACTGTTCCTCAACGGCAACATGCCTGGCTTGCCACCACTCAAGCCAGCCGAAGAAGAACAGGTGATTGCTGGCAATAACATCAGCGCAGTAAAATCAGGCAATTTCGCAAAACCAGCCGCAGTAAGCGTTTCAGGTCTGCCCAGCATTCCAGGTACACCTGCTTATGGCGAATATGCTGAACCCGAAGATGTAGGCGATGGCAATGTCTGGCTCTGGGTAACACTCATTTTACTGCTCGCTATCGTTGTTGCCGGACTTTGCATCATCTTCTTTGTGATGTAAATCAAACATCAGCATTTGTATTCCTAAAAGCAGCTGCCCCAAAGGGCGGTTGCTTTTTTTATGTCGATTCAACGCGCATGCGCGCATTCCGGTGAGCTCTTTATGACATCACTCGACAATCTGTCTCTGGTTGTGACATGCGCCCGAGGTTTTGAATCCTTCCTCGCAGACGAACTCAAAAATCTGGGTATCGCAGCGCCCGAAATTTCTTCCGGAGCCGTCACATGCAAAGCATCGTTCATTCATGCGCTAAAGCTGTGTCTGCACTCGGCCATCGCCAATAAAGTCGAGGTTTTGCTGGCCGAAGATCACGTCCTGAATGAAAACGATGTCTACAATCTTGGACGCAAAATCCCGCTCGAACCCTGGTTTACGCCGAATCACTCGTTTTGCATCCACGCTCACGTCAACGACGCGAAATTCAAAAACAGCATTTTCCTTTCGCTCAAACTGAAAGACGGCATCGTCGATCACATGCGCGATGTGTGGCATCAGCGTTCTTCGATAGACACCGAGCGTCCCGATATTTCGCTGTCGCTGCAGGTGATTCAGCGAAAAGCCCGCGTATTTCTTGAACTTCAGGGTGATCCGCTCAACATGCGCGGCTATCGCAGACGCCAGATCCAGGCCCCCATCCGCGAAACCCTCGCAGCGTCGATGATCGCCGCCAGCGGCTGGAATCCACAGACGCCGTTTATCGACCCGATGTGCGGTTCCGGCACATTCGCCATCGAAGCCGCACTCAGAGCCATCCAATCGGCCCCCGGCATCCAGCGGCATTTTGCTTTCGAAAAACTCCCATTTTTTGACGATTTCCAAACGCAATGGCGAGATATGCGATCGGCAGCAAAAGAGAGATCAAAGCAGGCACGGAAAGGGATTTCGCTTGAAATCCGCGCACGTGATATCGATACCAATGCTCTCGAAATCGCACAGAACAACGCACAAACCGCTGGTGTGGACGAATTCATTCATTTCGAAAAAGGCGATATTCTTTGCCTCAAACCGGCGTCTGGTGCGATCGTGACCAATCCGCCTTATGGCGAGCGCATCACGGTGAACGATCTCGAACTGCCCGAGTTTTATTATCAACTTGGACGGCATCTGCGCACATTCCCAAATGCTTCACTCACCATCATCTCAACCGCAGAATTGCTTAAGAAAAACATGCACATGCGCCCCGAAAAGCGCATACAGACCTTTAATGGCCCCATTGCCTGTGAAGTCGCCACTTACCAGCTTGGAGGCGCAAGATAATCAATGACTTTTCCGGGGCTCTGCCCCAGACCCCGCCAAGGGGCAATGCCCCTTTGAACCCATTACATTATCAATACTTCCGCTGCTTACATTCTGCCAATGCCCGCAAAGGTCGAAATGGAGCCCCTCCCCATTTCGCCAAAGCCTGCATGGAAAGCATGTTGTGCGGTATCTATTCAGCCGGGGCTCTGCCCCGAACCCCGCCAAGGGGCAATGCCCCTTGGAACCCATTACGTTATCAATACTTCCGCTGCTTACATTCTGCCAATGCCCGCAAAGTTCGAAATGGGGCCCATCCCCCATTTCGCTAAAGCCTGCATGGAAAGCATGTTTTGTGCGGTAACTATTCAGCCGGGGCGCTGCCCCGGACCCCGCCAAGGGGGAGCGAGGGGGGCGTTGCGGGGCGCAGCCCCGCAGTGGGGGAAGGCGCGTATCGGCAACGCCGATAGCGCCGCAGGGGGCGGCTGCCCCCTGAAAAATCATAAACAACTTTTTTTTTCAGAGCGATCATGACAAATCACACCAATCCGAACAACAACAATCCATCAGAACTCGCCGGACTCCCCAAGAGCGTTGGGCTGGGTGAACAGAAAAAGCGCTTCAGTGCTCAGGTTGCGGCGGGGCATGCCCATATCGAAGGCGACATGACGCTGGGCAAAAAATGCATCACCGCGCTGCGTTCCGGGGGCGAATTTACGCGAGCGACGCAGAATTTCCATGCCTATCCGGCGCGACTGCATCCCGAAGCCGGGCGGCTGCTGCTCGAGGCTTTGCCCGGTAAAACGCTTGCCGACCCATTTTGCGGCGGCGGCACGATTCTCGTCGAAGCGCTGATTGCCGGCAGAACCGTGTTTGGATCGGACCTCAACCCCATCGCGACGCTCGTCACCACTGCGCGCACAGCCCTGCTCTCCCCCGAACAGCTCCAGCGGCTGCAGGCCGATCTGGCCGATATCTGTGCGCGGGCCGACGAAAAGCTCGCCAAAGGCGCAAATGTTCATCTGCCGCCCACCATTCTGAAATACAAAGACTGGTATAAAACCAATTGTTTCAACGAGCTGGCGTGTCTGTATAATGAAATCGACAAGCGGCAGTCCGAGCTCAAACCGCTGTATCAGGCCGTTTTTTCGAGTCTGGTCGTGAAATACAGCCTGCGCGCGTCCGACACATCGAATAAAGTCGTGTATATTCCGCGCAAAAATGGTGCGGTGATGCGCGCATTTAAGGAAAAAAGCGAAGAATACGTCAGGCAGCTGGCCGAATTGCAGACGCTCGTGCCGCCGAATACGCCGCCGGCAACGATTTCGCTCGCGGATGCACGGCATCCCGGTTTCGACAAGGTCGATACGATTATTACATCGCCGCCCTACCCCGGCACCTACGATTACCTCGCGCTGCAGCAGCTGCGGCAGGCCTGGTTTGGCCTCGACATGAAAACCGAGAGCGAAATCGGGTCGCGCCATGCGTTCAAGCACGCCAAAGCCGCCTATGCATCGTGGCTCAAAGATACCGATAAATGGATCGCGGCGAGCGCCAGTGCGCTGTTGCCCGGCGGTCACCTGGCCGTTGTCGTGGGCGAAGGCATGCAGGGCGGCAAGAGACTGCGCGTCGCCAATCCGACGATTCAGGCCGCGAATCGCGCGGGGCTCAAGCTGCTCACCTCAGCCTCCGTCGATCGCTTCGATCCCGCCACAAGGATCAAAAAAGTCGAATACATCTTGGTTTTTGAGAAAGAATGAACGATCTGAAACAAATCGCCGAACGGCTCAAAGCATTCAATCAGGCGCGGGACTGGGATCAGTTCCATTGTCCGCGTAACCTGGCCATGGCGCTTTCGACCGAAGCCGCAGAACTGCTCGAGTGCTTTTTGTGGGTCAAAGACGGCGAAAGCATCCCCGATAACAAGCGTCCACATATCGCCGAAGAAGCCGCCGATGTCCTGATTTGCCTGGTCAATTTCTGTACACAAGCCGGCATCGATCTTGGGGAGGCTTTTGACAATAAAATCGAACGCAACGAGCGCAAGTACCCGGTTGAAAAAGCACGTGGATCACGCGAAAAGTACGACAAATTGTGATTATCCGAAATACGTGGATCGCAAACAAGATCGCAGAGACATTTCATAAAACATCTCTACGATCGAGCCAACGATCAGTGTGATAATACAAATTTCGCGATGTCTTCTATAACTTCTTCGCGTACATGCGATTGCTGTAAATATTCTGTCTGTACAATGTTGAGCTTTGTATTTGTCGATGGCATCATCAGGTGATTGGTTTCTTTGTACAATTTCGATTCAACATTCGGATTGTCTTTTAACAGCTTTTTATAATTTTCGAAATCTTCTACAGAAATCTGTACATCATTTTCACCCTGCAACAGCAAAATCGGCATTTTTAGTTCGCTAAACAGATTTGTGGCGGTATATTTGTCAAGATCCTTAAAATAATACGCATTGATCGAACCGATCATTTGTTCATCGGGTAAATTCTGCAAGTCTTTGGCGACGCTTTTGAGTAAAGCAATATCTTTAGCCGCTTTTTCGACTTGTTGCTGGGGAATCTGACCGTTGAGTTCCTGCAGCATTTTCTCGTTTTGCCGGATCATGACGTTCAATAATGAATCAGGCGTACCAGACATAGAAATCACACCGGCAAGCCCCGGATTTTCTTTTGCGATTGCAGGAATCAGCATGCCGCCAAGAGAATGTCCCAAAACAAATATCTTTTCGTGTGATACCTTTGGATCCTCCTGTTCCTGCATCAGTTTTACGGCTGCATTCACATCGTCGAGTACTTCTTCTCGCACACCAAAATGGATGAGATCTTCCGGTTTACAATCGTCATCTGTTTTCATCACCCATGTGCGCTTATCGTACCGAAGGACAGCAATACCGCGTTCAGCCAGACCATAGGCAATATCTTTAAACGGCTTGTTAGGACCAACGGTTTCATCCATATCATGCGGTCCGGATCCCTGCACCAGAATGACAACTGGCGGATTTTCGACATTTCTGGGCCTTGTCAGATAGCCCGACAATGCACATCTGCCAACGCTTGAAACAGCAACGATCGATTCTTTATATTTATCAGTTGATGCCGGCGCATCTGCATCGCGATATGCAATTTCTTTGCTGATTGCCTGATCTGGTGCAGATATAGCATCAGGCGTTGGAAGCGCCTGGCTTTCATCGAGCATATAGAATCCATTTACTTTTCCTTCCGAATTATAACTCAGGCGCAGCACATGAATGCCTGTATTATACTTTTCGACGACATCATAAACTTTATTACCGGCAATTTCAGCATATCCGGTGCGAACATAAGATTCATACGTACCGAGCTTATCAAATGACTGTTTTATCATTTCCTGGAATTGAGATTTGTTGTACACCTCAGAAACAACAGCATCAAACTTGTTCCATGTATTCTCGACATCTCCGGCTCGCATACATGCGACAAAGCTTTCGGGTGTATCACACGGATTCGAAGCCACCGATTGTTCTGCACTATTGACGGATTGATTATCCACTGCGTGAGTACCGCTGCATCCCATCTGCACACCTCCAATAATAGCCAGAAGACACACGATTCTTTTCAAAGACTTCATATTTGCTCCATATTCTAAATGCCACATCATTGCAGCAGCCCATTTTTACCGCAAAACGCTGCGTACCTGCAATACAATTGTTGATGGCGAGCGTATTGGCCGCAGGCCAATAGCGAGCAAAGACGTGTCGTGACACGTCTCAGGCGTGTCGTGACACGTCTCGGTGAGGCGTATTTCGGTAACGAAATAGCCGAACCTGCACAAAAAAGTCTCTGTACGACCAAAGTGTTGATAATATGCCAATGCACTCCAGGACATCAATGCATCACAACAATCCGGCACGCCTGGAAGGCGTTACATCTATATACATAACCGGGTGTGCCATAGGCATGCCCGGACAGACGAAATAACTGCCAAAACAGAAGCGTTCAACACGGTCGCCGTACATAGCTAAAAAAAACAAAGACAAACACAAATGAAACCATTACATTAGATTTGCGACATTTGTCGCGCATTCAACCTCAAACATAAGGATTTGTGCAATGGATGATCACCTCGAGCAGTTAAGGCAAATCATAGAGATTATTCCTGTCGTGCATGTGGATGTGGCAAATTTGAGCCACGAAGAAACTGCACCGACGATTGGCGAATATGCAGTGGATGTGAAGGTAAAGAGCCTGTTTGCGAGGATTTGCACAGAGTTTACGCTGGCGAATGCAAACGGGCGAGTGCTGGAGGGCGAACTGGAGTTTCCGCTGCCGGATGGCGCGGTGATTTGCGGCTATGCGATCGATATCAACGGCGTGATGGTTGATGGACGTGTCGTCGAAAAGGAAAAAGCGCGGATAGCATTTGAAAATGAGGTAAAGAAAGGGATTGACCCTGGTTTGGTTGAACAAGTGAAAGGAAATGTGTATCGCACGCGGATTTATCCGATTCCTGCGCATGGTTCGCGACGCATCCGCGTGATTTATACAACGCCGGTTACAACCGCAGCCAACGGAGATGCAGCGCTGTTTTTACCAATGCCTCAGCACAAACTATCCAAACGCGATGTATCGATTTCTGTAGAAATGCCAGGGGCTGCAGCGCCAATATTGGGTGGATTGGGCGACCGTCGATTTGAACAGGCACAGGCCGTATGGCAGATCGAATCGCACGAAACCGACGTCAAACCTGAAGATCATTTAATTGTTGGTCTGCCCGCACTTGCGCCGACTTCGGGTTGTATAGAAAAATGCGATGGCGATATCTATTTTTCGGCAAGTGCATTTGTAGAAAAAGTATCTTCCAAAACAGATATACAAATTCCCCAAAACTGGCGCATTCTGTGGGATGCCTCGGGAAGCCGTTCTGCAGCCGATATCGAAGCCGGAATAAAAGTATTATCCGCGCTCCCCGACAAAGCATCCTATGAATTGTATATATTCAGAAATGCTGTCGAAGATGTCCAAAAGTATACCGCCAAATCGGCATTAATAGATGCGATTAAACAAACCGTTTTTGATGGCGGCACAAATCTGGACAGTCTTTCGGCAATCGCATCGCAATCATTCGACGGCCCTACGCTGATTTTCTCGGATGGCCTGGATACATTTTCGGGCAAAGTGCCGGAATTCGCCTCGAATACCATTGGATTTGTATCGGGAGCCAAACGCGATATCGCAGTATTAAAGCGGCTTTGCGGCGGGCGCGTCGTAAATCTGGGGCTGCCCATCGATGATGTGATGAAAGAAATTCTGCAGCCCAAACCAGTCGTTTCGGCAGTTCACGGGCTGGGCTTATTAAATATCGAAGGCTTTGGTTTGCCTGCCGAAGGCCGCGTCACGGTTTTGGGGCGCATGCAGTCGGAACTCGACGAAATCAGCATCATTTTATCGGACGGCCGTGAATTCACCGTAAAAATGGATAAAGCCCGCGAAGGCAATGCGATTGCGTCCGCATGGGCTGCGCGGCGAATCGAGGAACTGTCTGCAAATGCCGAAGACAACCGCGAAGAACTGCTGGCTTTGGGACGCCATTTTAACATCGTGAGCCCGGTGTCGAGCATGATCGTGTTCGAACGCCTCGAACAGTGGCTTGAATACGATATCGAGCCACCCGAATCGCTCAAAGATATCCACGAACAGTGGTTAAAGCATCATCCGTCGAGTGCGCAAAAAGAAGCCGAAAAAGCCCGCAAAAAAGAGCAATGGATAAACGAACTGAAAGGATTGTGGCAAGCCCGCATGGACTGGTGGGAAAACCCGATTCCAAAAACAAAATTTATTAAAAGCGGCGTATTTGATGATGAAGATGCGCCAGCAGGCGGTTTGCTCGGTGCAGTCGCAGCCGTGGGTGATGCTGCCATGTCGATGGCGCGCAACGTCCGGAATGCCGTTTCGGGCGCATTTGGAGGTGCTCGCAATTCCGTACCGATGGCAGCTGCCGGAGGCGCTCGCCGCGAAGCCCGCCGTGAACCCGCTCGGGAAATGATGTGTGAAGACGCCGAGGTGATAAGTTGCGAATGCTGCGAACGAAGCGTGGAACGCACAATGCCGGATGAACCAAATCCCGCTCCAAAAGGCGCTCAGGCCACCATCTCCATCAAGGCCTGGGATCCACAAACGCCCTATCTGACCGCACTTAAAGACGCACAAAAGATATTCAAAGACGCCGATTCACTTTTCCGAGAATATATCAAACAACGCGCCAAATACAGCGCCAGCCCCGCATTTTACCTCGATTGTGCAGGATTTTTCTTCAAAGAAAATATGAACACAATCGCGATTCGAATACTATCCAACTTATCGGAACTCAAGCTGGAAGATACAGCGTTGCTGCGCGTCTACGCATGGCGTCTGCGCGAGTCCGGCGAACTCGACGAGTCGATTCGCATCCTGCGCAAAATCATCAAACTGCGCCCCGATGAAGCCGTTTCATACCGCGATTTGGCGCTCACACTCACGATTCGCGCAAAGAAAAATCACAGCGCCGCCGACGTGACCGAAGCCCTCGAAAACTTCAAAAAAGCCGCATTCGATCCCTGGCAGCGCCGCGATGCACGCTGGACTTCGCTCGTTGCGCTCGAAGAATTCAACGCGCTGGCATCATGGAGCGAACAACAGAAATGGCCCGACGGCGCGCCAAAAATCCCCGAAATCGACAGCTTCTATCGCAAAAATCTCGATACCGACCTGCGCATCGTTCTCATGTGGGACGCCGACAACACCGACATCGATCTGCACGTACTCGAACCCAGCGGCGAAGAAGTATTCTATCAGCACCAGCGCTCACAAACCGGCGGTCTGCTCAGCTTCGACGTCACCACCGGCTACGGCCCCGAAGAATTCATGCACAAATCCGCGCCCAAAGGCGTGTACAAAATCATGACCAACTACTTTGCCTCGCATCAGCAAAGCCTCACAGGCCCTGTCACCGTCACCGTCACGGTATTCAGCAACTGGGCCCGCGAAAACGAAACCAGCCAGATTCTCAGCCTGCGCCTCGAAAAAGCCAAAGATAAAGTCAGCGTTGGCAGCATCGAATTCAAATGATTTTGATATATGGCTCGCCTATGGGCGACATCTGGTCGCCCATACGGCTCACTCGCCCGCTATCTGCGATACGCGGGCTTTTTTTTTGATGATACGCCGCCAACGTTTCCATAGCCTCCGGCAACGCCGAGGGATTAAAACAGAGAAACGCTTTATGCTTTCGCTTTCTTCACCTCATCCGGATTCTGGACCTTGCACCAGTTTCGTGCCAAGTACAACGCAATCGGTGAAATGATGGCAATACATGCAAAGATAAACCACATCTCCTGCGGATTCTGAGCAACATTGGGATATT
>JAEEGL011505699.1_pt1 | contig 10951 bp, 9 predicted proteins | sample 9134231 | NCBI WGS metagenome assembly JAEEGL01 (sample SAMN16246548, study PRJNA631951) | gut metagenome | biome: gut microbiome; feature: rumen; material: fiber-attached | host: Bos | place: Iran: Karaj | collected 2018-10 | reverse complement strand
CCTTGTGGCGACCCGCTACGGGGTGAAGGTCCAGGCGGCCACGGAAATCGCCCTGACCAAGCTGGACATTCTCAGCGCCCTGGATGAAATCCCGATCTGTGTGCGTTACAAGTACAAGGATCAGGAATTCGACGAGATGCCGTTCCCGACCATTCTGAGCGAATGCGAGCCGGTATATGAGACCGTCAAGGGATGGAAATGCGATATTTCCGGAATCCGGAACTGGTGGGATCTGCCGGAGGAAGCCCAGAATTATGTGAAGCGGATCGAAGAAGCTGCCGGCGTGGTAATCAAGTGGATTTCCGTCGGACCGGAACGCCACAGCATCATCCGCCGCGGACAAACCTGATCTGCCCGGGAAGACAGTAACCGTCCCGGCGGATCACCGCCGGGACGATACTATATATTTACTAATTTATAAAAAGGGAAGGGAAATCAGCTATGAAGAAGGGTAACGTTATTGTTGGACAGTCCGGCGGCCCCACTGCCGTCATCAACTCGAGCCTTGCCGGCGTGTACAAGATGGCAATGGAGCGCGGTTTCAATAAGGTGTACGGAATGCGGTACGGCATTCAGGGCTTTATGGACGGTCAGTATGTGGACCTGTCTGACCATATCAAGAATGAACTGGATCTGGAGATCCTGAAGCGGACACCCTCCGCTTTCCTGGGCACCTGCCGCTACAAGCTGCCGGAGATCCACGAGGACAAGGCGGTTTACGAAAAGATCTTCGCACTGCTGGACGAGATGGACATTGAAGTCTTCATCTATATCGGCGGCAACGACTCCATGGATACCATCCGCAAGCTGTCCGACTATGCCCTGCTGTCCGGCGCGAAGCAGAAGTTTGTCGGCTGCCCGAAGACCATCGACAACGACCTGGCCATGACGGACCATACCCCCGGCTTCGGCAGCGCCGCCAAGTACATCGCGACTTCCACCAAGGAAATCATCCGCGACACCATGGGATTCTCCTACAAAAAGAAGAACGTGACCGTCGTCGAGATCATGGGCCGCAACGCCGGCTGGCTGACCGGCGCTTCCGGACTGTCCAAGGGCGAGGACTGCGAAGGCCCCGACTTCATCTACCTGCCGGAAGTTCCTTTCAGCATTGAAGACTTTGTGGACAGCGTCCGCAAGGCTCTGGAGAAGAAAGATGTCGTGCTGGCCATGGTTTCCGAAGGAATCCGGACCGCGGAAGGCAAATATGTGTGCGAATACGCGCAGGAGAATGCCACAACGGACGCGTTCGGCCATATCCAGATGACCGGTACGGCCACCTTCCTGGCTGACAAGATCAAGAACGAGCTGGGCTGCAAGACCCGCGCGGTGGAATTCTCCACCCTGCAGCGCGCGGCTGCTCACCTGGCCAGCCGTGTGGACGTGGATGAAGCGTTCGCGGTCGGCGGCGCCTGCATCAAGGCAGCGGATGAAGGCGACAGCGGCGTCATGGTCGTCATCAAACGGCTGAGCGACGATCCCTATCAGAGCACCACGAGCGTGCATGACGTACACCGCATCGCGAACGACGAGAAAGTGGTTCCGCGCAAGTGGATCAACAAGAAGGGCGACTATGTGACCGAAGAGTTCCTCGATTACGTCCGTCCGCTGATCCAGGGCAGCTATCAGCCTGTTATGGTTGAGGGCCTCCCGCGCCATCTGATGCTGGACCTGAAGAACTACGACTGGAACAAGTAAGGGAAACCTGTCCGCCGCACGGCACCGCCGCGCGGCGTTTTTTACGCGTTTGACACAGGAAGAATGAACGGCTATGAGCGGAAAAAGAAAAACTGGGAGGGAAAACCTATGAGCGGGAAACAGGTCATCAATCCGTATCTTCCGAACTGGGAGTATGTTCCGGACGGGGAGCCCTATCTTTTCGGAGACCGGGTATATGTTTACGGTTCCCACGATTTTTTCGGCGGGGATGTGTACTGCATGGGAGACTATGTCTGCTGGTCCGCGCCGGCGGACGACCTGGGAAACTGGCGGTATGAAGGCGTGATTTACCGGAAGGACCAGGATCCGCACAACAAAGACCTGCAGGGGAACCTGTATGCGCCGGACGTGACAGTCGGCCCGGACGGGCGGTATTACCTGTATTATGTGCTGAGCAGCTGGGGCGTGGTTTCCGCGGCGGTTGCCGACCGCCCTGCCGGGCCTTATGAATTCTACGGCTATGTGCATTATCCGGACGGAACCCGGCTGGGAGAGAAGGAAGGGGATGAACCCCAGTTCGATCCGGGCGTTCTGACCGAGGGGGAGAAGACGTACCTCTATACCGGGTTCTGCGGATACGGGGACAAAAGCCGCCACGGAGCCATGGTGACGGTGCTGGACAGGGATATGCTGACTGTCCTGGAAGCACCGAAATTTGTGGCGCCGGGTGTCATGTACTGCGAAGGAACCGGATTTGAGGGACACGCGTTCTTCGAGGCCCCGTCCATCCGGAAGCGGGGAGAGCTTTACTACTTTATCTATTCCTCCATCCAGTTCCATGAACTGTGCTACGCGGTCAGCAGGAATCCTACGGGCGGTTTCGAATACAAAGGTGTGATTATCAGCAGCTGCGACAAGGGAATTGACAGCTACAAGCCCGCGGACAAGCCCATGTATTATACAGCCAACAATCACGGCAGCATGGAGAAGATCGGGGACGACTGGTATATCTTCTATCACCGGCATACCAACGGCACCAATTACTCCCGGCAGGGATGCTTCGAGAAGATTGTTTTCAATGAAGACGGGACGATCCGGCAGGCGGAGATGACTTCCTGCGGAAGCGTACGGCCCCTGCGGGGAGAAGGATATTACCCGGCCTATCTTGCCTGCCATCTGTTCACGGATACGGAAGTGACCTACGTGCCGTGGTCCGGCTGGATGGACGACCGCTTCCCGAAGATCACCCAGGAGATTGAGGAAGGCGGAAAGGGCATCGGCTATATTGCCAACATGCGGAACTCCGCCACGGCCGGATTCCGGTATTTCGACTGCAAAGGCATCCGGAAGGTCCGGATCCGCACCAAGGGATATGCCACCGGGAAGATGGAACTCCGGACCGCATGGGACGGGGAGGCCATCGGGGCGATCCCGATCGGTTATGCCAATGTATGGCATGATACGGAAGCGGAGATTGCGGTTCCGGACGGGATCCTGCCGCTGTATTTTACCTTTGCGGGGCAGGGGCATCTTCAGTTCGCGGGGTTTGAACTGCTGAAATAAAAGAATAAAGCAGGTCCGCCGCGGGAATCTGTTCCGCGGCGGGCTTTGACGTATCCGGAAAGGATTATTTATCCGCGTCGAAGAGGAGAACCCATCCTTTTTCGGGAACGCTGACCTGGCAGGTGCGGATCGGTGAACCCATATCGGCAGCCGGCGCCTCCAGCAGACGGCGGTCGGTCATGAAGGCCAGAAAAGCCTTCATTTCTCCGGCTTCCCGCGGCGCAGCCTGATGGGAGCAGAGAATATGGAGGAGTTCCGTTCCCGTTTCTTTCTCCAGCTGCGCGGCCAGCTTCAGCATGTTATTCCGCCACTGGCTTGCCGGCAGGGAGCAGGGAAACCACATCCAGGTACAGGGATTCCAGTCGTCCCCGGTCAGCAGCAGAGCAAGATCCGGCACACAGAGAACCACGCTGCCGGCTGTATGTCCGGGCACCCGGAGAGCCCAGACCTCCCGGTTTCCCAGGTCGAAGACGCAGCGGCTGAAGTCACCGGTACAGGCAGGATACGTCAGCGGCTCCGGCAGGGGAATGTCTGCCGTCAGGAAATCCTCCGGCACAGAAAGGCCTTTGACTTCCGCTTGCTTCCGGACCTCCTGCCGCTGGAGCCGGCCCGTGCGAAGCGCAAACTCCTCCAGATCCGCGGGATCCATCAGGCTGTGGTCAAACCACCGGGCACCCAGAACATGGTCATGATGGCCGTGGGAAAGGATCAGCCTGACGGGTTTCTCCGTCAGCGTCCGGACATGGGCGGCCACATCTTCCAGTCCGTAGCCGGCATCGAAAAGGAGCGCGGAATCCTCTCCCTCGATCAGCGTAAAGCTGACGCCCATGGCGTCCGTGATATGTGTGATGCCCGGAAAGGGCCTGCAGTCTGTGAACATGTAGAATCCTCCTGTCAGATATTCGGATGGATTGTATCATGAAACGGCCGGAAACACCACCGCGGTTACTGCGGACAGGAGAGTTCCGCGATCTGCTCGATCATGTGGTGCAGGGCATTTGCCTGCAGATTGTCCGCGGCACGGTAATATACTTCCTTTCCGTCCCTGCGGGAAGTAATGAGCCCGCAGGTCCGCAGCAGCTTCAGATGATGGGAAAGGGCCGGGCTGGACATCTCCATCATGGCGGAAAGATTCAGCAGGCATTCCTCGCAATGGCAAAGCAGCCAGAACAGCTTGATCCGGGTGCCGTCGCTCATCAGCTTGAACAGCTCCGCGGAAGCGGTGAATTCCTCCGGCGCAGGCATATGGCCGAACATTTTTTCAGTCTGGCTGTCATGGGAATGGGGGAGATGCGTCACAGGTCATTCCTCCTCAGAGTCGTGCGGTAAACAGGGCGCGGATGGCATTGAGCACCGCAAGGATCATCACGCCCACATCCGCGAATACCGCCAGCCACATATTGGCGATGCCCAGGGCGCCGAGCACCAGGCAGACGGCTTTCACCGCCAGGGCAAAGACGATATTCTGCCGGACGATTCCCATGCATCTGCGGGAAATCCGGATTGCCTTGGCGATTTTCAGCGGATTGTCATCCATCAGGACGATGTCCGCCGCTTCGATCGCGGCATCGGAGCCCAAGGCGCCCATGGCGATGCCGAGATCCGCCCGGGTCAGCACCGGCGCGTCGTTGATGCCGTCTCCGGCGAAGGCCAGCACTTCCTTCGGATGCTTGGATTTCAGAAGCTCCTCCAGCAGGGAAACCTTATCCTCCGGCAGCAGGTCGCTGTAAACCTGGTCCAGGCCCAGGTCATCCGCCACCTGCCGGGCAACGGCATCCCGGTCGCCTGTCAGCATGACTGTACGCCGTACACCGATTTCCTTCAGGGCTGCGACCGCTTCCTTCGCTTCGGGCTTTTCCCGGTCGGAAATCACAATATGTCCGGCATAACTGCCGTCGATGGCGATATGGACAATGGTTCCGGCTTCATGGCATTCCATAAAAGGAATTCCCAGCTGCGCCATCAGCTTCGGATTGCCGGCGGCCACGTCCTTTCCGTCAATCTGAACAACCACCCCGCTGCCGCTGATTTCCTCCACCCGGCCGATCCGCGCGGGATCCAGGGGCCGCCCGCAGGCGCTGCGGATACTGACTGCAATCGGATGGGACGAGGAATACTCCGCCAGGGCGGCGATTTCGAGCAGCTCCTCTTCCGAAAGGGGACTGTGATGCACGGCGGTAACCTCAAAATGCCCCATGGTCAGGGTTCCGGTCTTGTCGAAAACGACGGTGCCGGTCCGCGACAGCTCCTCCAGCCAGACAGATCCTTTGACCAGAATTCCGGCTTTGCCGGCGCCGCCGATCCCGGCAAAGAAGGTCAGCGGGATGCTGATGACCAGGGCGCAGGGGCAGCTGATGACCAGGAAGGTCAGGGCCCGGTAGATCCATTCACTCCATTCCGGGGCCAGCCCCATGAACAGTCCGCGGAACAGGGGCGGCAGCACCGCCAGGGCCAGCGCGCCGAAAACGACCGCCGGGGTATAGATTCTTGCGAAACGGGAAATAAAGTTTTCGGAGCGGGACTTGAGGGAGGAAGCGTTTTCCACCAGCTCCAGGATTTTTGAGACAGTGGATTCCCCGAATTCCTTTGTGGTCCGGATCCGGAGCAGGCCGCTCATATTGACGCAGCCGCTGACGATTTCATCTCCCGGATGCACATCCCGGGGAACGCTTTCGCCGGTAAGCGCGCTGGTGTTCAGGGAGGAGTCACCGGATTCCACCACACCGTCCAGCGGGATTTTCTCTCCGGGCCGCACGACGATGAGGCTGCCGACGGGAACTTCCTCCGGATCGGTTTCCTCCAGTCCGTTTTCCGTTTCCACCCGGGCAAAATCCGGCCGGATATCCATGAGGGCGCTGATGTTCCTCCGGCTTTTTCCCACCGCGTAGCTCTGGAAAAGTTCACCCACCTGGTAAAAAAGCATCACGGCCACGGCTTCGTCGAAATCCCCGGTCTTCAGCAGCCCGATGGCCAGCGCGCCGAGGGTGGCCACGGCCATCAGGAAGTTTTCATCGAACATCTGCCGGTTCAGAATTCCCAGGAATGCTTTCCGCAGGATATCATATCCGATGATTCCGTAGGGGATCAGATACAGCAGCATCCGGGGAAGGCGTCCCGGAACCCCGTCCGCCGCGGTACCGGGGAGAACCGTAAGATTCTCCGGTATAAAATGCAGTGCAATCAGCAGAACCGCGGCAATACAGATGCGGATCAGCATTTTCCGTTGCTTCTTCGTCATGAACAGCCTCCGCAGGAATTCATCTTGTTTTACAGGTAGATCTCACAGTCACTTTCGACTTTTTTGCAGGCTTTCAGCACCTCTTTCATGACGGAGGCTGCATCCGCCCCTTCCGCAAAGGAAACGATCATTTTCTGTGTCATGAAGTTTACGGTAACCGATTCCACGCCGGGGACCCTGGACGCGGCATGTTCCATTTTGTCAGCACAGTTTGCGCAGTCCACTTCGATTTTATAGGTCTTTTTCATGGTCCGGAACTCCTTTGCACAATGTTTTCGGATTCAACGATTAAATAATTGTTTAATCGTTGATCACATTATAATCCCGGCATACCCTGATGTCAAGCGGAAACAGAACTGTTTTCAGATTTTTTTCCGGATCCCGACGCGATTGTTTTTTGAATGGCCGCAGGTGCTGTTTTCATTGACAATTTACAGGAAGCCTGTCTATAATACGTATATTCCGTTTCCGGAACCTCCACAAGGGGGAAGGGAACAAAAAGAACGGAGGAAAAAATATGAAGAAGATTATCGCACTGGTTCTGGCGACGCTCCTGGTACTGGGCTCCGTATCCGCGCTGGCCGAAAATCAGAAGATCAAGGTGGCCGCGTCCACGACGCCCCATGCCATCATTCTGGAGTTTGTAAAGGAAGATCTGGCTGCCCTGGGATACGATCTGGAAATCATGGATGTTACAGATTATTATGTAGCGAACCCTGCCACCGCGGCGGGAGAGGTGGATGTGAATTACTTCCAGCACATTCCTTTCCTGAATGCCTATAACGACAGCGTGGAGGATGAGAACGATAAGCTGGTTGCCGCTTTCGGCGTGCACTGCGAACCCTACGGAATCTATCCCGGAACCAAAAAGGATCTGGCGGAGATTGCCCCCGGGGATAAAATTGCCGTGACGAACGATCCCTCCAATGAGACCCGCGCGCTGCTGCTCCTGCAGGATGCCGGACTGATTACGCTGCCTGAAGGCGCGAATCCCGACAGCGGCCTGCAGAAGGAAGACATTGTGGAGGCCAACGGCCTGGAAATCATTGAAATGGACGCGGAAAAGATTCCCGCGACCCTGGATGACGTGGCCTTTGCGATTATCAACGGCAACTATGTTCTGGACGCCGGCATGACCGTGCGTGACGACGCGCTGTTTACCGAAGCGGAAACCCTGACCGGCCAGACCTATGTCAACTATCTGGTGGTGCGGCCTGAGAACGTGGACGCTGAATGGCTGAAGGCTCTGGAGCAGGTTCTGGCTACTGAGAAAGTGAAGAACTTCATCCTGGAAAATGAAAGCTTTGCGGGCGGCGTAATCCCGACGTTTGAAGTGGCCGAATAAGACGCAGGCGTTTTATAAAAAACCGAGCTTCGAGGCGGAGCTCGGTTTTTCAGCAACCGGAACTGAAAGGATGATTGGTTTTGTCCGAGAATAACAACCTGCTGATTCAGGTCAAAAACCTGCGGAAAGTCTATCAGGTTCCCGGAGGGGACGTGGTTGCCCTCGACGGGATCAATCTGAACATTGAACGCGGCCAGATTTACGGGATTATCGGCATGTCCGGCGCGGGAAAATCCACGCTGATCCGGTGCATGAACCGGCTGGATACGCCGACGGAGGGACAGATCCTGATTGACGGGCAGAATATCCTGACCATGAACGAAAAGCAGCTGATGGCGACCCGCCGGAAAGTGAGCATGATTTTCCAGCAGTTTAACCTGCTCATGCAGAAAACCGTGGCCAGGAATGTGCGCTATCCGCTGGAAATTGCCGGCATGGACAAGAAAAAGGCCAATGAGCGGGTGATGGAGCTGCTGAAGATCGTGCAGCTGGAAGACAAAGCCAATGCCTATCCGATTCAGCTGTCCGGCGGGCAGCGTCAGCGCGTGGCTATTGCGCGTGCGCTGGCCAGCAATCCGGAAGTGCTGCTGTGCGATGAAGCGACTTCCGCGCTTGATCCGATGACGACCCAGTCGATCCTGAAACTTCTGCAGCAGATCAATCATGACCTTGGCATTACCGTTGTGCTCATCACCCATGAGATGGCTGTAATCCGGCAGATCTGCAACCGCGTGGCGATCCTGGACGGCGGCAAGATCGCGGAGGAAGGCACGGTGGACGATGTTTTTGTGCATACCCGATCCGCGGCCGGCCGGCGGCTGTTCGGTATCGTGCCGACGGAAACTGACGAGAATCTGCCGGAGGTTCCTGCCCTGCGGATTGTTTTTGACGAAGGCAAGGAAACCCAGCCGATTATCGCCGGGCTTGTGAAGGAATTCGGGATTGAAGTGAACATTCTGTCGGCGGATATCAAACGGATCAACGGAAAATCCTACGGGCAGATGCTCATTGAAATGCCTGAGAATGAAGAAGCGCACCGAAAGATTATTCAATACCTGGAGAATCAGGGGCTGACAGTGAAGGAGGTGGATCCGCTGTGAACTGGGGACTGATCTGGCAGGGATTTCTGGAAACTTGCCTTATGACCGTGATCGCTTCCTTTGTTTCCTACGTGCTGGGTCTGCCGCTGGGCGTGCTGCTGGTTATTACCCGGAAAGACGGAATTAAACCTGCTCCGACCTTCAACGCTGTACTCGGCGCCATTATCAATTTCCTGCGTTCCGTACCTTTCATTCTGCTGATTGCCATGCTGATTCCCGTGACCCGCGTGGTGATGGGAACAGCGATCGGAACCGCCGCGTCCGTGTTTCCGTTGGTGATCAGCGCGACACCGTATATCGCGCGTGTCGTTGAGCAGTCCTTCCTGGAAGTCGACGGCGGTGTGATCGAAGCCGCGAAGGCGATGGGATCTTCCACCTGGCAGATTATCCGGAAAGTGCTGATCCCTGAATCTGTGCCGTCCCTGGTAACCGGCGCGGCCATGGCGGTTACGACGATCCTGGCGTATACGGCAATGGTGAGTGCGGTCGGCGGAGGCGGGATCGGCGCTTACGCGATTACCAAAGGATACCAGCGCGGGAAAAAATATTATGATTTCATGTACGCGGCCAGTGCTGTACTGGTGATTATGGTTCAGATCATCGCAATTACGGGGACCCGGCTGACCCGTCGGCTGGATCACAGAATCCGCTGAAGGATTTTCCTGGTGTCAGATCCGTAAATCCTGCAGATGGTTCTTTCCCGGGCTGCGTTTCCTATCCCTGATTTCCCGGGCGATTTCCGCAATCCGGTCGCTGACAGGGCGGGTATACCGGCTTTTCCCCCGTTCGCATACCACGCCGCTGATCGTGTCCGCGCAGGGCCTGCCTTTTTTTTCAGATCCTGCAGCATGGAGGGTCCGATCGCGGCGTGTTTTTTCACGGCAGGGTTTTCGCTTTGTTCGCCTTGAAAAGGCTTCCTGCAGCTTTTATAATAGGTGAGAGTTAAGCACGAAAAAACACTTCGCTTTGTTCAAAGGAGATCCGGCAGGCGGATTTTCGGCCTGAGCTGCACCGGGAAGAGCATGAACGGCATATCCGGGCAGCCCGGGATGACATTCGGGAGGAAGACAGAATGAACGTATCACAGCTGGCGGAGCAGCTCCGGCGGGATCATCTGTTCATGAAGGACGTGACCCGGTGGGAGGTGATCCCAGCCCGCAAAGCACGGACAGCGCCTTTTCCCGCCTGTATGGATGAACGGCTGAAGCCTGCCCTGGAGAGACGGGGGATTCATGAGCTGTACATTCACCAGATCCTCAGCCTGGAGGCTACGGACCGCGGGGAGGATGTAACGGTCGTTACGCCTACAGCCTCCGGGAAAACCATGTGCTACAATCTGCCGGTGCTTTCCGCAATCCTGAAAAACGAGGATTCCCGGGCATTGTACATTTTCCCGACAAAAGCCCTGTCCGCCGATCAGGTCAGTGAACTGTACGACATGATTGAGGAAATGGGTGTCGATATCAAAACCTACACCTATGACGGGGACACGCCTGCCGCGGCCCGCAAGGCGGTCCGCCAGGCCGGGCATATCGTGGTGACCAATCCGGATATGCTGCATTCCGGTATTCTGCCGCATCATACCAAGTGGGTCAAACTGTTCGAGAACCTCCGGTATATCGTAATCGATGAAATCCATACCTACCGCGGCGTATTCGGAAGCAATCTCGCGAATGTCCTGCGGCGGCTGCTGCGCCTGTGTGAATTTTACGGGAGCCATCCGCAGTTTATTCTCTGCAGCGCGACCATTGCCAATCCAAAGGAGCTGGCGGAGACGCTGATCGGCCGTCCGGTAACGCTGGTGGATGAGAACGGCGCGCCGATGGGTGAGCGGCATTTTGTGTTTTACAATCCGCCGGTGGTGAACCGGCAGCTGGGAATCCGCCAGGGCGCCATTCCGATTACGAGGACGATCTCCGGCATGCTGCTGAAGAATGGAATCCAGTCCATTACCTTTGCGCGCTCCCGGCTGACGGTGGAAGTGCTGACCCGCTACCTGAAGGACATGGACCGGGATCCGCTGGGCAACGCCGGCAACGTCCGGGG
>JAEEGL010808288.1_pt1 | contig 10951 bp, 8 predicted proteins | sample 9134231 | NCBI WGS metagenome assembly JAEEGL01 (sample SAMN16246548, study PRJNA631951) | gut metagenome | biome: gut microbiome; feature: rumen; material: fiber-attached | host: Bos | place: Iran: Karaj | collected 2018-10 | reverse complement strand
GGGTCTGGTATATGATCCAGACAGTAATTCTTTCCGTCGGTGATGTTTCCGTCATCATCAAAAGTAGAAAGAGCAAGATTACGGCAGTAATGTACAAGGCACTTATTCTGCGTGAACATACTTTTATTATAGTAGAAAGTCGCGAAAAATGATACTATATAATTATGATTTGCTGGAAATGCCGTAAAGAAATTGATATTGAAAAGCCGGTTCGTGGGGATGAATGTCCTCTTTGTCATGCAGACCTGCATTGCTGCAAGGCCTGTGATTTTTATGAAAGCGGTGCTCATAACGATTGCCGCGAAAGTTCTGCCGAGTTTGTAAGCGACAAGGAACGCGGAAACTTCTGCGATTACTTCCGCCTGCGTGCACTGTCCGGTCTTGATTCTGGAGCTTCTTCCGGCAAATCCAAGGCGGATGCCGCCCGCGATGCTTTTAATGCTCTTTTCGGATAATGTGTAATTTATGACTGACTTTGCTTTTATTGATTCCGGCGTCGGCGGAATTCCATATATGAAAACTCTTTTGCAGCGTAAGCCTGATGCTTCCTGTGTTTATGTAGCCGATACTGCAAATTTCCCTTATGGCGAAAAAACTCATGAGCAGGTAGTTTCCTGTGTTGTCTCTCTTGTCCAGAAAATCTGTGAAAAGTTTGAGCCCGCTGTAATTGTTGTTGCCTGCAACACTATGAGCGTTAATGCCCTGGATATTCTGAGAGAAAAATTTCCGGTTCAAAAATTTATTGGCACTGTTCCTGCAATTAAGCTTGCTGCAAGTCTTTCTAAAAAGCGCCGTATTGGCCTGCTTGCAACCCGAGCCACCTGCGAAAATCCCTATAATATAGAACTGAAAAATAAATTTGCTGCCGACTGCCAGCTTATAAACCGGCCTGACGGCGAGCTTGTTTCTTTTATTGAACATAACGCTTTTACTGCCAGCCGTCAGGAGTGTCTTGCGGCGGTAAAGCCCGCGGTGGATTTTTTCCGCCAGGAAAACTGCGACGTTATAATTCTGGGCTGTACCCACTTCCTGAATTTTACTGACATTTTCGAAGAAGCCTGCGGCAGCGACCTCAAGGTTGTAGATTCAGTTGATGGCGTTGTCCGCCATGCTCTCGAGGTGTACGAGGGGGGTGTTACGGGGGGCGAGCCACCCGTTAGAGAGGGTAGCGAGCAACGAAGTGCGAGCGAGGGAGAGACCTCTCCCTACAAAGCAAAATTATTCGTAACCAGCATCTCTGATCCGTCCGAAAAAAAACAATACGACACCCTCTGCGCCCGCTTCGGCATAAATTTCGAAGGCTTGTGCTGATTTCTTTTTTGACTTAGAAAAAATACCATGTTATTATAAATGTAATGAAAAAGTTTTTTATAAGAAGTGGTATTTTTACTGTTTCTTATTATCCTTTACGATATGTTTTCTTTCTATCTATTATTCTCTTTAGTTCCAGACTTTATTCTCAGGAAGTTCGGATTGGCGCAAGTGGTGTAAGTCAGTTTTTTCTTGATTCTGAAGAAACGCTTTTCACTAATGCGACTGGTGGAAGTGTCTGTGCGGAGCTTGCTTTTAATAATTCTTTTGGTGAGTCTGTAAGATTTCAATATGAAAAACTTTTTACAGATGAACATATGATTAATTCGGCTCAGCAGATTTCTATGCTACTGGGACTCTGGGGTCGTATGCCTTTTGCAGCTGATTTTATTTTTTTACAACCATCAATTGAAGCAGGAATAGTTTATCAGATGGTAGAGCTTTCAGGAGAAAGTTCAATGCCAGACGAGGCTTATACAGACTTCATTATGCAGATTGGTCTAGGGTTTCGTTTTGTACCGGTTAAACTTATGAAGGGTAAAATCGATTTTGAGATTGCACCTGTATATACAATTATTCCGATGAGCGACAAAGTTTTTCAATATGCAGGAGCGAGATTAAGTATATTCTACGTATTTAAATAAGGAGAAATCCATTTATGAAAAAAGTTAGTTTTTTAATTCTTTTACTGATTTTCATTTCTTTAGTTTCCTGCAGCCATTTTTATAATGATTTAACGGAAAATATTAAACAGACAGAATATACGGTTGAGCATTATCGTCAAACAGTTGATGGTAAGGGCTATGAACTTGAAAAATCTGATACAAAAAAATTAAGTGGAACTGCTAATACAAAAACCTCTGCAAATGCTAACAAATATACTGGATTTACCGCAAAGAGTTTTAATCAGCAGAATATTAATCCGGATGGTTCAACAAAAATAAAAATCTATTATGACAGAAAAATCATAAATCTTTCTTTTGATTTTGCCGGCGGCCTTGATGATGAAGGAAAGCCGAAAGTTCAGATAAAAGGCCTTTATGGAGCGGAAGTAACTGCTCCGGTATTCAACAGAAGAGGTTATACCTTTGCATCATGGAATCCTGTTTTACCGGAAACCTTCCCGGAAAAAGATACCAGTTACAGTGTTTTATGGAAAGAAGGTAATACAATTTATACAGTTCATCATTATCTTCAGAACCTTGATGGGGAAGGTTACGAAGAAGTTTCAGAAGATTTACAGACTATAGGTGGAATTACAAATTCTGATACCGATGCAAAAGCAAATATTTACACTGGCTTTACTGCAAATCAAATAGAACAGAAACAGATTGCGGCAGATGGCAGTACAGTCATTGATGTTTTTTATAACAGAAATAAGATTACTTATACTTTCAATTCTGATACTGGAGCATGGTCAAATAATCTTACGACAAAAACTGCAAGCGGCTTATATGGGGCTCCTGTTCAAACTCCTGAAAATCCTTTGAGAACAGGCTATACCTTTGCTGCATGGGATTCTGCTGTTCCTAAAATATATGGCACGGAAAATAGAAACTTTACTGCCAGCTGGCTTGCAAACTCGGACACTCCATACAAGGTTGAGCATTGGCTGCAGAATATTAATGATGACAATTATACAAAGGTAGAAGCTGATACTCAGCTGCTTACGGGAACTACTTCAGGTACGACAGTTGCAGTTTCTAAAGACTATACAGGATTTAGCCTGAAAGAATTATCACAAGATTCTATAGCTGCAGATGGAAGTACTGTAATAAAAATCTATTATGACAGAAATACAACTTCTTATACCTTTACTTCTGATGGTGGTAAATGGAATGATAATTCACAGAAAAGAATTGTAAGCGGCCGTTATGGTGCATCTGTTTCAATTCCTTCTGAACCTGAAAAAACTGGTTATACCTTTAGCAATTGGAATGCTTCTATTCCTCAAAGCTTTGGAACTGAAAATATTTCCTTTAATGCAGTCTGGCAGGCAAATACTAATACACCATATATCGTAGAACACTGGCAGCAGAACACTGTTGATGATAATTATACAAAAGTCGATGCAGATACTCAGCCTATGACAGGAACAACAGCAACAAGTACCAATGCTTCTGCAAACAGTTATATAGGCTTTACTCCAAAAACTATTGAGCAGGAAACAATCGCTGCAGATGGAAGTACTTGCGTAAAAATCTATTATGATAGAGATATTATTACATATACATTCCATGCAGCAGATGGAAACTGGGGAGAGGGGATTTCTACGAAGACTATAAGTGGTAGGTTTGGAGCTTGCATTACTTCAAGTGTTGAAGTTCCTGATTCAAATTATTCGGCTTATATATTTGATAAATGGAGTGATGTAATTCCAGATACATTTATTTCTGAAAATAAGGATTTTACTGCCTCCTATAAGTATAATTATTATGAAAAAGTTACTCCACTTCCAGAAGGTACAGATGGTTCCTTAGGAACAGAAGGAAGTTATGTATATTTTGGAATATGGCCAAGAAGTGAGAAAGATGAACTTGTAAATGTTGATGAAGGACAATCAATTACAATGGGAGGTCATGTTTATTTCTCAGGTGATGATAGAAATTTATATTATAAGCAGAATGAAACATATTATAAAGTTGAACCTTTAAAATGGCGTGTAATTACAAGAGATTATAACGATACAGGTAATGCACTGTTGTTATGTGAAAATTATGTACAAAAAATACCATTTTATAAATATGAATATGAAAAATCAAATTCTGTTAAGGCATATAAAAATTCAACTAGAAGAATTAATAATAAAATAATTTATGCAAATAATTATAAATATTCCACAGTTAGAGCCTTTCTTAATGGTAAATATGAAGAAGAGGATACACAAAATAAAGAATTCACTGGAGTTGGTTTCCTTCAGACTGCTTTTACACAAAATGCACAAGATGATATTAAAATAACAGAAGTTGATAATTCGGAATTAAGTACACATCCAACAAAAATTTCAGATTCCTACAATTCTTATTGGTCTGGAACAAATCCAAATTGGTGTGAAAATACAAATGATAAAATTTTCTTGCTGAGTATTAGGGAAGCAACTAATAATAATTTTGTTTTTGGTCCTGGAGGTATAACTGATAATAATCGGGTTCGAAAAAGTATACTTCAACCCGAAAAGCCCGGATGGTGGTGGTTACGTTCTCCATGTTCCAATAGATCTTCAGACAGCCCACTTGCATATATTCAGATGCAGGATATTAGTAGTGCTGGTTATACTAGTAATGGCTCTTCCAGAGCATATCAACTAGAAGGTAGCGTTGTTCCAGCATTAACTATTTCTCTTGAAGATTGACGGTGTAAGATTCCACGAAAAAAGTATTGTTTTCTTGCTAATTCCACATTTTGCGTTATAATTAAATTGGAGAGAACTATTTTTGGGAGTGGAATATGAAAAAAAATCTGTTTTTGTTTCCAGCACTAGTTCTAACAGCGTTTTTGTGTTTTATTACGGCTGCCTGTTCTTCGGGTTATGAGGAGAAGGGTGAAGTAAGTTTTACTTTTACCGGGCCGATGATTAATCAGATTATGTCTCGTGGTGTCGGAAGCTCCGGTCTATATGAAGGCCAAGGTAGTTATTCTGGTTACAACTATCAGGGAGCTTCGCAGATAGAAAATCTTTATGCTGCGTATGCGGGATATACAGCTGATTATGAGGAAACTTTTACTCTTTATGTCCTCACTGATAATACTTATTTTGTTGTATCTGCTGATTTAATGCGGGATGCCGCTTCAAAATTTACTGATTTAGAAGAAAAATATAAAGATAACCCGATGGGGATGCTGAGTGACCCTGATTATCTGGCTTTTGCTCAAAATCTTTATGAAGATGCTACTGTTTCAAAGGGAACCTGGTCGCAGTCTGGTAATCAAATTTCTATTACAGAAAAGTATTATTATAATGCTACCAGCAAGTCTCTGGTTGAAACTAAAAGTCCTTCTGTAATTGCGGTGATTAATGCTTCGGCAAGTACTTTTACTGTATCCAGCCAGGCTGGATATACAATTACCTTCAGCAATTATAATATAGCTCAGCAGAATGACAACCCTTATGGGTATGACGATCCTTATGGCAATGATGAGCCTTATGATGACCCTCATAATCAGGAAGCTGTTGTAGATGTAACTCCAAAGCTTAAGGTAGAATTGAACGTCGGCAGTAAAACTTATGAAAAATCTGTTGATATTGTAGAAGTTGAATTTGGTGCTCTGGGAAAGGAAATTGGCGAAAACGTTTCTGATAAGGACATGCTATATGTTATGCTTGCCTATTCTGATGGAAAATATGTAATTCAAAGATATAAAAATAATCAGCTTTTAGCAGTTCTTTCCGAAGGAACCTGGAAAGAAGGATCTTCTAAAACTGAAATAATTGTACAAGAGAAAGGAAAGACTGGAACTCAAAAATACAATATAAGCGAGAGCGAACCTTTCGAAATTGAAACAAATAATAAATTAATTGAATTTAGCGAAGAATATGTGACAGACGATTTTATAAATAATTATAAATATCTTCCTGTTACTGTAACCTTCTCAAATCTGAAGGTTGGTTCACGCGCTAAAGTTTCTGCAAAAGTAACCTATGGCGGTTATACATTTGCAACCGGCGAAAGTGACAGCTTTAAAATTGAAGAATCTTCTGCTGTAAATGTAAAAATGAAGATTTCAGCTGGTCCTTCAAATCAGGGGGGAAATAACCAGGGAGGAAATCAGGGTGGAAATGACGGTCCTGTTCATGCCCGCTATCCAATAAACTTTACAATTTCTGGTTTCCCGGAGGGGGCTTCTATTAATGCAAGTGGATCTAATACTCTTAAAGCCAGAATGGACCTCTATATGGTTAATACAAGCTCTCCAGCCGCAAGTATAATTCAGGAATTTATTCAGGCAAATTCCGAAAAGGTTAGTGATGAAACCTATCTCAAGCTTTTTGATGCAACCTCAACAGAATCAAGTGAAACTTCTATTGGCAACGCAACAAATCTTGGTACCTGGGGAATGAACTATAATCCTGTAACAATTAGTAATGGAAAGTTTACCGATGCAACATCTGTCGGTTCTTACAGTTTTGTCGGCGCAAGTGAAAAGAAGGCTTATATTTTTGCCACTATTCTTCTTGATGACGGCTATTATTATCTTGCACTCCCTTCTGCTGCACAGGAATTTTCAACAAGCGGCAATAATATTTCCCTTACCCTCAAAAAATGGAAGATTCCATATGAACTGACAGTAATGCTGGGAGAGTTTGATGCGGAATATCCTTCTGAAGAAACATCCGATTATAAAGCGGGTGATAGCGTAAGATTTACTCTTGATAATATCAATAATGAAAAAGAGGTAGTTGCTGATAAGTTAGCAGATGTAAAAGAAAAGCTTTCAAAGAACGGATATTCATATAATCAGTATTTATCTGGTTATGAATACTGGGGAGCAACCTATAGTTCAATCGCTTACTTCTATAAATTGAAAAAAGCTTCTGGAAGTGGTGGTGAAAATCAAGGCAGCGAAGAAGAAAATCATGGTGGAGAAGCTGCTTACACAGAATTTGGTGGCGACATTTCTTTTGATAATGATGCTTTTATTATTGAGATTGATAAAACTGAGTTTACTCCAGCCAGCAAAGTAGCAACCTTTAGTGCAAAAACTAAGGATGATAAGTTTATTGAAGACGAGGTTAGATACGAATTTGAAATGTACTATAAAGGTCGTGATGTGAATTCTGCCGGCTTTGAAGGTTATTCTCAGACAGCCGATAACAAATTGACTATCGATGCAGATATATTACCTTCTGGACAATATCAGCTGTATGTAAAAGCTCATAAGAAAATGAAGAATGAGTATAATGATTTATATAGCAGCCGCTACTTTACAATTACGGTAAGTCAATAACAAGGGAGGTCGAATATGAAGAAATCAAGCCTTTTCGGAGCTTTCGCAGCACTTTCTATATGTCTTATAATCAGCAGTTGTTCAGGTATTGGCGGAAAAGATAACTCGTCTGCTTCAGGACAAAAAGAAGCCACATATTATAAACTTACAGGAAATATTAAACTTAATGGGGCTGTACCTTCTGCTGCAGCCAAAAGTAATGCTGCCCGAAGTGCTACCAGCAGTCTGGATGTTTCAAAAATAACCTTTACAAAGGATGATTTTGATATTTACGCATCTAGAATAAAAAACGTTTCTGCTGCCGATGGTGGTGGCGGACCTGGTTATAAGAATCCAACTATTAATATAAATGACTGGACCTATACTATCGAAGTAAATGATTATGCAACCTTTGATGTTTACTGTTATTTATGGGAGCCAGCTTTTTATGGAAAATCATCCTTTGACTTTACAGAAGATATGGCAAATGCCGGAACTGCGCCGGACATCATACTTTATCCTCATAGCTATGAATGTGAAAAAGAAGGTTCGGTAAAGCTTGAGTTTACCGATGTTAGTGGCAAAATAAAGTCTGTGTCCTACAAAGGTGATGTGCTGGGCTTTTATAATGCTCAGGATAATTCCTTCGAAATAGGAAGTTATGCAGACTTTACTTCTGGAAAAGCAACAGTTGAGCTTGAAAATGTTCATCCTAATAGCTACGAAGTTACCTTCACCTTTACAGATGATGTCGGCGGTAAGGGAAATGTGTTGTATGAATGTAAAGAAGCCGTAGCAGTTTTCGGCGGCTTTACAACCGACACCTGGTTAGGCGAGGGCTCTCATCTCGTAAAGAATTCTTCCGGCAAGGTTGAGTTTAAGATTACAGAGGATTTACTTGATAGTTTTGGTGCAGATGTCGTACCAACTTCTAATTATCTTTTATATAATTATACTTCTTCGCAAGCACAGTATTATGAAACAAATTCGCTTAATGCTATTGGCAGTCAGAGTATTGATGTTTCAAATGAAAGAGCTAATCAATATGCCATTGATAAGGATGGAGATATTTACTTCCTTAATTTTGTTAATCCAAATTATGAAAAAAAAAGGTAATGAGACATATACGTTAAGTAATGTAAATCTTAATCGGATTTTAATAGACAGAAAAAATAATGTATTTTATTGCTGTAATACTATGGGAGTGACATTTGAATTATATAGGTTTGATAATTTTATTTCTGGACCTGATGAACAAAGAAATAATTATACAGCAATTACTAATTGTAGTTTTCCTTCTCCTGATTTTGATGAGTGGTACTATCATGATAGAGAAATTTATACCATTTATGATGGTGTTTTGTATGGAGCAAGATCGGAAGATAAGGTGTTTTATAAATTGGATTTGAATAAATCTTCTCCTGTAGCACAGAAAATTGATTTATCACTAGGTAATTATGTTGATTCAAATCGATTATATAACTATGAATTTACAGATATTCTTTACCAGGATGGTTACGTATTTATTCTTATTCGTGATTTTGGAGAGGATATTACTAGTGGTCTAAACTATTATAGCCGTGGTGGAGTTATCTGCTTTAACACCTTTACAAATGCTGTTGAAAATGTAATTGGCTGGACAGATTCGGATTTACCAAAAGATGGCTATTCTTATCTGACATATTCAGGTTTAGTAAAAAGTGGAACAGATTATGTTTTGATACAAGCATCAGATATAGTTGATAAGAATGATACTGATAAGTCTCTGTTTAATCTTTATAGTCCTGAAAATGAAAGTGAAGGTTTTTATGGTCCTGAAAAATTTATTGCTATAAAACCTAAAAAGCTTGTTATTGCTGATAATGGACTGGCATTTTATACAGATGATAATGATGCATACAGAGCAAAGAATAAAAACAGGGTTGTTTTTGTAGATTTGGAAACTTTTGCTTTGGAGTCTGCCGAGATTGAATCTTCAATAAAGTTTGCATCAGAAACAACAAATGGTTCTGGATATCTTGCCGGTAATGCCTGTATGTATGCATCTATTCCATCTGATACACCATTGTATAAGTCAAGTGATAAATCTCAGATGACAACTGATGAAATTAAAACTATTATGACAGAAAAGAGGCCTGCTTATCCAGATGAAGGAATGTTCCCTGATGGAGAACTTGGAGGTGGTATTCCAGCAATTCCTTTTGATTCAACTACTTTGTAATTAGATAAAAAATCGGGCTGCCGCAAACACGGCAGCCTTTATTCTCTGGAACAACAATATGAAAAATACCCCTTTAATTTCCGTCTGCATACCTGTCTTTGATACTGAACCTTTACTGGAGGCTTGTCTGGAATCTGTGATTGGGCAGGACTTTGATTCTTTTGAAGTTGTGATTGTAAGCGATGCAAGCTGCGGGCGGGATGAAAAGGGGCGGAGTGCGAAAAAGATTGTCAAAGCTATGCAGAAAAGGTGCAATGCTTTACGCAAGGCGGCTTGTAAGCCTTCTGTAGAGCTGCGTTTTATTGAGCACAGCGAAAACCGGGGACTTATTGAAGTTCGGCGGACCTTGTGCCAGGAGGCGCGGGGCTTTTATACTACTCAGCTTGATAGTGATGATTTACTGGAAAGCGGGGCTCTTTCTGCTCTTTATGCAGCCAGCAGGGAAGGCGCGGTGGATATTGTTCATGGAACTTCTACGGCGGGCTACTTTGATGCTGAAGGGAACTTTGTTCCGACGGCAGAAAATCGTTATGGTAAAATTTTTTACGGAGAAATCAGGGGGAGGGAAGTTTTTAACCGCTGGCTGGTGGAAGGCGCCTTTACTGCTAACACCTGGGGCAAGCTGATTAAGCGGGAGCTTTTTCTCAAGGCCTATGAAAATATTCCTTACACCCAGTGCAATATGGCAGATGATGTGCTGCTCTTTTTCTTTCTTGCTCAATATGCCCAGTCTTATATTGGAATCGAAAATAAGGTTTATAAATATCGGGTAAACACGGGAATGACCAGCTCCCGTAAAATTGACTCTCTTCATAAATGGAAAATGATTTGTTCAACCGCCAGTGTCTTTACAATCATCTCCCAATGGATTAAAGAAAATCAGGATGTCCTCCTGCCACAAGAAATCGAAAAGGTCCGCCTTATGACCCGTATGTATCTTGCAAATAATCTTAAGCAGATGAAAGAGGTTGTGATACCTCAGCTCCAGGCCGACGCCCGCGCTATGCTCTGCGAATACTGGGGCTCTTCTTTTGTTGAAAATATGGAGTTGGCAATCAAAGCAGGCAATTAAATCAGATATTTAAAAAACTGCACTTGCTGACAGAAAAGCGTAAAATCACTATAATATTTGCATAGGAGCATATAAATGAAGAAGATTATTTCCGGTAAGGTAAGAGAAGTTTATGATCTTGAAGACGGACGCATGGTGATTGTGACTACAGACAGAATTTCTGCTTTTGATGTTATTCTGCCAACTATGATTACTGATAAGGGTAAGGTTTTGAATGCCCTTGCTAACTTCTGGTTTGATTACACTAAAGACATTGTAAAAAATCACATGATTTCCAGTGATTTGAAGGATATGCCTGCTGAATTCCAGAAGCCGGAATTTGAAGGCCGCACAATTCTTGTAAAGAAGCTTAAGATGATTCCTTACGAAGTAATTGTTCGCGGATATATGTTTGGTTCTATGTACGAGGCTTATAAGAAGGG
>JAEEGL010800298.1_pt1 | contig 10951 bp, 14 predicted proteins | sample 9134231 | NCBI WGS metagenome assembly JAEEGL01 (sample SAMN16246548, study PRJNA631951) | gut metagenome | biome: gut microbiome; feature: rumen; material: fiber-attached | host: Bos | place: Iran: Karaj | collected 2018-10 | reverse complement strand
TGTATTAAAAAGGCTTAAATAACAAGCATTTGGTAATATTAAAAAATTATGATAAAATTAATATAAAGGAGGTAAAGAATATGAGAAACTACAAGATGTCAGGAAAAGTAAAAGTAAATTTTAATGACTCTAAAGACAATATGAAATTTTACAAGGCAGGAGAAGATATTTTTACATCTGATAGAGCAAGATATGAAGAATTATATTATAAAGGATATCTAGAAGAAGGAAAAGAAGTTAAAGATTATTTACAAGCAGATAAAAAAGAAAAGAAAGAAGATTAATGAGGTGAAATATGGCAAAAGTAGGTAGACCAAAAATATTTAAAAGTGTAGAAGAGGTGGAAGAGAAAATAAACGCCTACTTTGAATATTGTAATAAAGAAAATAAACCGTACACTATGAGTGGACTTGCGTATTATTTAGATGTAGATAGAAGAACAATTGTGAATTATACTAAAGAAGAGGAATTTTTTCCCGCAATAAAAAGAGCAAGAGATAGAGTGCAAATGCAATTAGAGGAAAATGCATTGTTAAATAAAGGTAATCCAACGTTTACCATTTTTAATTTAAAGAATAATTTTGATTGGAAAGATAAGATAGAAACTAACACGGAAAACTTTGAACAAATTAATAAATCATTACATAATATAGCAAACTTAATTAATAACCCAGTAGAAGATAGAACGGAAGATAGTATAAATGAATAAAAGTGAGGTGATGCTATGAACTCTTATGCACCATTTAACATAACAACGGTAAGTTATTTACACAGATGCCAAAATAGTTGGTTTAATGTTGCTGAGGGAGGTTAAGGGTAAAAGAGGAGGTAAGAACGTAATCAATTCACTTGCGTTTTGCATAGCACTGGAAAATCATAGTAATAAATTACATTTAGTTGCGGGAAGTTCAATAGCAAATGCTAAATTAAATATAATTGATTGTGATGGATATGGCATAATGAATTACTTTTATGGCAGATGTCATGAAGGTAAATATAAAAACAAAGAATGTTTATATGTAAAAGCTTGTTGTGGTGAAAGAATAATACTATTTGCAGGTGGAGCTAAAGCAAATGATTATGTAAGTATAAAAGGTAATACATACGGAATGGCATATGTGACAGAAGCTAACGAGTGCCACCCATCTTTTTTAAATGAAGTAATGGATAGAACATTATCAAGTGACGATAGAAAAATATTTCATGATTTAAACCCTAAGTCACCATCACATTGGTATTATACAGATTTTTTAAAGTTTCATGAAGACCAAGCATCTAAGATTAAAAATTATGGATATAATTATGGACATTTTAATATTTTTGATAATATGTCTATTACAGATGATAAGTTAAAAAAAGTTTTATCAACATATAATAAAAATAGTATATGGTATAAAAGGGATATATTAGGGCAAAGAATAGCAAGTGCAGGAATTTTATTCGGTGAAATAGCTAATAATAAAGCAAGATATATGACAGATAAAGCTCGTAGTGGGTTTATAACTACAGGTGTTGACTTTGGAAAGAATGGGTCTGCACATGCGTTTTGTAGCCAAAGAATATCACATTATTTTGATTATATTGATGTATTAAAAAGTGATGAGGTTGATTGCACAATAAATGGTGAGAGTGTAAATGATACTCTTGGAGTAGGAGAAGTATTAGCACGGCTTGAAAAAGGATTTATTGAACATATAAAATATGTATTAAAAAAATGGGGAGATATTGAAGGGATTTTCTGTGATGGATCTGAACCTGAAATGATAGAATTTCTAAGGAAAGCATTGTCAAGAAATGGACTAGCAATTCCTATATACTCAAGTATAAAAATTGAAATACCAAGCAGGATACACTTAACAGGTGTATTGTTTATGCAAGATAGAATTAAATTTGTAAAAAATGAAACAGATATTGTCGTAAAGGCAATGCAAGAAGTTACACAAGATCCTGAAGCAGATGATGATAGATGGCTTGATGATGGAACTTCTGATATAGATATTTTAGATGCCTACCATTATGGCGTAGAAAGATGGTACAAGCAATTACTAAGGATTGGAGGGTAGTAAATGGATATAGCATTAAAATATTTAGAAGAACGAGGATATAGTAATATATCAACACAATATTATACATATATTAATCAATGGATAAATATATGGAAAGGAAAAGCGAAATGGCTAAATGTTAAAACAGTTGATGGTACAACGTATCCTATGTATTCATTAGGAATGGCAAAAAGGTCATGTGAAGATTTAGCTAGTATTTTAACAAGTGAACCTTATGAAATAAAAGCAACAAAAAATGACAATAAATTACAAGAATTAATAACAGAAACAAAATTGTTAAAGAAATTACCAGGAGCAATTGAAATAATTGGATATTCAGGAACAGTTGGAACATTAGTTAGAATAAAAAATGCTGAAATAGTAAGTGATGGAGAAACTGCTTATTTAAAAAAAGGCAATAAAACTAAAAGACAATTAATTAATTTAAAAGCCAATCAAATAATACCATTAACAATTGATGACAGAGAATTTATAGATATGGCATTTATAAGCGAGTCAACAATGGTAATTAATGGGCAACAAACAAATGTAATTTATTTAGAAATACATGAATTGCAAGAAAAAGGATATCAAATAACTAATAAATATTTTAGAAAAGATGACGGTACTGAAATTAACATTGAAGGAATAGAAGAAAGTTATAACACGCTTTCACAACAACCATTATTCTCAATAGGTAAATTAGAAAAAGAAAATGTTTATGATAATACAAATGGGCTAGGAATGGCAATATTTGGGGATAGCATAGACCAATTAAAAATGCTTGATTTAACATACAATAACTTTGGTATGGATTTCAAAATAGGGCAAAAGATATTAATAGTAAATAAAAAGCTAACAAGATTGGTTGATGAAGAATACACTGACGAAAATGGTGAAATAAAAACACGTAAAAGAGTGATATATCCTACTGATATTCAAAAACAATTATTTACTGACATGAGCAATGGAATACTTGCAAACGGTGACGAAAAACCTTATGTATATGAATATAATCCAGATTTAAGAGTTGGTGATAATAAATCAGGTATTCAATTTGCATTAGATAATTATTCATTTAAAATTGGTTATGGAACACATTACTATTCATTTGAAAATGGTAATATAACAACAGCAACAGAAGCCGTATTATCAAGGCAAGATTTTGTAATTAATGGAAGAAAGAATAGAACATCAATAGTTGAATATTTACAAGGAATATGTAAAGCATTATTGCTATCAGAAAAAATATTAGGAGATGCTAGTATAGATGAAACACAAGATATAGATATTCCTGATGTTGATGGATTCCTTGAAGATGATGAAACAACAAGAGAAAAAATGCGTGAAGATGTAGATAGTAATTATATTTCAAAAAAAAGATATTTAATGAAAGTATATCAAATGAGTGAAGAAGAAGCTATTAAAGAATTGCAAGACATTGAAAATGAGCAAAATATAGGCAATATAGAAACAATTGAAGAAGATGACACAGAATAGCACTATAAAGTGCTTTTTGTAAAATGGAGGCTTTAAATGAATGATAAAGAAGCATATAAAAATGGTGTTCTTGCTAACTATGAAGAATTAGAAATAGAATTAATGGTGTTATTATTGTTAACATTACAAGAAAATGATCAAATAGAAATGTATAATAGAATTGAATTTAGGCATTTACAACACAAAGTAAGTAGAGAAACATACAAAGAAGCATTAAAAATAATAAGACAAACAAATAGTCAAAATAAAAAAGATTTAAAACAGTTATATAATGAACAGGCAGTAGGAAAAGAATATGATATTGAAAAAGAAAGAAATAAAATATTAAAAGAACATATGAAAATAACTGACAAAAATCTGAATAAACTTGCTATAGATATGGCAAAAGGTGTAAGAAAAGAAATTACTAATATGATGGGCAATGTATATAAGCAAGTATCAACAGGGCAAGAAACATTTGATATTGGGTTTAAAAACACGGCAGATGATTTATATAAAAAAGGCATAACATTTACTGATAAAATTGGTAGAAATAGAAGCATTGAAGCTACAGTTAGACAAGATTTACTTTATAGAATTAATAATATGAATAGAGAAATATACAAAAAAGCTGGAGACAAGATGAATAGTACAGGAGTTCAAATAAATATATCTCCAAATTGCCGTGATACACATCAAGTTATTAATGGGAAAACTTTTACAAATGAAGAATGGAAACAATATGAATATTTAACAGAGGAATATAACTGTCAGCATGTTGCAAAACCAATTTTTATTGAATTTCAAAATAATCAATATACACAGAAAGAAATTGATGAAGCAAATAATAGAACTGTAACATATAAAGGAGAAAAAATACCTTATTATGAGGCAACACAAAAGCAAAGGGCATTAGAAAGAGCAATAAGAAATGCTAAAAAAAGTGTTATTGCTTCAAAAAAAACGGGTATAGAAGAAGCAAAAGCTAGTAAACAATTATTAAATGCACAGGCTAAAATGCGTTCGTATATCAAAGAAACAAAATTAACAAGAGATTATGATCGTGAGTATGTTGCAGGATATAACCGTGCTGTTTGACAGTTTGATATAATTATGATATTATTTTGATGTAAAATTCTATAATCATAGGTGAGAAAACACTGTGAAAAAATCGTAGAGGAGGAAATTTATGGAAAAGATGACTAGGGAATTTTTAGAAGAAAAAGGAATTACTGATAAAGAGGTAATTAATGCTATTTTAGATAAGCATCATGAAATAGTGAAAGATTTAAAAAGCGACTCAGAGAAGATAACAACTCTTCAAACAGAAAATGACAACTTAAAAAAGCAAATTGAAGAGCGTGATAAAGATTTAAAAGAATTAAAAAAGATTGACGCTACTGAAATGCAGAATAAAATTAGTGAATTAGAAAACAAAAACAAAACACAAAAAGAAGAATATGATAAACAATTACTTGAAACAAAGAAAGGTTTATTAATTGAAAACTCATTAATCAGTTCAAAAGCTAAAAATTTAAAAGCCATCAAAGGTTTGCTAGATATGGATAAAATAACACTTGAAGATGGAAACATTAAAGGATTAGATGAACAAATAAAATCATTACAAGAAAGTGATAGTTATTTATTTAATTTAGAAAAGCAAACAAAAACAGTTGATTTAGGTGGAGAACATCAAGAATCAGCAAAAAAAGAGCCATCAAGTTTAATAGAGGCTCTACACGAAAAATATGACAATTAAGAAAAAGGAGAGATAAAATGATTACATTAGCAGAAGCAAAAGTTGGTATGGCAGATAAAGTTGACCAAAATGTGATTGATACATTTAGACGTTCAAATTTATTACTAGATAAATTAGTATTTGATAATGCTATTTCACCAGGTACAGGTGGAAGTACATTGACTTATGGTTATATACAACTACAAACTCCTTCAACTGCGGCAGTAAGAACAATAAATAGTGAATACACTGCAGGTGAAGCAAAAAGAACTGAAAAAACTGCAAAAGCAGTAGTAATGGGAGGTAAGTTTGAAATTGACCGTGTTCTTATAGGAACATCAGGTGCAGTTGATGAACTAGCATTCCAAGCAGAACAAAAAGTTAAAGCGACTTCAAATTATTTCAATAACTTAACAATAAATGGTTCAAAAGCTAATTCTGGAACAGGAGTATTAAATACTTTTGATGGGCTTGACAAGTTATTGACAGGTGCTGAAACTGAAATTACATCAACAGTTGATATTTCAACAAGTGCTAAGATGGATTCTAGTTATAATGCATTACTTGATGAAGTTGACGCATTCTTATCTACATTAGATGGAAAACCATCAATGCTATTAATGAATGAAAAAATGCTTACCAAGATGAGAGGTGCAGCTCGTAGAGCAGGTTATTATTCAAGAAGTAGAGATGAGTTCGGTAGAACTGTTGAAGCTTATAATGATATTCCAATGTATGATATGGGTAAATACTATAATGGTAGCACTACTGTTGATATTATACCAACATCTACACCAACATCAGTGGCAGAAGGAACTACTGATATTTATGCAATTACTATTGGATTAGATGGATTCCATGGAATTTCTCCAACTGGTTCAAAAGTAATCAGTTCATTTATGCCTGACTTAAATGCTCCAGGAGCAGTTAAAAATGGTGAAGTTGAACTTATCGCTGGTGTTGTATTAAAGAACACTAACAAAGCAGGAGTTCTAAGAGGAATAAAAATACTACCTAAAACTGCATAGTAGGGAGGTAATTTATGAAATTTAAAAATTTAGAAAATGACAGCATAATCGTAGTTGATAAGAAAGATGTTGCTAGAATTGAAAAATTAAAAGGTTATCCTGACAAATTTGAAATAATTGAAGAAAAAAAAGATAATTTCAAACCAAAGAAAGAGGATAAATAAGAAAGGAGAGGTTTAAATGATAAATTATGCTGACTATGATTTTTATAAGAATTATTATCAAGGGTCTTTATCATTTGACCTCTTTAATTCTTTATTGCCAAAAGCTAGTCATGAAATTGATAAGGCAGTCAATAAAAAACTTGAAGAAAATGACATTGATGACAGAGTAAAATTTGTTACTTGTGAATTAGTTGATTATCTAAACAACACTGGGGGTTATAGTGGTAAAAACGGTAATGTTAGCACAATAACTATTGATGGAGTACATAAAACTTTTAATAACAAAAACTCAAATGAAATAAAAAGAGATATAAAACAAATAACAAATGGATTGCCATTAGAAATGATTAGGTGGATATAATGGATGATTTACTACAAGAAATAACAATATATCATAAAGAAAATGAATGGATTAGATATAATATTAATGCTAGCGTAAGAAATACATCATATTTAAACAGAAATAACACAGGCGTAAATACCACTGATAGCGCTCTTATAAGGGTTTTTGATACAGATGGGTATAATAATACTTGGAAGTGCGAAAAAGGTGATGTAATAGTGTTAAAAAGCGTATCAGATAATATTATAAAAGCTCCATTAACAGAAATGAGAACAAAATATGGCAAGTCAATTGTTATTGAAGTATCAAGCGTAGAACCATTTATATTTAATGATATTGATTTAAAAGAAATTAACCATGTTAAAATAGGTGGTAGATAATGGCGTTACATAATGTAAAATTTAAAGACCAAAAGTTTGGTAAATTTACATTAAAATATAGTAGTTCATTCGTGAATCAGTTTAATAAAAATCTAAATAAAACACAATTTTTTTTAGATAAGACTGTAGGTACTAATTTAGAAGATTATGTATCATATAAAACTGGTGCTCAAGAAAAATCAATAGGAAATGCTGGAACTTATGGAAAAGGAAAAGTTATGATAGATGTAAAATATGCAGAAATACAGGCATATTCTCCAAGAATAAACAAAAGAGTAGGAAAAAGAGGAACATATCCTTTTGAAAGAATGAAAGCTGATAAGAGTCAGACTATACTAAATGAAGTTGCTGAATATTCTAGGAGGTTAAACAATGGATAGTAAGATAAATGAATGGTTACAAACGTATGATCCAATTGATGAAATAGCAGTAATAGAAGAAATACATAATGAAAGAGTAACAGATAACGTTAGAAATCTTGCTTTACAAAGGACAGGGTTCGAAAATTTACCACTAAAATATGTAACAGACACAGGATGGTTTAGACAATATCAATATATGCTATTATTAAAGAGTGAAAGTGAAATTGATGAGCAAAGATTAACAAATCTTGACTGGCTTGATGATTTTAGTGATTGGTTAGAAGAACAAAACAAAGAACAAAACTATCCTATATTGGATGATAATAAAATAGTAAAACATGTAAGTTGTGCAAATGCACTGACTTATGAAGAAAGTGAAGATGGAGCAGTAAGTGTTTATTCTTTACAATTATATTTTGATATAAGAAAGGAAGGTTAAAATATGAAAGATGTAATGACTTATGATGAAGCACATTATTTTGATATTGGAACAGCTCAAACTCCAAATGTTGTGCTTGGAGGAGTAATTACTCAATTAGATGAAAATTCAAATCCAACTGAAAGTGAAAAACAATATATTCATCAAAAAACTAAAACTACAAAAGTTACAGGATTTGGTGATGAATTTCCAATTACTTCTGACTTAGTAAAGGGTGATGAAGTGTCAGAATACTTTTACTCTATTTTTAGAGATAGAAAAACAGGAACTGACGCACAAGTTATTCATTATATAGTTGAGTTATGGAATCGAGTAGGTTCTACTGGAACAGTTTACAAAGCAAGAAAACAACTTCAAACTGTATCAATAAGTGGTAAAACTGCTAATCCAGGAGAAGAAATTACTTTTAATGGTAGTTTAAAAGGTGTTAGCGATTTTGTAGATGGAACATTTGATACAAGTTCAAAAACATTTACAGCAACAGTTTAATTAAAAAATAAGACATGGAGAGGTTATAATGAGAGAATTATCTTATAAAGATACTGAAAGAGAAATAGAAGTAAAAATATTTGATTTAGAATTTAAAATAAGTAATAAGATTGAAAAAATAAATACAGAAGAAATACAAAAACAAGCAGAAACAGATGAAAAAATAATTGAAAAAATAATTGATGATATATTAGGAGAAAACGCAACAAAGAAAATAAATGAAAAGCGTGTACAAGATGGATATGAAGTAATGAGTTTAGATGTACAAACTCAAGTATTAAACTGGATCATAAGACAATATACTGAAGAAGTATTAAAGCCAGTTGAAAACACTGTTAATAATATCCAAAAGTACAGTAACGATTATAGGAGAAATAGAAAATTTAACAATAGATATAGGAGATATTAAAATGAGAGGAATGTATAATAAATTGCCTCGAAGTGTTTATTTAAAGAATGAGAAATTTATTATTAATACAGACTATCGTATATTTATTGAATTTGAAGAAAGAATGCAGGAGCAGGGAGAAAAAAAGGTGATAGTTGACACTTTAAAATCTTTCTATCCTGCTTTTTTTAAAATTATCCGTGACAATTTATTATTAGAAGCAGTAGATAAATTCTTATGGTTTTATAGATGCGGTAAGGAAGATGAAGAAATACCTAAAAAAACATCAAATAAAGCCCATTTAAGAGCTTTTTCATACAATCACGATGATTTATATATCTGGGGTGAATTTAGGCGTAATTACGGCTTAGATTTAAGTATAGCACATATTCATTGGTGGAAGTTTAAAGCTATGTGGTTATGTTTACCAAATGATTGTGAGTTTAACAAGATAAAAGGGTATAGAACTTATACAGGAAAAGATAAGGATTTATTAGAATTAAAAGATTATTATAAATTGCCTCTAACAAAAGCAGAATTAGCAGATAAATTAAGGCGAGATAAAATATACGAGATGTTAAAATGAAAGAGGTGATATGATGGCAGTTGCAGGAAGTTTAACTTATGATACAAAAATAGACACATCAGGTTATCAAAAAGGTATAAATGACATTGAAAGTAAAACAAAATCTGGTGGAGCTAGTGTAAAAAATATAGTTGCTGGGTTAGGAATAACAAAGCTAGTAACAAAAGCTCTTGATATTATTAAAAATAGTATGGACGGTGCTATAAAAAGAATTGATACAATGAATAATTTTCCTAAGGTTATGAGTAACTTAGGAATAAGTGCAAAAGATAGCGAGCAAGCAATAAAAAAATTAAGTGATGGTTTACAAGGCATACCAACAACATTAGACGCAGGAGCATTAGCAGTTCAAAGATTTACATCTAAAAACGGTGATGTAAAAAAAAGTGCTGATTTATTCTTAGCAGTAAATGATGCAATATTAGCAGGTGGAGCAAGTTCACAAATTCAAGAAAGTGCTTTAGAACAATTAAGCCAAGCATATTCAAAAGGCAAAATGGACATGATGGAATGGAGAACAATCCAGATGGCAATGCCTGCTCAATTAAAACAAGTAGCAAGTGCAATGGGATTAACTGTTGACGAACTTGGAGAAATGATGAGGCAAGGAGATAATACATCTGAAACAATGGACAAGTTCATTGCAACTATAGTTCAAATGGATAAAAAAGGTGTAAAAGGTTTTAAATCATTAAAAGAACAAGCAAGAAACGCAACAGGTGGTATTCAAACATCAGTGGCAAATATGAAAACGGCTATTACTCGTGGTGTGGCAAACATGATACAACAATTTGATAAGATATTAAAAAAGAATGGTCTAGGTGGAATAAGCGAAGTAATAACTAGCATAGGGAAAAAAATAGAAAAAACAATTAGTACAGTTTTTAAATTATTATCGCCAATAATAAGCACAATAGTAAAAATCATAAGCGTATTAAATAAAATTGCACCAGTAATAGACATAATAGTTGGAGCAATTGGTGCTTATGTGGTTGCAGTAGGGTTAGCACATGCAAAAACATTATTATTAAATACTGTTATGAATTTAAACCCAGGGTTAGCAATAGCAAGTGCAATTATAGCATTAACTGGAGCTTTAATTTCTTATAGTTCTGAGGCTTCAAACGCTGATGAAACAACTAAACAAATAAATGATTCGTTAAATGAATATGGCAAAACGATGAATGATATTGCAGAACGAAGAGAAAAAACTTTAAGTGCTAGTATGCAAGAGATATACTCATATCAAAATTTATATGAGGAACTACAAAAATTAGTTGACGAAAATGGTAAAGTAAAAGAAGGATATGAGGAAAGAGCAAAAGTAATATCAGGACAGTTATCAGAGGCATTAGGCACTGAAATCAAAATTACTGATGGGGTTATCGACAACTATCAAGATTTAAAAAAAGAAATAAGTGATACTATTGAATACAAGAAAGCATTAGCATATTTTAACGCACATGAAGAAGAATATAATGAAGCAATAGGAGAAGAAACAACGCTTAGA
>JAEEGL010384381.1_pt1 | contig 10951 bp, 6 predicted proteins | sample 9134231 | NCBI WGS metagenome assembly JAEEGL01 (sample SAMN16246548, study PRJNA631951) | gut metagenome | biome: gut microbiome; feature: rumen; material: fiber-attached | host: Bos | place: Iran: Karaj | collected 2018-10 | reverse complement strand
GTCAGCGTGGAGGCGTCCGCAATGATCCTTGTGCCGAAGATCAGCGTCAGCGGGATGAAGACCGCCGCCACGACGACCCCCGCCAGGGCGAAGCCCTGCAGGATCTTCAGTATCCGGTCGATGACGCGGGCATTCTTGATGAGCTTTTCGTTTTCCATGATGTTTCCCCTTTCACTCATTAACGTTTATCGTTAATTTCTGAGCTGAGTATACACGGCCGATTTATGATTGTCAAGTACTTTTTATCGTTTTTCGTTAATTATTTTATTTTATTTGCAGGCAGTGCTTTTCGGACACGCAGGACGCCCCCTCCCCTGCCCGCACTTGCAATCCGCCGCCGGATGTTGTAGAATTTATTATGTATTGGTACGCATTTCGCCGGAGGAGGAGCCCAAATGAAAAAACTGTTCGAGGCCGCCGACCGCTATATCGCTTCCAGCGACTGGAAGATCATTGCCGTGCTGAAGTTCTGTCTGATCTCCCTTGGGATGATGATCGGGATGCTCATCAAGCCCGAGCACAAAAAGGGCGTGATGATCGGCGCGCTGTGCGTGTTCGCCGTCACCTATGAGCCGCTGATGGCCAAATTTGCGAAGGTGCTGCTGGAGATGTACGAAGAGACCGCAGACCCGGAGGAATAAGATATGCGTCTGACATGGAAAAGAATCGCCGCCCTCCTGCTGGGTGTGGTGCTGTGCGCCCTGCTGGGCCCCGCCGTCTTGGCGGCAGACGAGGAGGAGCCGGCAGCCCTGGAGTTTGCAGTCTCGGATTGGGACGGACCGTCCAACGACGAGATGTTCACCGAGTATGTCCGGGGGATGTTCTACGGACCCTCCAGGCCCATGGTCAAGTCCCCGGGCAGTCTGGCGCAGACCCTGGGGCCGGTGAAGTATGCCATCGAGCAGCGCTTCAAGGCCATGATCGAGGAGGTGGCCGCCGGGCAGCGCACCAATACCCAGTTTGAGGTGTGCCCCTCTGACCTGACTCTCCCCGACGCGGATTTCACCGCTCTGACCACCGACGACATGGACACCATATACTACGCCCTGCTCTCGGACTGCTCTGCCAGCCTGTACTGGCATGACGTGCGCCTGGGCCGCGCCCGGGGCGTGGGCTCAGATTACGCGGTCATATATTTCAAGGTCGCCGCGGATTACCAGGGCGGTGAATATGAGGTGGACCCCTCCAGGATCACCGCCGCCAATGCCGCCCTGGAAAACGCCCGGGAGATCCTGGAGGCCTACCGCTCCGTCTCGGACGTGAACAAGCTCCGGGGCTACATGTACGAGATCTGCCTCCGGAACGTCTACAACGATGCCGCGGCGGCCAGCAGCGGCAGTCCCGCCATCGGCATCGACCCCTGGCAGCTGGTGTACGTGTTCGACAACGACCCGGACACCAACGTAGTCTGCGAGGGCTACTCCAAGGCCTTTGAATACCTGTGCAACAACACCGCCTTCAGCAGCGGGCTGATCAACTGTTACTGCGTGTCCGGCTATGCCAGGGTCACGGACGGCGTTCCCGACACCAGCAGCGGGCACATGTGGAACATCGTCCGCATGGACGACGGGGACAACTATGTGGTGGACGTGACATGGAGCGACAGCGAGAGCGGCTCTGTCACCGACTACGGCATGCTCCTGTCCTACGCCAAGGAGGGCAGCCTGGAGGCGGGCTATCGGCTCTCCCGCGGCAGCAACAGCTACGCCAGCGTGCGGCAGTACAAAAGCAACATGAGCCTGTACTACACCGACGCGGAGCTGACCGTCTGCGATCACGCCTATGCCGGCTCCCATACACACACCGCCGACGCCCCCGTACAGGAGAACGTGATCGCCTCCACCTGCACCGCGGCGGGCAGCTGCGACGAGGTCACATACTGCTCTGTCTGCGGCCATGAGATGAGCCGGCAGACCGGCGTGGTCATCCCCGCCCTGGGTCACGACCTGATCCATCACGACGGCCAGAGCGCCACATGCACGGCAGTCGGCTGGGAGGCCTACGACGCCTGCTCCCGCTGCGATCACTCCACTTATACAGAGATCCCGGCCTTGGGCCACGACCTGGTCCATCACGACGGTCAGAGCGCCACCTGCACGGCGGTCGGCTGGGAGGCCTACGACGCCTGCTCCCGCTGCGATCACTCCACCTATGCAGAGATCCCGGCCCTGGGCCACGACCTGGTCCATCATGACGGCCAGAACGCCACCTGCACGGCGGCCGGCTGGGAAGCGTATGACACCTGCACCCGCTGCGATCACTCCACCTATACGGTTATCCCCGCTCTGGGCCACGCGGACGGCGAGCCGGAGCGGGAGAATGAGACCGCCCCCACTTGCACCGAGGACGGCTGCTGCGACCTGGTCACCTACTGCACGCGCTGCGGCCAAGAGACGCACCGTACCCACCAGACGGAGCTGCCCGCCCTGGGCCATGCCCCCGGCCAGCCGGTGCGGGAGCATGAGGTCCCTGCCACCTACGACGCCCCGGGCAGCTATGAGGAGGTAATCTACTGCACCCGCTGCGGCGCGGAGCTGTCCCGGACGGGCGAGACCATCCCCGTCCTGATCCCCGCTCCGGTAATCACCTCCCAGCCCGCCAATGTGAAGGCGGTGGTCAACAAGACGGCCACCTTCACCGTCACCGCCTCGGGCGAGGAGCTGCACTACCAGTGGTACGTCCAGAAGAAGGGCACCACTGCCTGGTCCCCGGTTGGCGGGGACTCCGCAAAGCTGACCGTGACGGCCACCGCCGATCTGGACGGGGCCAAGTACCGCTGCGAGGTCTCCAACACCGGCGGCAAGGCCACCTCCCAGCCCAGGACGCTGACGGTTGTGACGGCGCCGAAGATCACCGCCCAGCCCAAGAAGGCCAGCGTCAAGGCCGGCAAGAAGGTCACCTTCAAGGTGAAAGCCAGCGGCTATGACCTGACATACCAGTGGTACTATCAGAAGCCCGGCGCCAAGAAATGGGTGAAGATCAAAAACGCCGTCAAGCCCAGCTACTCCTTCAAGGCGGGCAGGAGCAAGAACGGATACAAATACCGCTGCTATGTGACCAACCCGGCGGGCACGGTGAAGTCCAAGACCGCCAAGCTGACAGTGAAATAGCGCATCCGGGACCCGGGAGCCGCAGCTCCCGGGTCCCTTTACACAACGGCGGTTTTCTGATAAACTTCTGCATGGCGTCTCCCCTGTGGGGAATCCCTGATAGAGAGAAAAAGGAGAGATGAAAATGGGTCTTTTTTCCTTTTTGAGCGGTCCGGACGTGAATCAGGGCGTCCGGGAGTGCCGGTCCGTCCCCGGCGCGGTGCTGCTGGACGTGCGGGAGCGGGACGAATACAGCCAGGGCCGCATCCCCGGCAGCGTGAACCTGCCCCTGTCCGAGCTGGAAGCCGGGGCCCCGGCCCTGGATAAGAGCACTCCCCTGTTGATCTACTGCCTGTCCGGCGGACGGAGCAGCCGGGCGGCGGCCGCGCTGAAGGCCATGGGCTTTCGGGTGAAAAACATCGGCGGGATATCCGCCTGGAAGGGAGAGATCGAGAGATGAAAGTCGTCATCGTGGGCGGCGTGGCCGGCGGGGCCACCGCGGCGGCCCGGATCCGCCGTCTGGATGAGAGGGCCCGGATATTGATCTTTGAGCGCTCGGGGTATATCTCCTACGCCAACTGCGGTCTGCCTTACTATATCGGGGACGTGATCACCGACCCGGAGGAGCTGACGCTGCAGACCGCGGAGAGCTTTTTTGAGCGCTTCCGCATCGAGGCGAAGGTGCGCCATGAGGTCACCGCGATCCTGCCGGCGGAGAAGGCCGTCCGGGTGCGGGACCTGGACACCGGGGCGGAGTTCACCGAGAGCTATGACAAGCTGATCCTCTCCCCCGGCGCCAGGCCTACACTGCCCCGGCTGCCGGGCACGGACAGCGAGCGGATGTTCACCCTGCGCACGGTGGAGGACACCCTGCGCATCAAGGCCTTCATCGAGGAAAACCGGCCCCGCTCCGCGGTGCTGGCCGGCGGCGGCTTCATCAGCCTGGAGCTGGCGGAGAACCTGCGCGCCCTGGGCATGGAGGTCACGATCGTCCAGCGGCCGAAGCAGCTCATGAACCCCTTCGATCCCGAGATGGCCGCCTTCATCCACAGCGAGGTGCGCCGCGGCGGCGTCACCCTGGCCCTGGGCAGGACGGTGGAGGGCTTTGAAGACCGGGGCGATCAGGTGGACGTGCTGATCGCAGGCGGGGAAAAACTCACAGCCGACATGGTGGTGATGGCCCTGGGCGTCACCCCGGACACGGCCCTGGCGAAAGACGCCGGGCTGGCGCTGGGCGTCAAGGGCAGCATCCTGGTCAACGACCGGATGGAGACCTCCTGCCCGGACATCTACGCCGTGGGAGACGCGGTGCAGGTGAAAAACTATGTCACCGGCGAGGACACCCTGATCTCCCTGGCCGGGCCCGCCAACAAGCAGGGGCGCATCGCCGCGGACAACATCTGCGGCCTGGACAGCCGATATCCCGGCTCCCTGGGCAGCTCCGTTGTCAAGGTCTTCGACCTCACCGCCGCCTGTACCGGCGTCAACGAGACCAACGCCGGAAAGGCCGGGCTGGCCGTGGACAAGCTCTACCTCTCCCCCGGCAATCACGCCTCCTACTACCCCGGCAGTCAGGTGCTGACCATGAAGGTCGTCTTCGACAAAAACACTTGGCGGCTGCTGGGGGCCCAGATCGTGGGGGGCGACGGCGCTGACAAGCGCATCGACGTGCTCTCCGCCGCCATCCAGGCCGGCATGGACGTGCGCGCCCTCTCCGGGCTGCAGCTGGCCTACGCCCCGCCCTACGCCTCCGCCAAGGACCCGGTGAACCTGATCGGCTACATGGCGGAAAACCTAGCCGCCGGGCTGGTGAAGAACTTCCACTGGCATGAGCTGGACAGCCTGCCCCGGGACGGCAGCGCCGTGCTGCTGGACGTGCGGACCCCCGGCGAGTACGCCCGGGGCCATGCCGAGGGCTTTGTCAACATCCCCGTGGACGAGCTGCGGGAGCGCTTGGGGGAGATCCCCCGGGGCAAGCCCACGTACGTCAACTGCCAGAGCGGCCTGCGCAGCTACATTGCCTGCCGGATCCTGGCCCAGGAGGGCTTTGACTGCTTCAACCTCTCCGGGGGCTGGCGGCTGTACAGCACCGCCGTGAAGGACGCCGACGCCGCCAGGCAGGCCCTGCCCTGCGGGAAGGAATGACCATGAGCGACATGATACGGAAAACCTACGTGACCCGGATGCCGGACAAGGCCGGGGCCTTTCTGGTGGCGGCCAAGATCATTACGGAGGCCGGAGGCAACATCGTCCGGGTGAACTACAACAAGGCGGTGGACCTGCACACCCTGTTCATCGAGGTCACTGCCGACCTGCCCCGGCACGAGATCATCGCCGCTCAGCTGCGGGAGTGCGGCTATCTGCCGGAGGAGCTCCCCGACGAGCGGATACTGATGATCGTGCTGCGGCTGCCGGACGTGCCCGGCGCGGTGGCCCCCGCCCTGGAGGTCATCAGCCGCCACAAGGTCAACATCTCCTACATCAGCGCCCAGGCGGACGGCTCCCCCTGGCAGGACTTCAAGATGGGCCTGCTCATCGAGAACACCGACGAGATGAGCCGGCTGGCGGAGGAGCTCTCGGACATCTGCGAGCTGCGGATTTTGGACTATGAGGTCACCGACCGGCTGCTGGACGGCACGGTGTTCTACATCACCTTTGCCAACGAGATGCGCCAGATCCTGTCCCTGACCCAGGAGCAGACCAGGAAGGTGCTCATCTACTCCAACCGGATCATGCAGCTGCTGGATGAGCAGAAAAAGTCCCCCATCCAGACCTTCGACTACATCCGCCGCTTCGCCCGGTTCGTCCGGGACCGGCAGGGCGACGAATTCAAGGCGGAGCTGACGGAGCTCCGGCCCGCGGAGGGGCTGACCGTCCGGGTGATCAGCCCGCCCTGCGGCAGCAACGTGTGCGTGCTGGAATACGGCGGGGAGCTGCTGTTCGTGGACACGGGCTTCGCCTGCTACCGGGAGGAGATGCTCGCCCTGCTGCGGCGGCTGTGGCCGGACTTTGACGCCATGCCCCGGCAGGCATTCCTCACCCACGCGGACATAGACCACGCGGGGCTGCTGGACCTGTTCGGCCAGGTGTACATGTCCGCGGACTGCGCCCTCAACTTCGCCCTGGAGCGGGCCGCCCAGCCGAATTTCCGTGAGCAGAACCCCATGCACTCCCCCTACGCCCGGCTGAGCCGGGTGATCTCCCGCTACGCGCCGCCCCCCGAGGAGATCTGCCTCAGCGTGGGGGAAAAGACCGACGGCGAGCTCTTCACCCTGATCGGCTCCCGGCCCTTCGGGAAATGGCGCTTCGACTTCTGGCAGGGCTGCGGCGGCCACGTCCGGGGGGAGACGGTGATCGTGTGCGAGGAGCTGCGGCTGCTGTTCTCCGGGGACATCTACGTGAACATCCGGGGCTTCACCGACGAGCAGCGGGAGTTCAACGCCCTGGCGCCGTTTTTGATGACCGGGGTGGAGACGGACAGCGCCCTGTGCAAACGCAGCCGGGAGGAGCTGCTGCGCCGGTACCCGGGGTATCTGATCCTGCCGGGCCACGGCGCGCCGCTGGTGAATCCGGAGGAGACGTAAAGAATAAAGCCCCTCCGCCCTCCGCCGAACAGGCGGGAGGCGGAGGGGCTGTTTACATACGCAAAAGGGGCGTGGGCAAAAGCCCGCGCCCCTCCCTGTTTTGTGTTTTCGGCGTCAGCCGGAGATGATGTCGTGGGACTCGTTCATGTTCCCGCCGCCAGCGTGGCCCACGAAGTCGGGGATATCATTCTGGTCGTCGTCGGGATAATGGCCCGCCAGCAGAAGATAGCCGTCGTCCTGGGTCATGTAGTCTGTGCCCTCCTCGGCGTCGTTCAGCCACTCGAAGAACCAGTTGGCGTCGAAGGTCTCATCCTCCGTCAGCGCCCAATCGATCAGATAATTCTCCATGGTTTCTTCCCTCCTTACGCCGTTTCGTTGATGAAGGTGATACCCGGGGTCTCGAATTCGCCGTGGACCGTCCGGTCGCCCATATTCACCGTCCGGATCATGGTCCCGTGGACCGTGATCCCGTCGGGGGTGATGAAGTACGGCTGGTAGGTGAACTCATTCTGCTCCGGCAGCGCCGGGTTCCAGACCGCCAGGTAGCCCTTGCTCAGGCCGAAGGCGCTCTTGGGGCTGAGCGTGGTGGTGACGCCGGTGAACTCATTCACTACCTTATAGCTGGTGGACAGGGAGATCCGCTTGCCCGTGGTGATGTTCGTCACCGTCAGGCCCACGTCCGTATAGTTCAGGTCGTCCACCGCGCTGATCAGGTACATGCGCACGATGTTGTTGTCGTTGCGGGTGTCGTAAATCACGCTCATGTAGGGCCGCAGGTACCCGTTGGGCACTTCCTTCAGGAAGTAGGTGGCGCCGGGCACCGGGGTAATGGCGGTACCCTTCTCGGCGGTGAACGCCTTGTTCCGGAGCCAGTTGCCCGCTCCGCCGGTATAGTTCGTGGAGTTGGGCACCGCGCTGGTGTAGGCCGCGGGGGCAGCGATGTCGTAATCGCCCTTCTTCTGGTAGATGGTGTAGTAACCGCCGTACAGGAAGTTGGTCTTCACCTTGGCGAACAGGTTATACTTGCCGCTGGCGTCTACCTTCGTTATGGAGACCTCCTCCACCGTGCAGTCCGAGCTGTGGTAGACGTAGAACGGAAGCAGCTTATTGGTGATCTTGAAGCCGCCGGCCACAGTGCCGGTGATCCCTACCAGGGTATATCCGGTGGGAACGGGATCCTCCACAACGGTGTATGTGGCGGAGGAATCGTCTACCATGAAGCCGCCCTTCCAGTTGCCGGCATTGTCCGCGGTCAGCGTGGTGGTCTTGTTGTTGGAGCCGTTGCGCTGCAGTTTGACGGTCACGCTGGCGGGCCGGTAGGACGAAAGGTCATCCTGCCAGACCTTTTCCACCAGGATCCGGGTGGGCGTCTGGACCGTGTTGGAGTTGACGCCCATGACATTGGCCCAGTTGTCGATACGCTTGCCGACCTCGGCGCCGGGGACGGTATAGGTGTAGTTGATCACGACCACGGCGTTGCCCGGGAAGGACGCGATCAGGAACTTGTGGTTGGCCGCGTCATAGGTCACGGTATCGGTATCAGCCCCGTTGAGAGTGGCGCTCACGAACGCGAACGTGCCTGCCGCGGGGGTATCCGTACCGGCCTGAGGCACCACTGCCGTATCCTTCACCCACACGTTGACGAAGTCGTTGACGGAGGTGTTGGTGATGGTGAGCTTGAAGGGTACGAGCTCATCGGTCGTATAGCCGGTGCAGTTGTACTTGTTGCTCTCAATGTGAGCCTCGTCGTCCACACGTTCCTTGACGATGGTGTAGGGGGCGATGACCTTGAATTCCTCCGTATAGGTCACGGAGTAGTCCGAAGTGATCGTCTGGGTCTTGCTGGACGGGTTGCTCGGGTCATCCCACAGCACGTAGCCGGAGGGCATCGTGCCCCAGATCTTATGGTTGTGGTTGTCCGGGTTGTCCGTGCCGGAGGGTACCGGCCCATCGCTGTAAATGGTGTATTCCTCGCTGTACGTGGTCTCCAGGTGGATGTTGCCCACGTCCACGATGCTCACACGGGCGGCGTTCTTCTGGCTTTCGGCCAGGATCGTCCCGTCTTCTGCCATATACCGTCCCTGGTCGTCCACCCGGTAGTACATGATCTGCATGGTGGTCCTGTTGCGGCCGAGGACCGGGTCGCCGATCTGCTCCTTGGGGATCGTCACGGAATTGCCGTTGGGATCTATATAGGTCAGGGTCACGTCGTCGTTGGTCTTTTGGGACTGCACCGCGATCGGATCATAGTGCTGGTCGTCGACCAGGCAGTAGATCTCATATGTCTTTTTCGTGGGCGTGATGGAGCCTACGGAAATGGATACCTTGTCGGCGGACTCACCTGTGGCCCCGCTGTCGGTGATCGTTACCCCTGCCTTGCCGCTGTAGATCACATTGGGGTAATTGGCCTCCAGATACGCCGCGCCCGCGTCGCCGGTATAGGTCGTGGCGGGATCCAGCATATGCGCCAGCTCGTTGGGGTCGGTCCAGGCGTCGAAGTTGATGGAGATGTCGTCGCCGAACACGGCGTTCTCGCCGGCGTTCACGATCCGGCGGGCGATGGACTGGAAGACGGGGACCAGGTCCGCAGGCGCCTGCACGTCCTCCACATGGCTGCCGTCCTGAGGTATGGCCCAGCTGCCGACCCGGCCCATCTGAGCGGAGTTCAGGCCGAGACCCACAGCGTAAAGCTCATAGCCGGCGCTGCTGATGGCGTTGAGCGTTGCGGCAGTGGGCGTCTGGGATGCAGCGGGAACCGGATCGCCGTCTGTCAGCAGAATGATGATGCCCTTGCGGAGGTTCCTGTCCCTCTGACTGCGGTTGTTCAGCAGGTTGATCGCCTTTTCGAGACCCGCTTTTGTGGGAGTGTTCTCGTTTGCAACGACCCATTTGTGCATATGGGTCAAAAGATCCGCCCGCTGGTCAAAGTTCTTGAATTCCGAGTATGTTTTTACGTTGGGGGCATTGCCATTATTGTCTACATTTCCGGAAAAGTTTGCGACGGCCACCCGGTTGTTGTCTGTATCATCCCCCAGCAGGATCTCGATGGCCTCCATGGTGGCGACCTTGGTATAGGTCTCCCGATCGGGGTAATCGTAGCGGTACCGGCCACCCATACTGCCGGAGCGGTCCAGCACGAAGACCACGTCCACGCCCTTCTTGAGCTGAGTGCCGGAGACCTCCAGCGTGATCTTTGCGATGGACATTGCCTCGTCTATCCATTCCGCCGTCTTTTTGGCGGTGACTACGCCCTGGGCTTCGCCGTTGATCAGGGGATAGCCGTTGGGTCCGGTGACGCCGGGTACCTCCACGGGGTTGCCGTCAGCATCCCTCGTGGGATACTTGGCGGGGCCGACCGTAGAAAGGTTGCCGGGGATGCCGTAAACCGCCGTGATCAAAGGTTTGCGGGAGGAATTGGTGACATAAGTGCCGTTATACGGCCCTTCATTGATCTTCAGACCGGAGGTAACTTTGATTTGACTAAAATCGCCGTTGCCGGTGCCGGCGTCGGTCTGGATATCATGGGAGGTCCAGGTGGTGGTAGACCGGTCCAGGTACTGCGCCTTGCTGGGCCAGTCGCTTGTATTTTCGATCTCATATCTGCCCTGCGCCACTGTACCGTTCATGAGCACGGGCTTGGCGTTATCGGTGTCGACAACAAAGCGGACGAAATGCTCACCCGTGTAGGATACGCTGTTGATGGTCATGGTGCCGGTAAAATCGTAGTTGACGCTGGACTGGCTGTATGTGGCCTGATCACCCTCGTTGGGGTCGAACTTGACCATCATATAAAACGGGATGAATCTTATGGTCAGCTCGGCGTCGTCGGGGAAGTTGACCCAGGTGGTGCTGGAGTCGGCGGTCCTGTACTTGAGCGTGCCGCCGTCATTCTTTATTTCATAAACCTTGGTCGTCGTGGTCCCGTAGCAAATGCTGTATGCATATACGGAACGCTCTTCCGAATTGATCTGTGCCTCGCACATGGCTCTGATGCTTGTATCTGTGCCGGCAGCGCGGATGGCCTCGCCCTCCGCGAGAGTGAAGCTGACATTGTAACTGTCTTCGTACGACTGCTGGACCTTGCCGTGGATATCCACAGCGCCTTCCCACGTAGAATGGGCCAGGATATTGATCAGATTCACCTTGAGCTCACGGGTGACAGCGGCCCGGGTGGGCTCGGGATCGGCGCCCACGGGCTCCTCGGTGGTCGTGGGGGGATCGGTCGGAGCGTTGGCCTGCACCAGCTCAAAGGGTGAGAAGCTCTTGGAGGCGAAGGTC
>JAEEGL017325911.1_pt1 | contig 10952 bp, 8 predicted proteins | sample 9134231 | NCBI WGS metagenome assembly JAEEGL01 (sample SAMN16246548, study PRJNA631951) | gut metagenome | biome: gut microbiome; feature: rumen; material: fiber-attached | host: Bos | place: Iran: Karaj | collected 2018-10 | reverse complement strand
AGGCTTCATGCTCTTAAACGACAGAGTAACCTATGTTTCCAAGCACGACGGCTCTCTTAAGTTCAGCGATGGCAGGATGATTGTTCATAAGATAGAGACCTTCCCTTATATCAAGAGTACCATGGGCATTGTCCATTTTAAAGGCACCATCATAGTTGAAGAGGATGTTTATTCAGGCTCTGAAATTGATGTTACCGGCGATGTGATCATTAAGGGTCACGCCGAAGGCTGCTATATAAAAAGCGGCGGTGATGTTGTAATAAGAGGCGGTGCAACTTTCCCTGGAAGCTATTCCATAAGAGCCGCTGGAAATGTAAAGGGCAAGTATTTTGAAGGAGTCCATATCTACGCAAGAAATGTCTATGCCGGAAGCATTATCAAATGTAGAATCTATGCTGAAGGCATTGTTAGAGCTGTAGGTATAGAAGGCAAGGTATACGGCGGCAGGATTGAGAGCTGCTTTGGCTTTGAAGCTCCTAACGTTGGTAATAAAAATGGCACAAGAACAGTTATATGTCTTGGTGCCATGACCAAATATATGAATAAATTCAATACCATAAAAAGAGCCATTGCCCGTAGCGAGGAGGAGCTTCGAATCCTCACAAAGGAAAGGGATAAACTAAGAGAAATCGGCGCTGTCACCGGAGAACTATTGCAGTGGAAAGTCAAGATAAATGCTGCTGTAGGCAGTAAAGAGCGAATCTTAAAGGATCAAAGAGCACAATGTGATGAAATGGAAGCCACCATTAACAAAGGCTACAAAGCCACCGCAGTCATCACAAACAGTCTACACGGCGGAGTAATTTTCTCCATCTGTGGTATCATCCATAAAGTTGATTATGACCGGGTTATTAACGGTCAAATCACCTTCCACGTTGATAACAAACAAGAGCGAATGCTCATAAATTAAGACCTGCAGCAAGTTAATGCCGCAGGTCTTATTTCTTTTTCTCTTATGCCCTATCATTATCTCTTAAGATTTGTAAGTTCCTCAAGAAGTGTATCAGATACTGTGATGATACGGCTGTTAGCCTGGAAACCACGCTGAGTTGTAATCATCTCAGTAAACTGTGAGGAAAGGTCTACGTTAGACATTTCCAAAACTCCGGTACTCATGTAACCACCGTCTGTGGTGATATCCTGAACTGTAGCTTCTCCTGAGTTAAGAGTAGACTTATACAGGTTATCGCCTTCTTTGGAAAGACCTGATGCGTTAGCAAACTCTGCTGTTGCGATCTGTCCAAGAAGCTTTGTCTGACCATTTGAATAGGTTGCGTAGATCTGTCCATCTGTACTGATTGAGATACCATTCATCTCACCAACTGCTCGACCTGTGTTAAGAGACTGCTTGTCACCCTTTACAGCCTTGATTGTTGATGATCCGCTGGTATTGTAGTTAGTAACAGTTGAGAAGTCAAAGGTAACCTGACCTCTTCTTTCCTCTTCATCTGCCTTTGTAGGCTGGAAACCAAATGCCTCAAGTCCTGGATAATTTTCAGTATCATTGTTGATGAAGGTCATATTTACAAGACCGGTATTCTTGGCTGTTCTATCCTTAGGATCTCCATTTGCTGATACAAGGGAACCATTTGCAGGATCAAACATAAGCTGGATTGTATGTGTACCAGTTGTGAGTGTGATACTACCATCATCGTTGATCTTGTAGGTACCATCAGATCCATAAGCATCTGCATTTTCATCACTTACATCATATGCCTTTGTAAGGATTCCTCTAAGGGCACCGTCTGCTGTAGAAACAAGGTCTTTAATATTTCCAGTAGTAGGAACGTCTTTATACTCTGTGATTTCCTTTGCTGTCTTAAAGAAATATGTAACTGGATCTGTAGAGTTATCAGCGCCAAGTTCATAGTCCGGATTGATCGTAGGAATAGCTGTATCTGTGTAAGAAATTGAAAGTGATCCGCCTGATGAGAAGGTTACGTCATAATCTCTCGCAGTCTTTCCTTCTGCAAGTTTAACAATTTTTTCCTTTTCAGTAGCATCAATTCCATAAACCTGTTCAAGGAGTTCTTCAGGAATGTCTTCAAGTGTATACTTATCCATAGCAGGAAGAACATATGCTGAGCCATCTGAAAGAGAATAAACAGTCTTATACTCATTCGTCTCAGTATAGCCATTAAGATTTGCAGTGTAATCTGTCCCTTTAATCTTAAATGGACTATTAGCAGCTGGTTGAGTACTAGTTGTGCCATCAGGTACAGTATTTAAGAATTTTACTGCATACGTGCCAGATAATTGAACTACTTCAAATGTCTGACCATATGCTTTGATGACATCTTCTGTTTTTCCAAGCGCATCCATAAGATCCTGAAGATGATCAGCTACATTTTGTGTTCCTGTAAGATTCTTTAAGTTAGCTTGCGCAGCTTCATACTTTGTCGGATCTACTGTAATAAATCCAACGCCACTACCAGTTGAAATAACTGGAGATGTTCCATCCGCAGTATATAGCTCAAGCATATAATTTGTAACAGCTGATCCTCCGCCAAGTGGAGAACTCTGCATTTCCTGATATTTATACCTTGTCAATGTAGGAGTATAAGTATCTAATGAAATTCCAAGTGCACTTTCAATAGCAGCCTTTGCAGTAGCATCTATGTTCTGTATTGAAGTAGATGAAGTTAACCCTGCTATAGTAGCATCAGCAGTAATATTTGTAGGGAATCCTATAGTTGTAGGAACCTGTTTTGTATTATCATAAACCTCATAAATATTTAAGTTAGTTCCATCAAATGTATATTGTAAGTCCTTAATAGTACCAGGATATAGTGATTTATTATTATCAATATAGTCCTTAAGTCCTTCAAAGTTATCCGCTTCACTATTTAAACTTGTAAAAGAAGTATTAATTCTTTCAGCAGATTTTGAAAGTTTAGATTGCATATGAATTGAAAGTGTAGCAGTATTGTTATCGTAGGAATAAACATATCCATTAGAAGCTTTCATATATTCATCTAGTTTAGTCGTATCTGTAATTCCAAATATATCCTTAAGCGTTGCTTCTTTAAGATCAGTCGCCTTGCCTCCATCAACTGAAGGCGCTCTATATGCTTTATAGTTAGAGCTATTAACGTAGTACATATTAGAGTTAGTGGCTGTGTAGCCGTAACCATTCTGTCTACTCATATTTGTATACTGAGAAGGAGTTACTGTATATGTAATTTCAAGTCCAGACTCAGTAAACTCATACTTAGCTGTCTTTCCATAAGGAGCTGCAGTTGTCTTAGATCCAGTAGTGGCATCTACAGTTGATATTCCATTAATAACATCCTGATCGGTAATTCCATATACATTCTCAAGAATACCAGCAAGTGTTCCTTTTCCATTTGACATAAGGTCTGACAAAGTTCCTGTCTTAGGAATGTTTTTATACTTAACAGCACCTGGAAGAAGTATGATGTCTGCCTTATCTCCGTTTACCTTTACGTCATAGGAATCAGAAGTGTTGCTGTCAAGGCTTGTTGTATTACCAAAGGAGATACCTTCCATAAGCTTTGAAGGAAGTGCATTTCCCATGGAATCGATGATACTTGTAAGCTCAAGTGAAAACAGGTGATCTTCGCCTGTATCCTTAAGTGTGAATTTTCCTGTATAGAGATAACCCTTATTATCGTAGAATTCAAGGGTTATTGTCTTACCATCGTCAGAAATAACGTTGGTGTCATGGTCATCAATATTTCCTGATACAAGAGCTGCTGTTGTAGATGCAGGTGAATATGTTGAATTGTCAGCGCTCATGATCTGAAGATTTGTAAGACCGCCGTTTTTGTTAACTGAAATCTCACCAGTCTCAGGATCTTCCTGTGCTGCCCAGCCCATTACGAAGTAACCATTTGACTGCATTGCCAGGTTGCCGGCACCGTCAACGTAGAAGGAACCATCTCTTGTGTAGAGATTGGAATTTCCGTTGTTAACGACAAAGAATGATTTACCAGTAATCATGATATCAAATGGGTTATTTGTTGTCTGTGTTGCGCCCTGGCCTTCAATTGCTGTATTGATGGCGCCTGATTTTGCACCAAGACCGATCTGACGAGCATTTACACCACCCTTTGTCTCTGTGGCGCCTGATGCTGTCTGAGTTGTCTGATACATAAGGTCTGAGAAAGTGATTGACTGTGACTTGAAAGAAGTCGTGTTAACATTGGCGATATTGTTACCAATAACGTCCATTTTAGTCTGGTGGGTCTTAAGACCGGCCACGCCAGAATAGAGTGATCTCATCATAATGCAAAGTCCTCCATAGGGGACGGATGAGAGTATTGCGGATGATTCCCTCAGTCAGTCGGGAATCAGAAGATTTCCTGATGGATGAGGCACTTCTGGCCTTTTTCCACTTCGGTCCAATCATGCAATTACTGCTCCGTCTATATTTGTAAATATGTTGCTGTCATTTTCTGTCTGATCCATCGCTGTCACAACGGTGTTATTAGGTACATTGACTATAAATGCCAGCTGGTCCACCAATATGAGTGAATCCTTTATGCCCTTTTCACCTGCTTGTCTTTTGCCTTCGTTAAGCCTTGTTAGCTGATCCTGTGTGAGTTCTATATTTCTTAGTTCTAATCTGTTCGCTGCATGTTTTGAAAACTTAACGGGCTCATTACTTGTTCTGCCATTATTATCGGCAGATTCCCTAACTTTGTTTAGTATGGAAGCAAAAGACTCTTCGCCGGATGGGATTTCAGTATTCTTTTGGCCGGTCTTCGGCACCTTAGGATTTAAGTACTGATCCTGAACCTGACCGATGGACATATACTGGCGATTATCCATCATCATTTTCTTTTCCTCCGCTAAAAAACATTAATCGTCAATCTTGAAGCTTCTGTGCTCGTCTCCTCTGATGTCATCGATTCTGTGCACGTACTGCTGAAGAGTTGTTACGTAATTTGGATCCATCATATTTCTGGACTTCTTATCCATCTGAGTCATGTAGTACAGGTACATTGTGTCGATTGTATCTCCATGCTCCTCTTCAGTAACCATTTCGAGAGTTCTTGGAAGCTTATCAATATTCTTCTGGAAGTCTTCTACAATCTTCTTTGCATCTGTGTAATCCTTGTCGAATACCTCGGTTACATCATCGATGCTGTAGTTCTGACCATCGATATTAAGGTAAGCTTTGTTTCCGCTGTAGGTTACGAAATCTACTGTACCGATGACCTCGGAAGTCTTTCCTGTATCCGGGTTCGTCTGAGTGATTCTTACATCTTTTCCAACCATCTCAGAAGCTCTTGAAAGTGACATTGAATTTGCCATGTTGTTGAGCTGTTCTACCTGAGTAAAGGTTGCATACTGAGAAATATACTCAGTGTTTGAAGTAGGCTCCATGGGATCCTGATATTTCATCTGTGCTACAAGGATTTTAAGGAAGGAGTCCTTATCGTATCCCTTAGCAGCTTCCTGAGCCTTGTCGGTTTTGTTGTTTTCTGCGTTAACAACTTCGCCATTTTTAATAATCGCATTTACTGAACTTACGTCTGCCATATTCCCCTCTTTCCGGATTTTAGTTATGCACTAAAATCAACCGAATTTCCATTGATGGTCATCATTTCCTTTATCAGAGCGTCGCCTTCATCGATTTCTTCTTCCTCATCCATAAGACCTGAAAGATTGATTCTTCTAAGACTCTTTCTACTCTTTGCCATCTGCTCCTGTGCGTTTCTATTCTGATCCTGCTGAAGATTCTGTTCAAAAGCGTGGCTTGCGATTGTGACTTCAATAGAAGTAACTTTTATACCCTGCTCATCAAATTTCTGCTGAAGCTTTACCATCTGGCTCTCAACAGCTTCTTTTACGATTTCATTCTGGGCTGTAAACTTTGCTACGATACCTTCCTTTGAGTTGGTAAGAAGAATGTTTACATGACCAAGATTTGCGGGATGAAGTGAAAGCTCCATGGATGTTTCTTCCGGTCCCTTTGAAATCGTTATCCTGTCAGTTATCTGTCTTATGATATCCTCCATCTGTGCTCTGTCAGTATAAGGATTTACCACAGGATTTGCGGTATCAACTGCTGCGTCTACGATGTTCTCAACTATCTGGTTAAAAGGATTAGTCTGATGCTCATGGTGCATTAAGTTGTTCTGGTTATTCTTTGAGCTTTCAGCTGATTCTTCTATGGGTTTAAAAGTTGTTTCAATAGTTTCTTTTTCCTGCACCTGCTCCGGTTTAATTTCTGTTTTTAAAAGCTTATCGTCATCTGTCTTTATTGCCAGCTTAGGGTCTACAGTTTCCTCGACTTTTTCTACTACCTCAGCACTTGCAAAGATTTCTTTTCCACTTACATGATTTCCTTCAGACTTAATTACCTCCACCAGGTTTTCCTTTGGAATATCAAATTCTTCTGTAAGTTCACTTACCATTTCTTTTGCCTGAGAAAGCACATCCTTAATATTAGTAAAAAGATTCTGATCAACGATGAGCATTGTTCCATCATCGCCATTATTAACCTGATTAACAACCTGGAGAATATTCTCAGGATTTAAAAGATTCATCTCTGTAAGTCCAAGAACCTGCATTGCCATGAGAATTTCATCCTCTGAAACCTCTACTGCTTCTGCAATTTCCTTGATAAGCTTTTTTCCGTCCTCTGATATGGCACTTTGCAGCTCATTATCAGCCTCCTTGCCATCAGTTTCTTTTGTATTTACCGGCTTTTGTGTGAGATTAGCATTATCTGTATTAGTTGTAGTCTTAACTTCCTGATTATCAGTAGTTTTGTTTATATCTGAAGTATCGTTTTTGACATCCTTTGTACTAACGTTTTCTGCCTTTGACTTTACTACCTCTGTCTTTTCCTTGCCTGCATTTAGTTGTCCTAATATACTGTCAAAGCTCTGGGCAGTCTTTCCATCGGCCTTCAGTTTTCCGGTAAATGAAACCTTTATGGCTGCAGTGCTACTTTTCATGGCATTTAGAACGCCTATGTTTGTAGTACTGCTCATTAAGTTCCTCCTTTCTTTTGTGACATAGATTCTCAACTTTTATATCGGAATTAACTTAAAAAGCCTTTACCTAATTTCTCAGGTAAAGACTTTCTTTTAAAAAATTTAATGATTTTTTCAGTTATTACTTTTTCTCGCCGGTAACCTGCGTAGATTCTTTTTCAAGAGCTGAAGGTTCGTTGAGCTGAGTTACCTTGGCAGCGTTAGGTTTCTCCATCTGAGCCAGAATGTCACCACGATTTTCTATGGTCATCTGGGCAAGAATTCTAGCCACAAGATTTATCTGATTTTCACTTATCATTTCATCAAAAATCTGTGCTGCCTGCTTCGCTTTCATTCCCGAATAGGTGGTAGCAAAAGCTCTTATCGCCTCATCATCCAGTTCTTCCTGAACCACCTGTTCGTAAATCTTTGCTGCAGTATCAGGATCTATCATTGCGTAGTAAGAAGCATATGCCGCTGCATCCGGAGCATAGTCGCCATAAACAATACTTGAATAAAAGCTTGCCCTTTCTTCATAGAAATCCTTTTGCTGTCTCTCAAAAGGTTCAAGTCTGTTAACCTCGGCCTGAAGCTTATCAATGGTGGACATGTAGCTGCTGTTGTCCTCCATTTCCTTTTGAAGTGCCTGCTCAAGTCTTCTGATATATGCATTTGCTTCCTCAAGGCTGTTCATTGAGGCACCGCCTGAAGCATCCGAAGAAATATCCGTTGGTACTTCATCATTATTTTTGATAGACCCTTCCGGTAGTATCAGGTTAAGATAAGGAACATCCTGAATAAGGGGCGCAAGTATATCCGAGCCAAAGCCGCCTACATCAAGCTTTATAAGAAGAGCCATTATGGCAATCCATATGAGGATAATAAGGAAAGTAATAACAATAGTTGCAAAACCTCCGGCATTATCTCCATTAATCTCAGCAACTCTGTCGGCAAATTCCTGTGCCTTTTCCTTTTGCTCCTTTTTCTGTTCCTTTAACTTCTTTGCATATTCTTTTTTATCCGCTTTTAGCTTGGCTCTCGCCGCCTTAGGATCATCGGGATTGTTTGGAAAATTAGTATCTGCCATTCATTCCTCCAAGTCTATTCTTCCTGGCGCTGCCTTTGACCATAGGTAAAGCTGGTGCGCTGATCATTTTCCTTGTACTCTTCCTGCTTCTCTTCTTCCAAATACTCTGCGTAAGCCCTATCTCTTAGGGTTTCCTGCATCTTACGCTCCTGAATTGCCCTTGTAAGCCTTATCCTGACTTTTTCTACCTGGTCTTCATGCTGACGAACTATCTTAAGCTGATGGACAATCATAGAATCCATCTGAGCTGTAGCATACTGATTATCAAGAATATCCTGAAGCGAAAGCTTTTCTGAATTTCTAAGCTCCTGAGCTTCGTTTAGATAATCCTCTTTTCTCTTTATATATTCGTCCAAAATATCGTACTGTCTGTTCAGCTCTGACTGGGCTTCAGCAAATTCCATCTTTATCTGTCCCTCAGTCTTTTGCTTGATATTAAGGACACTTTGCATACGGTACACAAATCTTGCCATAGTACGTACCTTAATCTAAAAACATATTTATGAGCTGCCCACGTATTTCTTCAAAGGTAAATTTTTCATCAGTTTCCTGCATAAGAAAAGCATTTACTCTTTCAATCTTTGAAACGGCATAATCAATGTTTTTATTTGCCCCGGCGCGGTAGGCTCCGATATTGATAAGGTCTTCTGCGTCGTTATAGGTTGCCAGAACATTTTTAAGCTTACCCGCAGCCTTTTTATGCTCAGGATCTGCAATAGCTGACATACATCTTGAAATGCTGGCAAGAACGTCAATAGCCGGATAATGATTTTTCTGCGCAAGCTTACGATTGAGAACTATATGCCCATCCAAAATACCTCTGGCTGTATCAGTGATAGGCTCATTCATATCATCACCATCCACAAGAACGGTATATAGTCCTGTAATGGAGCCTTTTCTTGACCTTCCTGCCCTTTCGAGGAGCTTTGGCATCTCTGCATAAACTGATGGCGGATATCCTCTTGAAACTGGAGGTTCGCCGCTGGCAAGGCCAATCTCTCTTTGCGCCATGGAAAAACGGGTGAGTGAATCCATCATAAGAAGGACATCTTTTCCTTTGTCACGGAAGTATTCTGCAATGGAAGTAGCTGTTTTGGCAGCCTTTAGTCTTTCAAGAGCCGGCTTATCGGAGGTTGCGCACACAACAATGGAGCGCTTCATACCTTCTTCACCAAGGTCTCTTTCGATGAACTCTCGGACTTCCCTTCCACGCTCTCCAATAAGAGCAATTACATTTATATCAGCCTGTGTATTTCTGGCAAACATACCAAGAAGTGTACTTTTTCCAACACCGGAACCGGCAAAAATACCGATACGCTGCCCCTTACCTACGGTAAGAAGGCCGTCAACTGCTTTTACGCCAAGAGAAAGGACTTCTGATATCGGGTCCCTTGTCATAGGATCCGGCGGCTGATTTTCAACAGAATAGGCAACGCCGTCCTCAAGGATCGTACCTTTTCCAAAACTGGTACCATCTATTCTTCCAAGACCGTCTAAGGTCTTTCCAAGAAGACCTTCACCTACGTTCACGCGAAGGGGTGAATCAGTATTTTCAACAATACTTCCATTACCTATTCCTGAAGTGTTCTCATAGGGCATTAACTGAACATGGTTATCCTTAAAACCCACTACCTCAGCCATAGAAGGTCTTCCCTTGCTGTCAGAAATGGTATCGCTATCCTTTTTCTTTGGATAAATAAGACATATGTCACCAAGCTTAGCATCCGGTCCTGCAGACTCGATGGTAAGCCCAATAACATTCACCACTTTACCGCTCATGCGATAAAACGGAGCATTCTGCATCTTTTTGTACTTGGAAAAATCAATCTGTGGCGTCAGCATAATTTTTACCTTCTTACTCTATCAAAGGATAAGAGCTTAAGCTTTCTTGAAAGCTCAGATAATTCAACTCCAAGACTACAATCAAAAATACCGCTGTCAGATTCGATCATACACTCATTTTCTTTAAGAAGCGGGTCTTCAATAATCTCCATGGAAGTACTTGGCGAGGTGATGCATGCCTGGAGATTTTCCTTTTCATCTAATACCTCGTCATAGTCATCGGAGGACACATGGACAATAAGATCATTTCCCGGCTCGATTCTGGAAAGGGTACTCTTTAAAAGATGAAGGATGATCTCTTTATCATCCCTTAGATTAATTCCAAGAACATGCTCATAAACCTGGGTGAGAACATCCACCATTTCAGGCTCAATACTGTCTACCATCTGCTGGTACTCAGCTTCCAGAGCACCTCTTGACTGCTCGATTTCTTCTTTTAATGCCTCGGCAGCAGCAACTCCTTCCTGGTAACCTGCTTCATAGCCCTGCTGGCGACCTTCTTCCTGTGCCTGCTGCATTATAGAATTTGCCTGCATCTGAGCATCCTTAATAATGGCATCAGCCTGCTCCTGTGCCTGCTGCATCTTAAGCTCAATCTCATCCTGCATTGCTTCCCTATCAAACTGAGGATCAGAAAAACCTCCCAGCATCTGCTGATCCTCTGCAAGCTGCGATATCTGTTCCATGTCGATTCCGGGAGTAAAATCTCCCTCCTCCATGGAATCCTCGAAGCCTTCCTCGTCAGACATCATGGCACGCTGACGACGCATTTCCTGCTCCTGAAAGGCCTCTATCTTCCTGTTAGCCAGATCATTGCTGTCAATGATAAAGCTATCCTGATTATCGTAATTAACATAACCTGCTTTAAACAAATTAGACAACTAGCTCATCACCTCCACCTCTGGAGATTACGATTTCACCGGCATCCTCAAGCTTTCTGATGACGTTAACGATCTTCTGCTGAGCTTCCTCAACATCCTTCATACGTACAGGACCCATGAAGTCCATATCTTCCTTGATCATTGCAGCAAGACGCTTTGAAAGGTTATTGAAGATTGCAGTCTGAACGTTCT
>JAEEGL017268611.1_pt1 | contig 10952 bp, 7 predicted proteins | sample 9134231 | NCBI WGS metagenome assembly JAEEGL01 (sample SAMN16246548, study PRJNA631951) | gut metagenome | biome: gut microbiome; feature: rumen; material: fiber-attached | host: Bos | place: Iran: Karaj | collected 2018-10 | reverse complement strand
TAGGAGCATGTTGCCTGTCGACGAACCGAGGAAAAGTTTGATGGCGGCGTAACTGGTAGGTTCAACGGAAAGGAGCCAGTCGAGGTTGTCGCATGTGGCGCCAATCATGAAGCCATAGTTTACGGCGCTGTCGCGTGCGGCGAGCGTTTCTTTTGCCGCAAGGGCATCGGCTGTAGTGGTTTGCGGATTGGTATTTGGCATATCCACAACTGACGTAACGCCGCCGGCTCGTGCCGCACGGCTCTCGGAGAAGAATGTGCCGGCAGGGTTCTCGCTGTTGCCACCATCGCGGAAGTGAACGTGAGTATCTATCACACCGGGCAACAGCAGCATGCCTGTTGCATCTATTTCGGAGCAATCGGAATATTCGGAATAATCGGAAGATTCCAATATGGCGGCAATCTTGTCGCCGTCGATGAGCACGGATCCTACAAAAATGCGACCCTCGTTCACGATGGTCGCATTATGGATAAGGGTTTTCATCAGAACTTCCTCCCTTCGGCCCAGCGGCGGCCGGCTATCTGAGCTTCGGCCGAGGTGTTGTACTGGTTGTGCACCACAAACTGGCCGGTATGGTCGACGCAACCCCATTTGCCGTCCATCTTGGCGGGAGCCACGCGGTTGTTCCATACGTAGGAGAAAGGCATTGCCTCTTCGAGGGTGGGCTGAATCACGTACATGCCTTTATAGTCGACGTATCCCCAGGCGCCGGTAGCGGGTTCCTGCACGGGCCAGAGCCAATGGCCCAACTCCTGGCCGGTATCCCACTCGTTGCCTGCGTGCCAAGCATCGATGCTGAGCACGAAGCAGTTGCGCGAGAGGTCGTCGCCCGTATCGCTGATGGCCATCCAGTAGCCGTCGAGTTTGGCGGTAGCGAAGAGGCCTGTGTCGTTGGCGAAACGGGTGGCATCCTCGTAGATGGGTTTGATACGCCATTCGCCGCTCCAGTCGACCCAGCCCCATTTGCCGCTGGCGGGATTGGTAACAGGCAGGCGCCAGCCTTCGAGAGTGCGGCCGTGCTCATACTGCTGAAGGGCATAGGCGGCATCTTCGGCGCTGAAGAAAATGGGGGTCGAGATTATGGCTCCATTGCGGTCGATATTTCCCCAACGGCCTTCCTGCTCGACTTGGGTGTAGGGATAGTTGTTGTCCGAACCGAAGGGACGCTTGTCGGAGTAGAGCGGCTGAACGGCCCAACGACCGAGATAGTCGACGAAGCCCCAGAGACCGGTCTTGGGATTGGTAACGGCCACACGCCAAGTGTAGTAGTTGCGGCCGATAGCCCACTGGGCACCAGCCTCTTCGGCCTGCTCGGCGGTGAGGAAGATGTTGTTGCACACCATCACTCCGCGACCGTCGATGCAACCCCAACGGCCGTCCTTGCGCACCGAAGCATAGCTCTTCGGGTCGCGCCCCTGATGGGGGTTGGCTTTCTCGTAGATGGGCTGATATTTCCAGCGGCCGTAGTAATCGACGAAACCCCAACGGCCGTCGCTGGCGTTGCGGGCGGGGTAGACCCATTTGCCGGGTTCCGACATAATCTCCCACTCGTGGCCGGCGGCTTGAGCCACCTCCTTGGTTGGGAAGAGGTTGCGGCACACCATGTTGCCGTCGATATCGATGCATCCCCAATGGCCGTCGAACTTCACCGGCGCCCAGCGGCGGACACCGCCTTCGAACTCGCCGGCGCGTTGGTAGCGGGGAGCTATTTTCCATGAGCCGTCGTCGTTTTTATAGCCGAAACTCTGCGTGGCGCTCTCGTAGGTAAGCTTTTGTGCAGATGCTCCAAACGAGGCTAACAGCGCGAGGATGAGGATTATAACCGTTCTTTTCATTGCTTGTTGTGTGTTATGTTTCAAACTGCAAAGATACGTCAAATAATTGGTACCGCAAAATTTATTTTTCTTGCATCCTTAATAAAAACATCCCACCAACCCCCTATCAACCCCCTATCAACTCCGGCATTTCTTCGATACTTCTTCGATAGTTCTTCGATAGTTCTTCGATAGTTCTTCGATTCGGATCGAAGAAATACCGAAGAACTATCGAAGAACTATCGAAGAAGTGTGCTTTTTGATAGGGCGATGATAGGGCGTTATAACCCCTTAAAACGCTTTTTTAATTTCGGTTCTAAAAAATTTATGTATCTTTGCAATTCATTATCGAACTGATATGAGCAATATTTTATCCGGCACAATTCGCCGATTGACACTGCTTTACAGGGTGTTGGCCATGTTGGTTACAGCTACCCTGATTGTGGTTATTTTCCCGCATACGCGGCAAGGTATGCACTACGACTACAAGGTTGGCGCCATCTGGAGGGATGCCGACCTTACGGCTCCGTTCGACTTCGCCGTGATGAAGTCGGAGGATGAGATAAAGGGCGAGCAGGAGGCCGAGCGGCAGAAGGCAATCCTCTACTATCGTGTGAACGATTCGGCCCGCACCGCCGCTTATGCCCAGCTTAACAAGGTTCCTGCCGCCGAGCGGCAACACCTTCGCCGCCAGATGGATAGCGTCTACCGCATAGGATATATCGCTATTCCCGACGGAGTGTCCGACCTCTCGATGCACAATATCGTGGTGCTCGACGGCAATGTGGGTAGCGAACATCGTGCCCGCGAGTTTATAAGCGCTGCCGATTTGGAACCTTCGCTTCTGAGAGACAGCTTGTTGCTGCCAAATATTGTGCTCGATGAAGCTCGCACTTCGCTCGAACTCGACTCGCGCCTTTCGCAGGTGAGTTATAGCAGCAGTATGGTAATGGCCGGCGAGAGGATTGTGGCTCGCGGTGAGGAGGTTACAGAAGAAAAGGCGCAGGTGATTGCCAGCCTTGAGGCCGAAAACGACCGCCGTTTTTCCGATAACTACAGCCTTTGGGGGCAGCTTCTGGGTCAGATAATGCTGGCAGCAATGGCTTTAACGGCCCTCTATCTCTTCTTGCTCAACACTCGACACACCATTTTGGGCGACAACCGCAAGGTTACCTTCGTGTTGGTGGTGATTATCCTCATCGCCGCATTTACAGCCTTGGTGGTGAGGGTGAACGATGCATGGGTGCTGCTGGTGCCGATATGTATTGTGCCAATCCTGATGCGTGTCTTCTTCGACATGCGGGTTGCTCTTTACATTCACCTTACTACTGTGATTATCCTCGCAAGCTTGGTGCCAAATTCATACGAATTTATTTTCTACCAGTTGGTTACGGGTATCATGAGTATAATCGCCGTTCGTGAGTTGGAGCACCGCAGCCAGTTCTTCATCTTGGCTGGAGTGATATTCCTCAGCTACTCGATGATCTACACGTTCGGTGTGCTTAGTCAGGAGAGCAACCTGCTGCTAATCACCCCCGAACGCTACCTGATGTTCTTCCTCAACGCATTGCTCACTTTGATGGCCTACCCGCTTATCTACCTGTTCGAGAAGCTGTTCGGAATGACTACCAACCTTACCCTTATGGAACTTTCGAGTACTGGACATCCAGCTCTACGCGAATTGAGCAAACGCGCCCCCGGGACCTTCCAGCATTCGATGCAAGTGGCCAATATTTCTGAGGATTTGGTGAGCGAACTTGGCGGTAACGCCCTATTGGCAAAGGTTGGAGCCCTCTATCACGATATTGGCAAGATGAAGAACCCGCTCTATTTCACCGAGAACCAATCGTCTGACTTCAATCCGCACGACGAGTTGGATTATGCCGAAAGTGCCCGCATCATCACCAGTCATGTTACCGCCGGTCTCGATATGGCGAGCCACTACCGTCTTCCCGCCGAAGTGCAGGACTTTATACGCACCCATCACGGAACCACATATACCGGCTACTTCTATGCAAAAGAGCTGGAACGTCATCCAGACGGCAACTTCGACGTGAGCCTCTTCCGCTATCCAGGTCCGCGTCCCTATTCGCGCGAGACGGCTGTGGTGATGATTGTCGATACCGTTGAAGCCGCCTGCCGCAGTCTTAAGGCGCACACCAAGGAGGCTACCGACCAGATGATCGACCGCCTGATCGACAGCAAGGTGAAGGACGGCCAGTTGGACAACAGCCCGCTGACCTATGGCGATATTGCCCGTATACGTCAGATACTGAAGCAGAAGATGATGAGCATATATCACGTTCGCGTCGAGTATCCTACGATGAAAAAATAAAGAATGAAAATAGAAAAGAAGATATGAAAAAGAATGTTTGGATTCATTTAGGATTGATTGTGGCCATGTTTGCGGTCGCTTGCATCTACTTCTCGCCGGTTTTGAGCGGGAAGGCGATGTATCAGGGTGATACGCAGAAATTCGAGGCTATGGCTAAGGAAACAAAGGATTTTCATGCGAAAACCGGCGACTATGCTCTTTGGAACAGCTCGATGTTCGGCGGTATGCCTATCTATCAGGTGGGCGGCAACCCTCCGATGAAGAGCGTCGTTTCGCCGTTGCGCAAACTTGTTAACCTCGAATTTATTGGGCTCGGCCGCAGTGTGGGTGTGCTTTTCCTCTATCTGATAGGCTTCTATGTGGCTCTTTTAGTCATTGGATGCTCCCCGTGGCTCTCATTGCTGGGTGCGTTAGCGTTTGGCTTGGGGAGCTACAATATCATTATCGTTGAAGCTGGTCATATCACCAAAGCTTGGTGTATGGCTATGATGGCGCCGATTTTTGCCGGTATGATACTTTGCATGCGCAAGCCGAAAGAGGGCAGAGACAAGCGTAAGGATTGGCTCTGGGGCGGTATCTTGTTTACCCTCGCTCTCGCATTGCAGCTTAATTTCAACCACATACAGATTACCTATTACACCATTATCGGTGCTGTGCTGTTGGGTGTGGCCCATCTTATATATTCCCTCAAGGACAAATACTTCCCGAAACTTGCATGGGGCGTCGGTGTGCTCCTTCTGGGTTGTGCACTTGCTTTCGCCTGCAACGCACGTGCTCTGATGGTTAGCCAGCAGTATGCCAAATATACCATGCGTGGCGGCAACGCTATCACCGTTACCCCCGAAGACCTTTACCACGATGGCGAACCCGCTTCAATTAGCGGTAAGAAGAGCGGTTTGGATATCGACTATGCTTTCTCGTGGAGCTATGGAGTAGGTGAGACCTATACGCTGCTTGTTCCTGGTGCTATGGGAGGAGGCAGCAGCGAGCCGGTGAGCACCGAGAGTGCTTCCTATAAGGCATTTCATCAGCAGAGTATGCCGCTCTATTGGGGCGAACAGCCCTTCACAAGCGGTCCCGTTTATTTCGGTGCTATCGTGATATTCTTGTTTATCATGGGCCTCATTTTGGTCAAAGGACCGGAACGCTGGTGGCTGCTGGCGGCCACGATATTGGCAATCGTTATGTCGTGGGGTCGCAACTTGATGCCGTTCAACGAGTGGCTGTTCAACCACCTGCCGATGTACAACAAGTTCCGCACTCCCAGTATGAGCCTGGTGTTGGCCAATGTAACAATGGTGCTGCTGGGTATGCTGGGCTTGAAACAATTGTTCGACAAGGAGGTTCCGTTGAAGAGCAAACAGTTAGCATTGTACATTTCCGGTGGAATTACGGCAGCCATAATCCTGGTTGGCCTCTTGGTCAGCGGTGGCTTTGACTATAGCGGTGCCGCCGACCGCCAGATGGCGGGTCAGTATGGTGCCCAGTGGAACCAGATACAGAATGTCTTCATCGAGGACCGTAAACACCTGTTCACCGCCGACTCGTGGCGCAGCCTGCTCTTTGTGGTGCTGGCCTTTGGCACTTTGTGGCTCTACGTCTGGCGCAGCGGAAAGAAAGAACAAAAGAACCTTGCTACAGTTGTGTCGCTTGTGCTTATGGTGCTTGTTGTTATTGACCTCTGGGGTATCGACCGCCGTTATCTCAACGAGAAGAACTACGTTAGCGAGCAGCAGTTGAAACTGCGGCCAGACCAGTGGGATTATGATATCGACCAGCTGGCTGCCCAGTTCGGCGACGAGGACTACCGTGTGCTCAACCTTGCCACCAATACATTCAACGATTCGAAGCCTGCCGCATTCCACCACCAGGTTGGTGGCTACAGCGCCGTGAAGATGCGCCGCTATCAGGACATCATCGATTTCTACTTCTCGCGCCATATCAATATGCAGGTGCTCAACATGCTCAACGCCCGTTATGTGGTGGTGCAGGGTGGTCAGGTGCAGCGCAACCCTGACGCATTAGGCAACTGCTGGTTCGTTCAGGAAGTTAAGCCTGTTACCGACGCCAACGGTGAGATACTAGCTCTCAACGATTTCAACCCCGCCACCACAGCGGTTATCAATACCGAGGAGTTTGCACTACCTGAAAATGAGAGTGTCCTCGACAGCACTGCCACCATCGAGATGGTTCACCAGAAGCCCTACAATCCCGACTACCTGAAATATACTTCCCACACCAGCGACGAACAGATAGCGGTATTCAGCGAGATATACTATGAACCTGACTGGCGCGCCTATATCGACGGCAAGCCTGCCGAATACTTCCGAGTCAACTACATTCTTCGCGGTATGGTTATCCCCGCTGGCGACCACGTGATTGAATTCAAGAACGAAGCGCCTTTGTTTCATAAGATGAATGTGGTTACCATTCTTGGTTCGGTAGTGCTGATATTGCTGATAGGTGGCGCCATATTCATGGTTTATCGCAAGAAGAAAGAATGAAGATACTGGTCATACGCTATAAGAAAACCCTTGGGGTGCCCGAGGGCGGCGAGAAAGCCAGCGAGTTGAACCGCCATGTGCTGCAGCAGATTGTAGGTGAGGGCAACGTGGATACCTATTTTATCCACGACGAGGCTCATCATCGCACATTGTTGGAATACGTGCGGGGAGTGCTCTATATGCCGTTCGGCTACTATTTCGGCCTCACTCCGAAGCGTGTTCGCGAGATAGTGTGTAAAGCACAGGCGTATGATGTTGTCTTTGTCGACCGTTCGGTGTTCGGTATCATAGCCAAACGCTTGAAAGAAACTGGATATAAAGGCCGCGTGGTTTGTTTCTTCCATAATGTGGAACGCGTCTATTTTTCGGCCAAATATTCCAATAAGTTGAATCCAATGCGGTGGCTTGTGGTACCTTGTGCCGACCGTAACGACCGTTGGAGTTGTCGATTTGCCGACCGCACCATAGCCCTCTCCAGGCGCGATGATGAAGATTTGTTCAACCGATATGGTCGTCATGCCGATCAACTTATACCCATAGCCTTTGTCGACCGTTATCAAAAGGATTCCTATCCTGAGGAGCTTACTGCCGTACGGCCGTTGTGCGTGTTCCTGGGTTCGTTTTTCCCCGCTAATGTCGAAGGAATTGAGTGGTTTGTGCGCAATGTACTTCCGAAAGTGGATATCCGTATGCAGATAGTTGGCAAGGGTATGGAGAAGGTCAAGGAGGCCGACTGGATGCGTCCCGATATCGAGGTGTTGAGCAATGTGCCTGATTTAGAATCGGTATTTGAGGCTGCTGATATCATGGTGTTGCCCATTTTTAAAGGCAGTGGCATGAAGGTGAAGACCTGCGAGAGCTTGATGTACGGCAAGAATATCATCGGTACCCCTGAGTCGTGGAGTGGCTACGAACTTGACTATAATAAAGCCGGTGCATGTTGTCTGACATCCGATGAGTTTGTGAATGCCATCAACGACTTCTGTCAGTATCCCCGCCCCCGTTTCAACGCCTACAGCCGTAAGATATTCGAGAATCAATATTCCTCCGCCCGCATGGTCGACAAATTCCGCGCCGTGCTGGAAGATTAAAAAGAGAAGCCAATTTGGCTCCTCTTTTTTATAGAACTATATACGAGTATACCAGTATACCGGTATACCAAATCTTCAGTTTCTTTTATATAATGTTGTGTCGGTTTTATTAACTCGCTTACAATAAGGTATTTATTCTTTGTGTTTTTGTATTGATACCTTATCAAAGCCTACCTAACACTTATCTTTTGAGAATTATTTCGAGTCAAGAATGTACGGAAAAAGCAACTTTTTCGGTCAAAAGGTATATGGTTTTCTTTTTTTATTGTGCGTTTTCGTCTTTTCCTGCAATAAGGTCTTCAATCACACGCATTATATTCTCCGACGGTAGTTTGCCTTTATACGGCCCAAGATATTCTTTGAAGAAATGCTCGCGACCCTCCCTCATCGGGTCATTACCGGCGAGAACGACATCTTCGATGAAATGCTCGATATCCTCGCGAGTGTGGCCGTGATAGTGCTGCTCGAATGACATTATCCCGAAGTCGTTGAATACGTCTTGCGGGTTGTTTTTGAGAAGGTACATGACGGGCTTGTTCTGATAGAGGTATTCGGTGGTGAAACTGCAGCTGTCGTGCATCATGGCGTCGGAGCCGATGAAGAGGTCGATGTAGCCGCCTTCTTCGAGTTGGCAGTTGGGCAACTGTTCCCACTGGCGATAGTAGTTATTTGTGCGTTCCTCACCCCATATTGTTATTAGTTTGAATTTGAGGAGTTGGTGTGGCTTGAAGGCAAATTGTACGCGGTCGGAGTAACGGTTGGCAATATCAAGCATTATGTCGCACACGTCGAGGAAAGTAGAGACGCTAAAGGTGCCGTCGATGGTATGGTGGGGAGCCCAGATAATGCGTTTTTTAGGGTGCTCCTGAGGGCGCCACACCTCTTGGGGCAGATAATCGTCGCGGAGATAGACCTCACAGCCGGGATATCCTGTAACATAGCAGTTGCGGCCACGTGCATGGCTGTATTGTTGGGCAAAACGTTTGTGAACAGGAGTTTCTAAGAAATAACAGCCGGCCATATTGATTGCCAACTTGTCAAAGTTGTTCTTAAACAGTTTCATTGACGTGAAACCATACGACACGTAGCAGGTCAGTTTGTCAACAAAATGGTAGGCATGGTATTTGCGTTCCATGTCCTTATAGGGACATGTAAAGAATACGATATCTGGATTAAGGGTTTTCTTGATGTCAATCCATTTCCCGGTTTTCTCATCTCTCGGAATCACATATTCGAATCCACGGGCTTTAACAAACTCTTCTGTACGGCGAATCGTCTTTTCATTCTCTTCTTCAGAATAGTTTTTGAAGACGGTGTAGGGGATAATTACAACATAGGGGTGATACTTATAACTCTTCTGCATGGTCTTGAAAACATAGTCGAGTTTCCATGTTCCAGGTACGGCCAAGATGAAGGCAACGTCAATACGTTTCTTCCCTTGGAGGCTTTGTGCGCCTATCATGGTTCTTTTACGACTTTGTTTGATCCACCAGCGGTAGAGGAACGGGACGTGAGTGCGTATTACATCTGGATAATGGAATAGAATGCGGAATTCATACAATAGAGGAGACTCCACATTCATTTTTTTTAAAGTTGCAATCAGCGACATTTTTGTTTATTTCTTCATTTGCTTCCGGATGATGATATTTTGGCCATCGAGGCAACGCTCTTCTGGGTTAATGAGGTTGCAAACGACCTCGGCTACTTCGTTTGGTTGCATGATTGTAGTCGGGTCTTCGTCTGGTGCCAAGCGGCGGCGCAACTTGGTGGCACATCTGCCGGGTGATACGCAGTAGACCATAATACCATATTCCGCCAATTCTGCCGTCAGTGTTTCCGACATGGAGATAAGTGCGGCTTTCGAAGATGCATAGCTTAACCACCCTGGACGTGGGGTCATGCCGGCAGTGGAGGCGACATTCAAGATTTTGCCACCGTTCTGTCTCATGTATTTCACACACTCTCGCATAAGCACAAATGGTGCAAATACGTTAATGCGGTATGTGAGTTCGAAACTCTCAATGGATGTTGTCAACAGAGGCTGTGGGTCTGTGTATCCGGCAATGTTGAGTAGAGCTGATATGTTTCCCTGCTCATTGTTGATTTGTTCGACCAATGCCGGTATGACGTCTGTGTTTGACAAATCAGCCCAATATTCTTTCAGAGCATCTTTTGGGACGTATTGGGCCATCAAATCACGTGTGTGTTCTATGTCGGTCTTGTTGCGCCCAATCAATGCATAGCGATCATAATAATTCCTGCGTGCGAGTTCTATTGCAGTGGCACGGCCAATTCCTGCACCGATACCAGTAATAACACAAGTTGTCATAAGGCTATTTTCTCATTCTAAAAATATCATCGTATATTTTCTCACCAAGTAGCATGTCTGTACGGGTGGTGAGTTTAATGTCATAGTCCATACCTAGGCATATTTCGATGCTCTCTTCAGGATGGTAATAATAGACCATGCTTGCATCTTCGGTGAATTCCTTTCCGTCGTTGACAGCACGATTGTGAACATCCTGCAATAGTGCAGTCTCAAACTTTTGTGGTAGTTGGACGTTGATTAGTTCCGAACGCTCAAGCAGGCCTTCAATATTCTTGTGCCCTTTGACAACAGTAAAAGGAATCGGGGCACCGAATATGGCGTTCCTGCTTTCACAATCTATCAATCTTCTGAAGTCTTCTACTTTGACAAATGGACGTGCTGCCTCATGAACAATTACATCGTCGGTTTGAACCATCGACAGCCCAGAAAGAACTGATTCCTGTCTGGTACGTCCGGCAGGTGCAAAACGTACTGGTTTCTGTACGCAGTATTGTTTCAGCATCAATTCAATCGCGGATTCGTATTCTTTAGTGCAAACCACGATGACTTCCGAAACCATCTCAAGACGGTCAACTCTGTCGAGAATGTGCATGATGACAGGTTTTCCTGCCAATAGCAGATACTGTTTCGGAACGGCGTTTTGCATTCTCGAACCGGTGCCGCCCGACAGCAATATTAATGTGTACATATTCTTCATTTATTTATGTTTTATTGTTGAGTTTTTATAAGCAGCTGAATGAGTCGATGATGCCGAGGACTGTGTTGTCGGGGGTGGTTACGAGGAGTGTGTGGATGCTGTTGTGGCGCATTATTTCCGAGGCTTCGGAGAGTTGGGCGTCGGGGGATATGGTTTTTGGGTGGCGACTCATAATGTCGTTC
>JAEEGL015791526.1_pt1 | contig 10952 bp, 3 predicted proteins | sample 9134231 | NCBI WGS metagenome assembly JAEEGL01 (sample SAMN16246548, study PRJNA631951) | gut metagenome | biome: gut microbiome; feature: rumen; material: fiber-attached | host: Bos | place: Iran: Karaj | collected 2018-10 | reverse complement strand
TTAATTATTTTTAAATTTTTTAATACATCTGTATTTCTATTAATAAAAGTATAAAATCTTAATCTTAAAAAATATTCTTTTACATTATTTTTAATTCTTAATTCTTGTAATTTTTTAAGAAAAATATGCCAATTTTCTGTATATTAAAAAAATTATCCCCATAGAGGAATTGAACCCCTGCTTCTCTCGGTTTCTTAATAAAATTGTGAGAGTGCCCTTACCACTAGACCAATGAGGATTACAAATATTTTAAATTATATATTATATTAATTATTCATTTATATAATATAAAAAAAAGAAAAAATTTTTGTTATTTTTCATAACCGTTCCATATTATGAATAATTAATTATTATATTTTTGATTTTATCTTTTAAATTATTAATTAAAATATTATTTATAATAATATTAAAAGGATATTTTTTAATTTTTGAATTTATATAAGATTTATAATTTATGAATAATTTGATTTTTTTATTTTTCTTTTTTTTATTTAACTTAAAATATTCAATCAATGAGAAAATAAAAGAAATATTTCATAACAACAATAATTATAAAATTGGAAAAGAGAAAAATATTAAACAAAAATTATCTAGAATAATTGAAATTAGAAATATTTTGTATAAATTTTGAATTTGAAAATATATTGAAGAAAGTATTCATTAAAAAATTATTTTAAAAAAATAAGATGGAATTAGAAAAAAATTATAATAATAATAATTGTTATTTTAAATGAGATTTTAAAAACAGAAAGAAGAGAAAGAACAATTTTACATAATGAACAAGTTTTTTTAAAAACTATTTATTTATATGAACTTATAATATACTTTATTGTAAACAAAAAAAGATGAGTTGTAAAATAAATGGATTTATTTTTTTTTTTTCAAAATTTGATGAAGAAAATTAAATAATAAAGCTGAAAAAAAATAACAGTAATCAGGAAAAAATTAAAATAATAGTAGAAGTACTTAAAAAATATATATTTTTTTTTATTTTATTTTTTAAAATTATAACATAATTTTTTAAATGAATCAATTATAAATAAAATTAAAAAAAAAATGAAATTTTTACTTTTACTAATTTTTATTTTTCAATTCTTTTCAATTATATCAACTAAACAAATTATTATTATAAAAAAATGTTCATCTCCTATAGATTATTCTTATGCAGTTTCAAAAATCAATGAAATCAATTATTTTATAAAATTTAATTATCAACATGAGGTTTTTTATAATGAATATCTTTATCCTGATAATGGTAAATGTGTAACTAGTTACAAGATTCAAAATAATATTACAAAAAAATTCAATTCTCCTCCTGTAAGTTTTAGACATTGTGATATTTTTACTGATAGTCCTTGGAAGCATATTTTATCAGTAAAACTTTTTTTAGATTCAAATAATGAAGAATTATTATATACAAATACAAATATGAATGGTCAAGAATGTATTATTGATATTGCTTTAATTGATAGAAATTATGTAACAGTTAATGAAATAAAATTATCTTATTCAAGAACTGATTATAATAATGGTACTTCATTATTTATTTTAATGAGTTCAAATATTAAAATGACCAATACTGCATATCAAACTTCTCCTATTTATTATTTTTATTTCAAGCAAATTAATAATAGATGTTATTTTACAGTGATCACTAACATTGAAGTTTGTCCTCGATTTTGTAATATTGGTTGTGAATTTTTTTTAAAATATTGTACTACTAGCGAAATAATTGATGATATTATTATGAAATATATTCAAGAAGAAAAATATCCACTAGAATCACATTTTAATTCTACAATAATTGATGAGACTAAAGATCATTATAATATTTATAAAATGGATTTTAGTAAATTTAAATTTCCCCATAATAAATATATAACAGAATTTTGTCCAAAAGTTTTAATACAAAAATATAGTCCAATAGATTATTTTGTAATATTTCATAATAAGAATGATACTGAAAAAAGTATAATAATTAAAGATAATAGAGATATACTTGACTATAAAAAATATTGTCAAAATTATTCAGTTACAAGTTTTATTATTAATCATTCAATGAAGAAAAAAAATGAAATAAATTTTTCACATTATTTTCTTAAATATAAAGAAGAGGAAGAAGAAGAACCAAATGATTTAATGAATAATACTATTACTTATGATTCATTAAGAGGAAGACTTGAATTTGAAAAAAATGGAAATATTTATACAAAATTAAATTTATACAATATGAAAGATATAATAGTTTTTATAAGAGACGGAATATATTATTATCAAGTATTAACATTTCAATTTACATATGGTTCATTATTTTTTCCTTATGAAGATAAATTAAAAGGAAATATAACATTTGATATTTATCCTTTTTATTGTGATAATAAAAATTATAATAATAGAACTTGTTGGACTAATTATTCATTAAATGGAATTAAAAATGAAATTCAAATGGCACTTTTAGATTTACATGAACATGTTGATGAAAGAATTATTGGTAATGGTTTTATTGTTGATATTTTTGATAAAAATAGTATTAATATTTTAACATATTCTGACCTTCAATTTCCATTAAGATATTGTAATGATGTTTATAAATCAATTGATAATAATATTCAAGATATTATTTTTGTCAAATTTGAAGTTAATAATGATGTTTATTATGATATTTATAATAGTGATTCATATAATCACACAAAATTAAATGTTGATTATTGTATTTATCATAAAATTTCTGATTTAAATTATCAAATGAATGATAAAGATGTTTTTAAATTAAATTTAAATGATCTAATTTCACCGAAATTAACTGATAATAATATATATGATAATTTTATTTTAACCTTTAATTCTAATTTTAAAGGAATAATAAAAGAAGAAATATTCCAAAATAATAATATTAATGAAATTAATTTAAATTTTAATTTTGAAAATGAATTTAAATATTATACTCAGTCAAGGAAATATTTTTATTATCCTATTAGTGGATATTATTCTTTTTTTTTTTTATTTGAAATTTTTCATATAAATAATTTATCATATAATATGAAAGGAAAAATTACTATTAGTGTATTTCCAGAATATTGTAATAAAAAGCTTTCTATAATTAGTGAAAAGAAATGTTTTACAAATTATAAATTAGATGATATTAAAAATTATATTTTAAATAATAAAAATAATTACAATATTCATTTTAATGAATATATTATTAACCCTTTATATAATTTAACTTCAATTGAATTACACGAACTCGCAAATCATACATGTAATTCAATTTTAAAACAATTGTATGGTAATAATAATTATTTTGTTCTTATTATTAATGAAGATAAAAAAGGTGAGACTAAAGAGTTATATAATAAAGAGGTTGTTCCTTTTGAAAAAATTAATGAAAATTTATGTAATAAAGTATATGATATTAAAATTGATAAAGTGATAAATTATAATTTATTAATTAATATTTATGATATTATAAAAGATATTTTACCTAAAGTTTATGAATCAAATTTTTTTGAAATTAAAATTTATACAGAAAAAGAATATTTACAAAAATATTCAAGAAGATTAAATTCTATTCAAGAAAATAATTTAGTTATTGAATATATACCAACTAAATTTAGATATTATGATACAAAATATTATTTTGAAATTGAAAAAAATAATGTTTTCCTTAATATTAAAGGAGAAATTAATTTTAAAGTATTTCCATATTATTGTGAAGATTATAATGTTAATAGAAATTGTTCATCAAAAAAATCATTAGAAGAAATAATAAATTATATTAATGTTGAAGATATTGAAAACATTGAAGAACATATAAATGAAATTATATATAATGATGATTATGTTTTTCAAATAGAAAAAATGAATTCTAATTTATTATCAAATAAATTTGATTTTGAATTATGTGAAAAAGAAATAAGAGAAACATATTTTTTAAATGAAAATGAAACACTTTATTTAGAAACAATAGAAAATCAAAAAACAAATGTATTGTCTTTTCATATTTTTAATTCAAAAGGATTTGAATATAATTCATCATTTTGTTCTTCTATTTCTTTAAATATAAAATATACATTGGATTTAATTCATGCATCAAATTATCAAAAATTAATAAATTTAGGATATGATATTTATAATATATCATCTCCTTTTTATAATGATTTATGTATTAGTTATTCATTTAATGGAAATGATGTTATTTTAAAAGATAGAAAAGAAAAAATATTTCCTGGAAATATGTGTTATAAAAATTGTGATTATAAATTATTTGATAATGAAATAAAATGTGAATGTAAAATGAAATTAAATAATCAAATTATTGAATTAAATTCATATAAATTAAATTTTCAATTTGACAATAAAACATATTTTGTTAATTATAAATTTGTAAAATGTTCAAATTTGGTTTTTAATAAAAATATCATTAAAATATTTGGATTTTGGTTTATGTTATTAATAATATTTATTCAAATATTTATTATTTTTCATTATTTTTATAATAGTGAAAATTATCTTTATAATCTTATAGAAGTATTAGATTATCAAATACCAAAAAATACAATTATTAAAATTAATGAACAATATATTGATAATAATTTAAAAGATAATGAAAATGGAGAATCATCAGCAAGAGAAATCGTTCCATATAAAAAAGAAAATAATTCTATTGAATATGAAATAAGAAATCATACATTAAATTCTTTAGTATCAAATATAGATTATTTTAGATATTCTGATTCTTTAAACAAAGATACAAGAAATTATTTTTCAATGTTAATAAGTTTAATTAAGGAAAAAAGTTTTTTTATAAGATCTATTTATAAATATTCATTATTTGAACTTCAATCAATTAATTTTTTTATGTTTTTATTGAATATTTCTTTTATCTTATCATTTAATATCCTTTTTTTCAGTGAAAATTATATTTCAGAAAAATTTATAAATAATAAAATTTCATCATTTTCAAATATTAAAAAAATGTTTTTTTCAAGTCTTTTTAATATGATTATAATTAAAATTATTTTATTATTTAATAATTATTCAACAATTTTAAATAAAATAATCTATGAATTTCATGGAAATAATAATTTTAAATTTATTGCTTTAAAGTATTTAGATATTCAAAAATTCAAAATTAGAACTTTCTTATTTATTAATTTTATAATTTCAATTGGATTATTATATTTTGTTTCTACATTTTGTGGTTTATATCAAAAAACTCAATATAATTTATTTATAGGAACTTTTTTTAGTATTTGTTTTTCATATGGAATTTTTTTATTTTTATGTATTATTATTTCAATTTTAAGATTTATCTCATTATATAGAAAATTTGAATATTTATATTATTTTTCTTTTTTCTTAAGACAATTAATTTAGTTAAATTTAAAAAAAAACTGGATAAATAGCAATAATTAAAATTTTATTAATTATAAACAAATAAAAACAAATTTTATTTTTTTCTTTAAAAATACAGTTAACAATTTTTTAATAAGAATACTTTGTAATCTCTTATTCATCATTTTGGTTAAATAATGAAGAATCTAAAAAATTAAATAATTCAGAAATTAAGGATATTTTTTGATAACAAAAAATTCATTTAATATAAAAATTAAAAATGATAATAAAGAAGAAAAATTTTTGTTTTTGAAGAAGAATACATTAGAAATTTAAAACAAATTCTAATTAATAAATTAAGAGTTATTAACACAAAAGCTAAAGATAAAATAATATTATATCAGAATATTTTAATGAATAATTTTAAAAAATCAATAGAAAATATTAAAAATTAATTTGGAAAATTTTACACTTTTACAATTAATAGTATAGTGTATATTTTAAACTTTATCTTAGATTTGGAATTAGGAATAATTGAAATAATACATAAAAATAAAAAAGAAGAACTAATAATGGAAAATGTTCAAGAAAAATTAATTGAATATTTTAAATAAAATTCCATTTAAAAAAAATAAAAATAAAAAAATTGAATATTTATTTAAAAATGATTAAAATCACTTTCAATTAGTCAAATCAATGTTCTAATAATTAGATTATTTCTTCTTATATTTCTTTATTTATTTAATTTTGTTCTATTTATTTAAATTTAAAACAATGTTATATTTTTTATATTTGATATTTTTTAATGAACAATTTAAATTAATTATATCTTCAATTTTTATTTTATATTCTTTATTTTCAATTAATTCAATTATAATAAATAAACTATCTTCAATTAATTCATCTAAAAATAATTTCTTATATAAAATATTTTTGAAGGAAAAAAAAAGTATTTAATGAATTTCAATATTTAATAATTTTCTAGAAAACTTACAATTTTTATTATTATTCAAAATTTCAAATAATTTACGTAGAATATTTTTATATTTTTTTAATTTTAATTATATTAGATTGAAGTTTAATAATTCTTTTTTCCATAAAAATACAAAATAATTATGTAATTAAATAGATTTATTAAATTTAAATTTTTTAATATTTTTAAAATGTAAAAATTCTAATATTTTTAAAGAAAATCCATAAATTAAATGAATTAAGAAAAATATTATATTTAAAATTAATTATTATTAATTAAATATATCAAAAATGAATTATATTTAAACAAAATTAAAAGGAAAAAAATATAATTATAATCAAATAATAATTTTTATTATAATAAATATAATTAATTTATTATATTTTTATTAAAAATAATATAAAAATATATGTGTTTTATAAATAATTATAAAAAATAACAAGATAAAAATCATTATATATATTCCTTTTTTTTCATAAAATTTAAATTCTATTTTTTTATTAAAATATATATCATAATTGAAAGTTGAATTATTCCATTCATTAAAAAATTATAACAAATTATTGTTGTCTTTAATTTATTAATTTTGAGTTTATTTATTAAATAAATGAATTTATAATTAAAAAATTTCATTTTATTAATTATTACTTAAAATCAATATTATTTATATTATTGTTTCAAATAGATATTAATTCATTTATACAAGGATCTCAATATTAAAAATATTTCCATCTATTAAAGCTCTATGATTATTTTAATAACTGAATTATTCCAAAAGTATGATTATTATTTTTAATGAAAATAAAAATTTACATTGTTTTTTATAACTTATTTATAAAATATTTATTTATTTCTTTTATTCATAAATTATAAAAATTAAATTACCTTTTATTTATATATGAATAAAGTAATTATTTTCTTCTGATAAACCAATAGAATATATATTCATTCTTATAATATTTTCAATCCTAAATATACCTAATAACATATTTAAAAATTCAAATATATTTATATTTTAAATTAAAGTGTATTGATGCTTTCTAATATTGTTATAAATTAATTATTAATAATTATAGATGTTCCTTCATTTTTAAGCATTATTAAATATGATATTTCATGATTGATTGGAAATATTTTTCGAAATTTTTTGTTTCAATTATTCATTTTAATGTAGATTGTGATATTTAATTTGATATTCTGAAATACTAAGCTATATTAATAAATATTATTATTTAATTTAAAAATGAAAAAAATATAATAAAAAAATAAATTAACAATTCTTATTATAATGTACAAGATATATTCAAATTAAGTATGAAATACATATATAAATATTAAAATAAATAGCAATTATTTTAAACACAATATATAAGGATTAGAAAGAAAAAAAAAAAGGAGAATAATACAATAATCAATAAAAATGTTGAATCTTATTAATTATTTGTAATGAAAAAAAAATCCTTAAAAAATATAAAATAGATAAAAAAATTGAAATGATTTAATATAGTTAAGTTATATATCTTATCATAATTTTATTAGTATTAATAATAAAAATAATTAATATTTAAATATTATTTACTTAAATAAAATTTATTTATTAGTTAATTACCATTTTTTGGATTGATTTTTATTTTATTTACATATTTATTCTTAATAATATATCAAAATATTAATTGAAATAAATGATATTTATTTTTCTAATCATAAATGATTCATGATTATATTTAATATTCTTTTTTATTTTATTAATTAATCTTTAATTATGATAAATTAAAAAATGGATTTGTGACATAATAAAGCCATAACATCCTCCTATTTTCTTACTTATATTTGAATAAAAATAGACCAAATTTACACCTTCTTAATTTTAAAAAGTTGCCAATCTTAAAAAGATGAATTAATATCATTAAAAAATTTATTTATACAAAATATTTATCAATTTTAAAAAGTGGAAAATTATGGGAAAAAATTTGATTATTAAATATGGATTGTTAAATGTAAACATATATATCAAAAATCAAAATATGTAATATTTAGTTTTTAATAGTATCAATAATTTGTATTAATTCTTATTAATTTAAAATAAATGTTTTTCATGGAATAATAATTATATCAAATATTTTTTATTTGATTTATTTCCAATTATTATTCTGATTTAAGTTATATGCTTATTTTTCTAATCACATTTATTCAATATCAATAAATATTTTAAATAAGATAGGTAAAAGATTTCCTATAAAATTTTTATTATTAAAAATTTTCTGTTTATATCAAAAATAATATTTAACTCATATTGATTTCAAAAATTAGATATAAAGTATTCAAATTTAAAACTTTAAAATTTTTTCATATAATAAAATTTGTAATAGTTTTTATTTTTAATTAACGATATTTATTATATCATATTTTAGATATTTTTCTAATATGAAAAATAAATCAAAAAGGTTAATATTTTTTATGAATATTAAAATATTAGAATGATTTTGTTTCAATAAATAAATACTTATTTTGATTATTTATATTTAAGAAAATATACTATATTAAAGATAGCAAATATTTTCAAAAATATTTTAGAAAATATCACAATTATAAATATTTTTTATTCCAGTTCAATAATTTACTTTTTCATCAATAAATGATATTTTTGTATTATTTTTCAATTAGAAAATATATTGTTTATATAATTTTTTAATTCAAAATTCTATGAAAAATTTCAAAATATAGTAATTCTATTAATATTTGTTGTTTTTTCTTAGTTATATTTAGTATTTTTTATTTTTCAACAATTAAGAATTTAAGAAAACTGCAAATTTCAATAGACTTCATATAAAAGAAAAAATCTTTACGAATTAATTAATAAAATAAATATATATTCAATAATGCTTTCTGAAGAAAATAAGAAATTACAAGAAAAAAAAGTATTAGAAGTTAATAAAAAATTGAATAATCAAAATCATGAAATGTATTATGATCATTTAAGAACATTGGCAATAATTGGTGTAGTTTGTTGTCATGTTTGTTGTGATTATTTTTATAATAATAAAAAGATTTATAAACCTAATAAAATTTTTTATAATCATTTATATCTTACTTTTGGAAGATTTATAGGAGTTCCAATGTTTATAATGCTTTCAGGTGCTTTACTTATTAATAAAAATTATTCATTAACAACATTTATTTTTAAAAGATTTATTCGTGTTTTTATTCCTTATTTATTTTGGTCAGTAATATTTGTATTATTTACAATTCGTTTTGAACATCATAAATTGAACAAATATACAATAAAAAAAGTTTGTTTTGGTAAAGTTGGTACAGTTGGTCGAATTTTATGGTTTATTTGGATGATTATGATTGTATATATTGGGATATTTATCATAAATTTAATTTTTAAATTAATTAAATCAAAATCAAAAATATTAGAAAATATATTTATTCATTCTTTATTTATTTTTTCATTAACTTCTTATTTTTTAAAGAATATGGGATATATAAAATATAGTCAAATTGGATATTATATTTTTTTCATACCTTATGCAATAATTGGATATTATTTGACTCATATTGATTTTGAAAATTGGAAAATTTCAAAAATATTATGGATTACTCCAATTAAAATTGTTATTGTTAGTTTTATTATATCTATTCATGAATATATATCTTTTTCAAATATTTGGGGTGTAAAAAGTTTAAAATTGAAAAAAATCAAAGCAGGAAATTATTTTGAATTTAAAGTATTATTATTTACATCTAATATTATATTATTTTTTAGGTATTTACCTAAATGTGACAATAAATTTATACAAAAAATTAATAATTTTATATCAACAGGTTATATTGGTAATTCTATTACTTCAATAAGTAGATGTAGTTATGGAATTTATTTTACACATTATTTAATATTAAAATATTTACAAATACGTTTTTTGAATCGTATTAAATATTATAAAGATCCAATTACTTGGACTCCTTTTTTATTAATTTCAGTTTTTAACAGTTCTTGGGATATTATTTGGTTTTTAAGCAAAATTCCAATCATTAATATAATAATTGGTGCAGGATAATAATAATTAATTATATTCATTATTATTTTAAAAATAAAAAATAAAAAATTTATATTTTCATTTATTTTATAATAATTTTTATAGGAAAAGATAAATATTTTTTGAATATCAATTTTAACAATAATTAATTAAACATTTAAATCACTTTTTTTGCCATTAAAATTTAAATTACATTATATTTTTTTATATATTTTAATAAAATTTTTTTCTTATTAATAAATATACTATAAATAATAAATTAATAATATTATATGTATTAATAATTATAATAATATGAATAAAAAATTGTTAATTAAATTATTTTTTAAATTGGCAAAAATAAAAATATTAAAGAATTTTTATAATTAAAATTGTTATATTAATAAAAATACAAAATAAACATAATATTATTTCTCTAATAATAAAATCCTTATAATAATTATTATATAATAAGATAAAAAATTTTTCAATCTATAATTTGAAACCCATTAAATTAAAATTTTTTGATGTTTATTATTTATTCAAAAAAAATTTTAAATATTTAAATTTAAAAATATTTAATATTATATTATAATATAAATTTAAAAATATTTAAAATGGGGATT
>JAEEGL014370334.1_pt1 | contig 10952 bp, 7 predicted proteins | sample 9134231 | NCBI WGS metagenome assembly JAEEGL01 (sample SAMN16246548, study PRJNA631951) | gut metagenome | biome: gut microbiome; feature: rumen; material: fiber-attached | host: Bos | place: Iran: Karaj | collected 2018-10 | reverse complement strand
GAGCCTCAGCTCGCTCTGCACGTCCTTCATGTTGCCGGAGTTGCGCATGAAGACCGTGACGAAATTCCAATCCTCCGGCGTGAGATTCATGGCCGCGGGCGGTTCGAAATCCCCCCGGATCCGCACGCCGCAGTCGGGACAGGCGTATTCCGAGACCCGGAGCTTTCCGCCGCAGCAGGGGCAGGCGGCGGGCGTTTTCGGCGTTTTCTTCATACCGCATCCTTCCTTTCAGAGGTGTCATCGATCGATCGTAGTTTATATATACCACAGAGGCTTCTTATTGTCAATACTCCATTTTAATATATTTAATAATTTTTATCTTGACGCTTAATAATTTTCATTTTTCAACCCCCTGCCGCATCCCGCAGGCAGGGCGTGCGGACCGGGAGGGCCCGTCCGCAGAAGAAGGCGATCCCGAAAAAAGAAAAACGCGGCGGGAAATCCCGCCGCGTCCGGCCCGGTTCGTTCACTCCGTGTAAAAGACCTTGCCGCTGTCGAGAGAGAGGCAGGCGAGTCTGCCGCCCCTTCCGAGGCCGCAGTCGACGGCGAGGTTCCCCGCCGGGGTCTTTTCGACCTTTCCCTCCGGGCAGAACGCGCCGGAGACGAGATACGCGCCGGGGAAATAGCGTTTATCCCGGTCGACCGTCCCTTCGGCAAGCTCCTCCGGATCGTAGGCGGAAAGCTCCTTTCCCTCCTCAAACTGCCGGAAGCCGCCGTGCAGGATCACAAACACCCTTTTCCCCGCCCGGGTGATGATATGGGATTCAAATTCGTCGAAATACTCGATCACGAAGGACCGGTCCTCCTCGTCCAGGAGCCGGAATTCCTCCAGAACGGCGTTTCCGCCCTCCTTCAGCCAGCGGGCGAACCGGTCTCTTTCGTCCTCCGGAAGCGAGGCGAGATTCTTTTCCTCGTTTTTCTCCCCGAGAAGCCGGAGGTATTTCGCGGCGCGGAGATCCTCCCCGCCCCAGATCGGATAGACGTTGGCGCGCGGCACGAGATCCAGGATGAGCTTCAGCGAATCGCCGCCCGCCCCCACGATATTGCCCGCGAGATACAGGACGTCTTCCTTTTCGGAAAAGGAGATCTTCTCAAGCATTCTTTCATAGGCGTCAAAATCGCCCCGGATATCCGACATGACGTATTGCATGGTCTTGTTCCTTTCTTTGATGAAACCCCGGCCCGCGGGATCCCTCCGGTCACGCCCGGTCTTCTGCGCCTCCGAAGGCCTTCCGGATCGCGTCGAGCGCTTCTTTTTTGTCGGGGACGGTCAGGCTGACCGCTCTTCCGCCGGAAAGGAGCAGCTCCAGCTCCTCGCCGGGTTCGGGCATTTTCTCGATCTCTTCCTGCAGAAAAACCGTCTCCCGCGCTTCTCCCCGCCGGAACCGGACGAAGACCAGCCGGCCGGGAAAGAGATAGAGCTTACCCTCCCCGGGCTTTTCCCCCGCGGCGAAGAGGGACGAAGGCGCGCGGTACAGGAAGGCGGGCTTTTCCGATTCCCACCGGTCGAAGGCGGACGCCGTACGGAGCCCCCGGAGGAAGAGCAGCGCAAAGACGAGAAGAAACGCGCCCGCGCCGGCCCCGAAGGCGATCCGGAAGGCGGATGCGACCCCGCACCGTTCCAGGATCACGTAAAGAAGGATCAGGAGGAGCGAACCCGGAACGGCGGCGGTGAGAAGACTGCGTCTGGTCGGATTCAAAGCCCGGTCCCTCCCCTCGTTCAGGCGTTCTGCGGTCTGTTCCCGCCGGTTCTGTTGTCTGGATTATATCACAGATCGGCCCGCGGCGCAACGCACAATCTGTCGCCCGCCGGGACCGCGCCGTTCTTTTCCGCGGCGTTGATTCGTTCTTCTTCTTTTGCTATAATAGAAAAAAAGCGAAACGGAGGACAAGATCCATGGATCCGCGTGTTTTTTCTCTGCTCAAAACCTGGTGCGACAGGCTCCTTTCCCTCCAGCTCGGGGCGGAATTCGGCGACGATTTCCACGGCGCCGTGCTCTGCCCCGCCTGCGGCCTTCTGCACGGCAGGATCTCCGATATGGCTTACCCCCTGACCCTTCTGTGGCGGCTGACCGGGGAGGCGCGATATCTGGAGGGAGCAAAGGCCGCGGTGGATTGGGCCGAGCGGAAAATGATCGTGCCCGAAACCGGTCTTTACCGCAACGACTTCGCCTCGGATTGGTACGGGATCTCCGTCTTCGGATACATGGCGCTTTCGGACGCACGGCGCACGGGCGGAGACGCGCTTCCCGGGTCGGTCTCGGAAAACTGGGACGCGATCCTCCGTCGGCTTTCCGCGGGGATCTTCCGGGAACTGGCGAAGCCCTCCTTCCGTCCCAACGTCAATTATTTCGCCGGCGGCGCCGCGGTGATGGCCAGGGCCTGGAAAGCCGAGGGAAAGACGGCCTACCGGGAACGCGCGAAGAAATGGGCCGATCTGACCCTTTCCTACGTGACGCCGGACGGCATGCTTGCGGGCGAAGGCTATCATTCCGAAAAGCGGAAGTCGCCCCGGGGATTCGTGCCGGTGGACCTCGGCTACAACGCGGAGGAATCGATCCCTCTGCTTTTTTCCGCGGCGAGGGATCTCGCGGACGGGAAGCTTTTCGACCGCGCCGCGTCTCTTCTCGACTCTCTTCTTCCCTTCCTCCTTCCCGACGGCGGACTGGATAATTCCTGGGGCGCGCGGGCGGCCAAGTGGACCTGGTACGGGAGCCGCACCTCCGACGGGATCGGGGCGGCCCTGACAGAGAAGCCGGAGGATCCGGTATGGCGCGAGGCGGCGGCGAGGACCCTTTCGCTTTACAGGCGTCTGACCGTGGACGGGCTTCTTGCAGGCGGCGCGATGCACCGGGAGGCAAACGAGCCGGTCTGCGTGCATCACACCTTCACCCACGCCAAGGCGCTGGCGCACATGCTGGAAAGCGGACTGGATTTCACCCCGACCGGCGCGCGCCTTCCTTCGGAGACGTTTCAGGGCGTCAGGCGTTACCCCTCGGCCGGCGTGACCCTGGCCGCGAAGGGCGGTTTCCGCGCGAGCTTTTACGATTCGGATTACACCCAGGATCCGCGCCTTTCGCCCCGCGGCGGCAGCATGACCCTTCTGTGGCACGAAAAATACGGCCCTCTTCTCGCCGCGACGCCGAACGAATACTACCCCGTCGAGCCGCAGAACATGCAGCGCCTCCGTTACGGCGGGCAGATCCTGAACATGACCCCGCGGATCGACGCGGGAGAGTATTCCAGCGTCCACGACGCGGATTTCGTCTTCTCCTTCGACCAGGATCTCTTCCAATTCACGTCGCGGGGCTTCCTCACCGGTCTTTCCGGAGACGTGCTGACGCTGGAAACCAGGGAATACGCGCGGTATGAGTATGCCGTCCGCTTCGGGGAGGACGCGGTCCTGATCACTCTCCGTTCCACGGCCCCAGGCGCGGTCTTCCGCCTGCCCGTGATCGCGGGGAAGGAAGATGAGGTCGTCCTTTCCCAAAACCGCGTCCTGATCCGCCGCCAGGGCGCAGCGGCGGAAATCGAAACGACGGGACTTTGGACGGCGCCCTTCGGGAGCAAAGAGCGGAGATTCCATCCGGTGGGCGGGTTCGATCATCTGATGCTGGAGCTGCCGCTTTCTCCGGAGGGAAGCCGGGAGATCGCGATCCGGGTCGAGTGATCCCGAAACAGACGAAAAGATCCGTGCGGACGCCGCACGGATCTTTTTCTTTTCTATCGCCGGACAGGGCTCAGAGCGTACGCAGATACGCCGTGAAGCTTTCTTTTTTCCCGGGCCGCCGGCTTTCCGAGGCTGCTCCGCGCGCCGGAGCTCTTACGGCTCCGGCGGGATCAGATCGGCGATTTCCCGAAAAGGCGTCAGCAAGGCGCCGCATTCCTCCGCCCGGTGATTTCGCAGGATCGTCTCCGCCGCCTTCCGCATGGCGGGGACCCCGGCGCGTATCAGATGGTCCGCGTAGACGACGGCGTTTGCGCCGCGCGCCTTCCATTCCTCCTCCTTCACCGAATCGAAGGAGGTCGGAGCCAGGACGACGAAGGCGGCGCGGTTTTCGGCGCGGAATCTTTCGAGGAACTCCATCGTCTCCGCGGGATCCTTTTTCCGGCTGCGGATCATGACGGCGTCGGCGCCGGCGTCCGCGTAAGCGAAGGCGCGGGCCAGGGCGTCTTCCACGCCCCGTTCCAGGATCAGCGATCCGATGCAGGCGCAGATCATGAATTCCTTCGTGCGCTGCGCCTTCTTCCCGGCGCGGATCCTGGCCGAGAAGCTTTCCGCGCTGTCCTGGGTCTGCGGGATCCCGGCGTCGAAGAAACCGTTTTTCCCGGCGCCGGTCGTGTCCCCGATCACCGCCATGGAAACGCCGAGCCGTTCCAGGCTGCGGACCGTGTTCACGAAGTGTTCGGTCTTTCCGCCCGTATCTCCGTCGAAGATAATGGGCTTGGTGGTGACTTCCGCCACGTCCTCAACGGTGCGGAAGCGCGAGGTCATATCGGCCGGATCGGCGTCCGGCTTTCCTTTCGCCGCGGAATCGCAGAGGGAGCTGATCCACATCGCGTCGAACTGACGCGCGCCGCCCGCCTCATGGATCACCGTGTTCTCCACGATCAGGCCGGTCAGGCCGTCGTGGACTTCCATGGCGGTGACCAGACCCTTCGCGTCCAGCAGCCTTCTCAGACGGCCGCGGCGGACGTCCGGCATGGAAAGATCTTTTCTTGCCCGCGCGTCGATCTCTGTGTATTTGGGATCGTTTCCGTAGGGGTATTCCACGAGCTTTCCGCCGTACGTCGCAAGGATCGCGGTCACCTCGTCGCGGATCGGACGCTGGAAGCCGGACCGCCAGTCGTCGCCGTGCACGACGATATCCGGCTTGTATTTTTCAAGGTTTTCTTTATAGCTCAGGGTCCGCTGTTCCACGACCTTGCGGACGCCCGCGATATTCTCAAACATCAGCCGTCTTTCGGACGCCGGGACCAGAGGCATGCGCTTATAGGACGCCACCGCCTCGTCGGAGAGCACCCCGACGATGAGCTTTCCGAGCCGCTGCGCCTTCTTGATGATGGCGATGTGCCCGCCGTGGAGGATATCGGCGGAGAAACACATATACACCGTGCGGGATTCGATCTCCTGAAGCCTGCCCGTGACCACCGCCAGATCGTCCGGGTCGTCGATTTCCGCGCAGAGCAGGTTCCCCACGTCCAGCGCATGGATCCCCACCGCGCCGTCGAGCTCGTTCAGCGCGTTTTCGGCGTAGACCTTCGTCCTGCCGCTTTCGCAGAATTCCGCGATTTTCGAGAGCCAGATCCTCCAGTCGTCCCTCTTCAGATGATACAGGGGCTGGGCTTCCACCGCGTCGTTGAAGAATTCCACCCCGACCTTCAGGATCCTGCCGTCGCGCACCACGGCCTTGAAGTCCTTTTCCGGCAGCGGCATGGTCGAGGACACCGTCATGCAGGACACGGGAGAGGCGAGCACCCGGTCGAACGTTTCGTTCTCAAAGACGAGATCGCCGTGCATCAGAAGGATATCGTCGTCCAGGTATTCTTTCGCGCAGTAGATGCTGTAGATATAGTTCGTCTCGGCGTAAACGGGGTTTTTCACAAAGGTAAAATCGAGCGGCATGTCGAGACTTCTGCAGTATTGGATCAGGACCCCGTCGTAATACCCCGTGGTGATCACGACCTCCCGGATGCCCGCCTCCGCGATCAGTCTCAGCTGGCGTGAGAGGATCGTTTCACGGCTGGAGATCTCGGTCATGCACTTGGGCTGCTCCGAGGTGAGGACTCCCATCCGGGATCCGAGTCCCGAATTCAGGATCAGTGCTTTCAAGGGGAACGCCTCCTTCCCAATTCGTAACAGTACGCGTCTTCCGCCGTTTCCCGCTTCTTCCGCGGCTTCCGGAAAAGCGCCGAAAGCGCCTTGCCGTACCGGCCGTTGGCAAGATGCGCGAGCGCGTGAGCATGGTGCATCTGCGCCGCGCCGCCGCTGCTCTGGATCATGGAGCGCAGCGAGTTTTCGGTGAGGATGGTGCGCAGGAAAAGGCGGTTGCGGATCGCCTCGTCCCGCGCTCTGCCGCGGGGCATCCTTTCGGCCTTTCTGATCAATCCTCTGATACAGAGATCCGCGGCGTCGAGCGCCGCGCGCCCGAGGCCGGTCTTCCGCGCCAGCAGCAGGGGGGATTCCAGATCGAATTCCCCTTCCTCCTCTTCCTTCGGGAGCGGTCTTCCGAGAAGCTCCCCGAAAATGCCGTCCGGGATCCTTCTCGGGTTTCTTTCGTAAGCCGCCTTCACCCGGCGCGAAACCGGCGGAGGAAGGTTTTCCTCGCCCGGGACCGCGATCTCCGCGCATAGCCGGATATCCTCCGAAGAAAAGCCCAGCTCCACGGGATAGGTCCCTTTTTCGACCACGAACCGCCCGAGAGGCGCGTGATACCACCGGAAGGCATCCGCGGCGAGGGGAAAGACGACCCGCTCTTTTTCACCCGGCAGGAGCCGCACCTTCCGGAAACCGGCGAGCCTTTTCTCCTCGCCGAAGGTCACGCTTTCCGGGTTGTGTCCGATATAAAGCTCCACCACCGTGCTGCCCGGTCTTTCCCCCGTGTTTTCCACCGTCGCCTCGACCCGGCCGGAGCCGCACCGCATCTCCGAAAGGCGGAATTCCGTATAGGAAAGGCCGTGTCCGAAGGGAAAGAGCACCCGGCCAGGCCGGGAAGCGTAATACCGGTAGCCGACGAAGATCCCTTCTTTATAGAAAGAAGCGCGGTGATCCTTCGGGGGCGGGAGAAGATCCCGGGAACGGATCCAGCTTTCGGCAAGCCTTCCGCCCGGATCGGCCTCGCCGAAAAGGATCCGGCGCAGAGCCTCCCCTCCTTCGCCGCCCGGAAGAGCGGCATACAGAACGGCGTTCGCGGGAAGGAGCGGTTCTGCGTCCACGACGCCGCCGCCGAAGAGGACGACCGCCGTCTTTTTCCCGGCGGCAAGCATTTTCTCCAAAAGCGAGAGCTGATTCCCCGGCAGAGAGAGGTCGGGCCGGTCGGCGCCTTCGCTTTCGCTGTGACGGCCGAGTCCCAGGAAAAGCAGGATCACGTCGGCCTTTTCCGCCTTTTCGACCGCCTCCCGCTCCAGTGCGGGATCGGGCCGGTCGTCCTCCGGATAGAAGCCCTCGGCAAAGCGGTACGGGATACCATCCCTCCGGAAGGCCTCCTCCGGCTCGACGCGATACCGGGGGTTCACGCTGCTGGAGCCCGCGCCCTGGACGCGCATGTGCCGGAAGAAACCGCCGACGGCCAGGATCCGCTGTCCCTTTTTCAGGGGGAGAACGCCGTCGTTCTGCAGGAGGACCGCGCTTTCCTCCGCCGCGCGGCGGGAAAGGGCCCGATGGGAGGCGAACAGCTTATCCGCATGCGCGGGCCTTTTCGCCGGACCGGCGCTTTCCTCCAGGCGCAGGACCCGCATGACCGCCCGGTTCAGCGTTTTTTCCGGCAGGATCCCCTTCCGGACCGCGTTCAAAAGCGCCTCCCGGTTCATGAGGATGCCGCCGGGCATATCCAGATCGCATCCGGCCGCGACTCCCGCGACCCGGTCGCGCGTCGCGCCCCAGTCGGTCATCACCGGGCCGCGGTAGCCCCCTTCTTTCCGGAGGATATCGGTGAGGAGCCGATTGTTCTAGGAGGCATGGATCCCGTTGACACGGTTGTAGGCGCACATGACCGTCCCGGGCTTTCCCTCCCGGACCGCGATCTCAAAGGCGCGGAGATAGGTCTCGCGCAGGGTGCGTTCGTCTGCCACCGAATCCCGCATATACCGGAAGGACTCGGTGTTGTTGAGGGCAAAATGCTTCAGGCAAGCCGCCGTCCCGGCGCTCTCCGCGCCGCGGGAAAAGGCGGCCGCCATCTTTCCCGTCAGGAGAGGATCCTCGGAATAGTATTCGAAATTCCGTCCGCAGCGCGGGTCGCGCTTCACGTTCATGGCGGGAGCCAGAAGCACGTCGACCCCGAGGGCCGCGGCCTCCCGCCCCATGGCGCGCCCCGTCTCCTCGCAAAGGGCGGGATCGAAGGAGGCGGCGAGAGTCGCCGGAGCCGGAAAGAGCGTCGCCGGCAGGGCTCTGCCCAGGCCCACCGCGCCGCGGTTTGCGCCGATATGCTTTCTGCGCACGCCGAGCGGCCCGTCGGTGAGATAAAGCGCCCGGATCCCGAGACGCGGGATCGCGTGGGTCTTCCAGCTCTCCACCCCTTCGAGCAGGCGGACCTTTTCCGGGAGCGTGAGCTTTGCCAGGAGTTTTTTTACGTCCCTCATGCCGTTTCTGTCCTTTTCAGTCCTCAAGACTCTTTTCCGTCAGCCATTTCATCAGGACGTCTCCCTCGTACGCTCCGACCCAGGAGTCGTGTCCCACGCCGTGGAAGAGCGTCAGGCGGGCCTTCCCGCCGCGCTTGTTGATCGAACGGATCATGGAAAGGCTTTCCTCCGGCGGGACGACCTCGTCGACGTCCCCGTGGAAGGCCCAGACCGGCTTGTGAATCAGCTGTCCCCCGTACCAGTAAACGCCGGTCCCGCACACCGGCGCCAAGGCTGAAAAGCGTTCCGGATCGGAAAGCGCCCAGAGCCAGGTCCCGGTGCCGCCCATGGAAAGGCCGGTGAGGCTGACCCGCTTTTCATCCGCGGGAAGAGTCTGGAGCGCCTCGTCCAGGAACCGGTTCAGCGATTCGAGAAAGCTTCCCCAGTATTTCCCGTCGGGGCACTGGGGCGCCAGCATCAGGAAGGGGAATTCCTCGCCCTTTTCGGCTCTGCCCAGCCAGAAATACCGGAACACCCGGTCGAGCTCCGACCCGTCTTCGGGGCCGCGCTCGCCCGCGCCGTGCAGGAAAAAGACCAGCGGGCGCTTTTCCCCCGGCTCAAGATCCCGGGGGATATACCGGAGATAATGAAAGGACTGTCCCTTGGGATTCTCCCAAAAAAGCTTTTCTGTCACGTCGGATCGACGCCTCCTTTGCCGCCCGAAGGCGAAAAACCGTATTCGTTGAATTCTTTTCGAATGAAATCCAGATATCGCCGGAAGGCGGAAGGGACCGCATAATCCCGGAAAAGCGTCTCCCCGTCCGGGAACACAAGGCCTGCCGGCGGAAGACCGGAAAGCCGGATCCAATACCCGGTCATGCGCCATTCCACGTGGGTGAAAAGATGGACCGCTTCCCCGGCGGGACGGATCCCGTCCCACGCGATCCCCTGTTCGGAAAGCAGTCTGCCCGTTTCCTCCGCCGTGAGTCTGCCCGGAAACGACGGGAGCTCCCAGAGACCTGCCAAAAGACCCGTCTCCGCTCTCTTTTGAAGCGCGAACCGTCTCCCGTCGGTGAGGATCAGGACCGTCTTTTCCTCGATCCGCCGTTCTTTTTTGGGCGATCTTTTCGGGAGTTCATTCTGAGCGCCGCGCTTTTCGGCTTCGCAGAGGGTCCGGAGCGGACAACGATCGCAGAGCGGGACGCCGTTCGGGATGCAGATCACCTCGCCGAGCTCCATCAGGCCCTGCGTCAGGTCCGCGGCGTCGCGTCCCGCGGGATAGACGGCGCGGAGCGCCTCCTCCGCGTCCCGCCGGACGCGGGGATCCAGTACGTCCTCCTCCGAGGCGAAGAGGCGGGAAAGGACCCGCATCACGTTGCCGTCCACCGCGGGCTCCGGCTTTCCGAAGGCGATGGAGGCGATCGCGCCGGCCGTGTAGGCGCCGACGCCCGGGAGCTTGCGGAGCTCCGACGCCTCGTCCGGGAGCTTCCCGCCGTATTTTTCCACCGTCAGGATCGCCGCTTTTTTCAGATTGCGGGCGCGGCTGTAATACCCGAGCCCCTGCCACAGCTTCATGAGCTTTTCTTCGCCGCACGCCGCCAGCGCCTCCACCGTGGGAAGCTCCCCGAGAAAGCGGCGGTAACAGGGTGCGGCCGCCTCGATGCGGGTCTGCTGGAGCATGATCTCCGAAAGCCAGACGTGATAGGGAGACGGATCGTCCCGCCAGGGCATGCTTCGCCGCGACCCCCGGTACCAGACGAGGATCCTTTCTATAACGGCGGGGAGCAGACCTTTTTCGTCCTTCACGTTTCATCCTCCGGGCGGGATAATTTGCGGAAAACCACGCGGGAAAAGCCTTCGCCCCTCGGCTCTCCCAGATAAGTCAGGCAACTGTCCTCGTACAGAACGCCGAGCGCGCCGTCCGGCAGCGCCGCCAGGCAGGAGTAGGCGAAGAAATCCTCCTCTCCCCCCAAAGCCCTTTCCGTGAGAAGGGTCATCCCTCCGCCGCCGTCCAGGCCGAAAACGAGGAGCTTTCCCCCGAAGCGGCCGGCCCGCGATCCCTTGCCGGAAGGCGCGGAAAGAGCGATCCGGAAATCCTTTCCGGGCAGGGAAAGCGCGGAAGCCATGCAGTCGGAGCAAAGCGCCGGGCCGGCCTCGACAAGCTTCCCCGGGCGGTATCCGTCCTCCGCCGCTTCAAAATCAACGTAATGCAGATACCCGGAACGGTTCCGGAGAAACGCGCGGATCCTGCCGTCGGGGAGCTCGACGAGCTGACTCTCGGTGCCCGGCACGCCCGGCGACCTCCGGAAGCTCCCGCCGCCGTCCTTTGAGAAAAGGATCGACGCCTCCTCCCCGTTATAGACCGGAAAAAGAAGGTCTCCGCGCCGGGTGACAAGCCCCCGGCCGGGCGCCGTTCCGAGAAAAGCCTCCTCCTCCCGTTTTCCCGGAAGCAGGACCGGAGCTTCCCAGCTTTCGCCCCCGTCGCGGGAAATCAGAAGACAGAGATAAGACGTGGGAAAGACTTCAAAAGGGGCGCCGCGGAAAAAGAGATTGCTCTCCTCTCCCCGCCCCCGGAGAGAAAACCAGGGGCCGACCTCATAGTCGTCCCGGATCTTGCCCGTCTCGTCCCGGATCGCGCCGTTTTCCAGACGGAACCGGTATTCCGGTTCCCCCCG
>JAEEGL013645430.1_pt1 | contig 10952 bp, 6 predicted proteins | sample 9134231 | NCBI WGS metagenome assembly JAEEGL01 (sample SAMN16246548, study PRJNA631951) | gut metagenome | biome: gut microbiome; feature: rumen; material: fiber-attached | host: Bos | place: Iran: Karaj | collected 2018-10 | reverse complement strand
TTGGGAACAGCCCGGGCCTGGGCCCGGGCTGTTCCCGCTTTGCGGTCACTTGTCCGCCTTTTTCCTGTAATAGGAAAATCCTGTTCCGCAGCCGCCAAGTCCGGCAAAGAGCCAGTTAGTCGCCCTGACGGCTTGGTCCGCAAAGGAGGTGCCTTTGATCAGGGAACGGCCCAGGCAGATGACCAAAAACACGGCGACAGCAACGCCCACACCGAGGAGAATCGCTTTCACTTTAGGATCCTTCATATTTTCCCCCTTCTTTCGTTTTATGATTAGCCGTATTATAGCACAAATGACTGATTTTTCACACTGATAAACATATAAAAATCCGGCCGGGGCTGATCACCTGCCCCGGCTCTGACCGCCGCCGGCAGGTGGCGGATTGACCGCCGGACGATGTTTGATCCCCCGCAGCATGGGGGCAACAGCCGGTTGCTTGTCAACCCGCGGGATCCATATTACAATCAGGGCGTAACAAATCCGGAGGTGATTCAGATGACGACGAAGGACGTATTATTGGATCTGCGGACAAAATGCGGCTTTTCCCAGGACGAGCTGGCCGAAAAAGTCTTTGTAACCCGCCAGGCGGTTTCCCGGTGGGAAAACGGGGATACGGTCCCCAATACCGAAACCCTGAAACTGCTTTCCAGGTTGTATAACGTGTCGATCAACACCCTGCTCGGCTCACCGAGGCAGCTGGTCTGCCAGTGCTGCGGGATGCCGCTGGAGGACGCGGTCCTCGGCCGGGACCGGGACGGAGCGCTCAACGAAGACTACTGCCGGTGGTGCTACGCCGACGGGACGTACACCTACAGCAGCATGGACGACCTGATCGAAATCAGCGTTCCCCACATGGTATCCCAGGGGTTTACGGAGAAGCAGGCCCGCGATTACCTGATTCAGACGCTGCCGACCCTGGATTACTGGAAGCGATATGAGGAGCTCAGCGACGGCGGGCAGTTTGAGGCGTTCAAAAAGCAGCTGATCGGGGAGATCAACGATCTTCATATTCCGGGCCTGCCGAAGGTGGATAAGCTGAACGCGCTGGCGGGCAGCTACGTCAATCTCGCGTATCCGCTGCCGGGCGGGGAAAAAGCCAGGTTCCTCGACGACGGGAAGACGTACCTCGGCAACCAGCTGGAATCGGAGTTCGGCGGGGACCGGTGTTTCGGAGTCCTGGCCGGTATGGATTTCATCCTGGTCTGTACCTATGCGGCAGGCGGCGCCGATCCGGAACTGGTGCTGTACAAAAAGAGATAAACAAAAGCGAAAACCGCTTCCGGGAGGCACTGTCATAATCCTGCAGACGGTTCCCCGTTAAGACCATAGAAACAAAATATAAACGCATCCGCGCCAAGGCATTGTAGCTCCCCAGGCGCGGATGCGCTGCTCCTCCCGGTTCGCGGAAACGGGAGATGATGGATAGGCCTGAACAGAAGAAACTGCTTCAGGTCATTTGACCGTGATTTTGCAGGTGGCTTTGACGCCGCTGCCATCGGCCGCGGTGCAGGTGATGACGCAGGTACCTTTCTTCAGGGCCCTGACCTTGCCGTTCTTGTCCACGACAGCGACCTTTTTGTTGCTGCTCTTCCAGGTGACCTTCTTGTTGAAAGCGTCGGCGGGTTTGATGGTCTTTACCAGCAGCTGCAGCGTCCTCCCTTTTTTGACGGAGGCCGCTATTTTGTTCAGGGTAATTTTTGTGACCAGCTTGTCCTTGACCGTAATCTTGCAGGTGGCTTTGACGCCGCTGCCGTCCTTCGCCTTGCAGGTAATGGTGCAGGTGCCCTTTCCGACAGCCGTGACCTTGCCGGACTTGCTGACCTTGGCGACCTTGGTATTGCTGCTCTTCCAGGTCACGGCGGGATTGGTCGCGTCCGCGGGGGAAACCGTGGCCTTCAGCGTCAGGGTGGGCATTTTATTTTTCGACGTCCGGGTCAGGGTGGCCTTGGTCTTGTTCAGCTTGATGGAGGTTACCGGGATCTCCTCAGGATCTTCGGTAATCACGCAGACTGCTTCATCCGCGCGAATCGCCGTGTTGTAAATATTGCCCGCGTCGCCCCAGGAAATAATGCCCCATGATTCATTCCAGACCATCTCGGTGGTTTTCACCAGGTTGAGCAGGATCGGATTCTTTCGGATATCCAGCTCCGGGATCTGGTTCCCGTCGCAAATAATATAATGGAGCTTTGGACACGCGCTGATATCCAGGGCGGACAGCCCGTTGCCCATAACGTCGAGGATTTCCAGCTTCGGATTCTGAGACAGATCCAGGGAGGCAATCCGGTTGCTGCTGACGCTCAGATGGGTCAGTTCCGGCGCGTGGGTCACATCCAGCTCCTTCAGCTGGTTGCCGATGCACTGGAGTTCAGTCAGATGGGTCAGATGGGAAATGTTCAGCTTCGTCAGCTTGTTCTGCTCACAGACCAGCTTTTCCAGCAGGGGGTTATGGCTGAGATCCAGCTCGGTCAGGTGGTTACTGTGGCAATACAGGACTTTCAGCTCCGTGCAGGCGCTGATGTTCAGGTCGGTGAGCTCGGTGTAGAAGCAATGAAGCTCCCTGACCTTGGGATTTCCGCTCAGATCCAGGGCCTGGATAGGATTGACCGCGCAGTAGACTTCCTCCGCTTCCGGGAAAAAGCCGATTCCCTGGAGGCTCCCGATATCCTTGTCCCCTGCTTCGATCACAGTGACCGCATTCCGCTCCGCCCGGCTGAGCGCGCCGTCCTTGTCGGTATCGAACGGCCTCACGATTTTCTCACGAAACGCGTCGTCCGGGAAGTTCTCCGCGTTGATCATCACCAGGTCTTCAGGTTCCGGCGTGTAGGTATACAAACCTTCGTCCGTCGTCAGGGCGACGGACATATCGATCATCAGTCCGGGCTCCAGACGGTTGGTGCCGCCCCACTGGAGGATTTTTTCTCCGACAAGAACCGGCTGCTCTTCCCGGACGAGCTTGCACAGCAGGCTGTTTTTGCTGATATCCAGCGCCTGGATTTCATTCTTATCGCACCAGAGGAAAACCAGGTCCGGCAGCATGCTGACGTCCAGGGAAGTCAGCCGGTTATTGGAGCATGCAATGGAAACGATCCCCGGGCATTTGGAAAAATCCAGGGCCGTGATTTTGTTGCCCTCGCAAACCAGATCGGTCAGGCTTCCGCAGCCGGTCAGATCCAGTTCCGTCAGCTGCATATCTCCGCAAATCAGGGTTTTCAGCGACTGGTGCTGAACCTTCAGTTCGGAGATCGGGTTTTCCGCGCAGTCCAGCCAGGTGAGACCGGGATTGTCAGCAATGGAGAGCGCTGTCAGCTGATTCTTGTAGCACTGGACGTTTTTTAAATTGCGGCAGCCGCTCAGGTTCAGCTCCGTCAGCTGATTGGAGCTGCAATCCAGGTATTTCATCTGCGAATTGTCGTACAGGTCCAGCTTTTTCAGCTGGTTGTGGTTGCAATACAGCGATTCCAGATTGTAAAACTCACCGATACCGGTCAGGTCCGCAATCTCCATGGAATTGCAGCCGATATAATCAATCTTTTCGATCTCCCGGTCGGTCAGCGCCTTATCCCCGTCAGGATCGAAATCGGCTTCCAGGTAAGCCCGGAACTGAGCGTCCGGGAAAGTCGCCTGATCGATCTTCACATCCGCCCATGCGGCCGTGCAGCACAGCAGTAATACGAGACAGATCAGCAATCCGGGGATCCATTGTTTCTTCCCGTTCGTCATACGCTATTCCTCCCTTAATCAACCTGTTCTCTGGAATCAGTTTACCACCTTTTCTTCCCGGAATTCAATCCTTTTTTTGCTTCCGGTTGCCGGCCGGACCGCGCTGTCCTCCGCCGCTCCCCGGTTACCGGATCGCCTTCTTCGGCGCGCCCTTCTTCGGCAGCCATTTCTTATACGCCTTCAGCACCTTCGCCGGGCACTTGTAGACGGCGCTCTTGTGGTTTCCCTTGAACGCGTTCGCGCCGACGCTCTTGTCGGTCAGTTTCTCCGTCAGGATTTTGACGGTCTTCAGCTTTTTACAGTCGCGGAACGCTTCCTTCCCGATGGTCGTCACGTTCTTCCCGATCTGCAGCGAAGTGATCTGCAAGCCCTTGAAGGCCGATGCTTTGATCGCCTTCACTCTGTATTTGGTTCCGTTGGCCTTCACGGTAGCCGGAATGACCACTTTCGTGATGGTCTTCTTCTCCGGGCCGATGACAGTCGCGGTCTTCTTTTTGTGGTTCAGCTTGAACTTCAGCCCGCCGGACCGGATCTCGTCCTCCGTGACCGTAACCGTACAGGATGCCTTGACCCCGCTGCCGTCCTTCGCCGTGGCGGTAATCTTGCATGTGCCGTATCCGACCGCGGTGACCTTGCCGGTCTTGCTGACCTTCGCCACCTTGGTATTGCTGCTCTTCCAGGTCACCCCGGTATTCAGGGCGCCGTCCGGCGTCACCGTCGCCTTCAGGGTTACGGTTCCCTGCTTCGTCAGGGTAACCGACAGCGAGGCCTTGGTCTTGTTCAGTGTGATCTTCGATACCGGGATCGGTTCGAATACCGCCTGGATCTCCACGTTCGCCGTGCCGATGACAAACCGGTTGTCCGTCACCTGCACTCCGCCGGAGATCACCTTCCATTCCGCAAAGCGGTAGCCCGCGTTCGGTACAGCCGCCAGCGTGACGGCGGTCCCTTCCGGCCCGGACGCCGGATCCGCGGAAGCGGCGCCGGCCTTTTCGTCGGATACGGTCACGGTAACGGTGTAAACGTCCGGATCGTCCGCCGGGTCTGTCTGCTCCGCCACAGCAATTGTCACCGTCACGCAGGCCGGCGCCGTGTCGTTGTGGTTGGCGTCCCCGGCCGCTTTATACCAGACATAGTAGATTCCGGCGTCGGCCCCGGCCGGGAGGGTGTCGCTCCAGCCGGAGGCCGGCTCGTTCCGGCTGTCGGTTCCCAGCGCGTACCGCATGGTTCCGCCTTCGGCCGTCCCGGCGGATACCAGGGCCTGGGCGGAGCCGGAGGCTTTCAGCCCCTCCTTTGCCGCCGGTTTCGCTGAAACCGCGGCGTCCGCTTTGGTGACGGTCAGCGTTCCGGCCACGGAGGTAATTACATAGCTCGCCGTTACGTCCGTATCTCCATGCATCACCTTGCAGTTCTGAACCGGGTTGTTGCCTTCGGAGGTGTCCGTTACATCCGTTACGCTGCCTGCCGCGGAGGCCACCAGCGTATCGCCGCTGAACAGCGTGCCCTCCGTCACCGTTACGGCGCCGTTACTGTGCGCTGTCCCGTCATAGGCCCATTCCTGGCTGGCCGCGGTGATCGTAATGGCCTTGGCGGCGTTCTCCACGGTCAGGGCGCCGTCCTTCACCGTGACGGTATAGTTGCCCGGCGTACCTTTTGTAAAGCGATAGCTCTCCAGCTTGTTCGTTACCGGGCTCTCTCCCGGCAGGGTGATGCTGCCGGAAACAACCGCCTCAATCGCGTCGTCCCCGGCCAGGCCGTCCACGCCGTACTCCGGCCAGCTCTGGGCGGTTCCGTTATAGGAAAAGGTTTTGTCCTGCGCGGCGACGGTCACCGCCTTCGGAAGAATGCTGAACTTTGCGGTCATCGTCCCGGTATATCCGCCGTCGGCTTTGGCGGCCGCCGTAACCGTCGGACCGTCGGCCGCGGAAGAATCCGCCGCGTTGAGGTTGTTCGTGTAGGTGAATTCGAACTGGTCCGTGATGTCCGTTTCCCCGTCGAGCACTTTCACATCCGGCGTCAGCGGGCTGCCGCTGTATGTCTGGTCCGGAATCGCGGCAACGGTGATCCCGGAGCCCGTCAGCAGCTTCTTCCAGTGCGCGGTAAACGCTTTGTTCCCGGTGGATCCGCCGGCAATCTTCGCGGTTTTCACCGGCTCCGTCTGTCCCGCCCAGGTCCATCCGGAGAAAACATACCCCTCCCGCACCGGCTCCGCCAGGGTGATATCCGCGCTTTTCTTGGTGTAAGACGCCGGGTTGGAGGCATCGTTCGTTCCGCCGCCCAGGTCATAGGTGACGATGTATTCCCCCTGAAGGACGTTAGCATAATAGCTCCACTGCGCATCCTGCAGATAAGTCTCCAGCGCGTCCCCGGGCACGATCACGGCGGTAAAATCAGGGCAATCCTTGAACAGGTTTTCTGAACCCGCGATCGTCGGCGGCGTGCTGCCCTTCAGGATCAGGGTTTTCAGGTTACTGCATTCGGTAAAATTAAGATCCGACATTTCGGCCATGCCGGCCGGTACTGTGATGGAAACCAGGTGGGTATTGGAAGCAAAAGCCAGATAAGGAAGCTTTGTCACACCGTCCGGAATGGTATAGGAATCACCTTTTTTCCCTCCCGGATAGGTATGGAGTATTGTGCCGTCCTTGCTGAAAACGATGTTATCCACTGCTTTATATCGGGGATTTTCCGGGTCGATGGTAATGGTTTCCAGGGCGGGACAGCTCGAAAGCGCGCCGAAGTTAAAACCCGACAAACTATCTCCGCATACCTTCCCGAGATGCACCTTGGCCAGGTTTACGGATCCTTGGAAAGCGGATATAGCCATGTCGACATATTGGACAGCAATCTCTGTCAGGCCGGTACATCCATCGAAGGCCGCGCAATGAATTGATACTTTTTAGTCTGCCGTATCCGGAAACGTCACGGTTTTAAGGGCGGTACAGTTTCCAAAAGCGTCGGTTTCCACGTTGGCTTCTTTTTTGAAGGCAACCGTTTCCAGGCGGCTGCAGTCTTTAAAACTTTTGTTCCCGGTTTCTGTATTCCCGTTGAATTCAAGGCGCTGAAGTTTTTTATGGTCTTTGAATGCTTCCTCATCAATTAATGCCTCGTCCCCGAACGTCAGCGTTTCCAGATTCGTGCAGCCGGAAAAGGAAGCCTTATTAATCCATGCAGATCCTTCGAAGGTGAGCGTTTTCAGGCCGGTGCAGTTTGTGAAAGCGCTGTTTACCAGATTAGCCGCTCCATTAAAAGTGATCGACTCCAGGTTTGTCCAGGCTGAAAAATCCCGGACAAAGGCTTCAGATGAGGAAATACCGAAATCAATGACCAGGTGCCGGACATTCGCGACCTCTTCTCCGGTATAGTATCCATCCCCCGGTGCGTCGTTTTTGATGGTCAGCGTTCCGGTGGCTGCGTCCCATTCGTCGTATCTGTCATCATATGAGATCCATTCCGCCACGGCGCTGCCCGCTCCCAGCATCAGCGCTGCCGCCAATACCAGCGCGAACAGTATTATCCGTTTCCAACCCGCTTTGATCTTCATATGCCCGTCCCCTTCTCTCCAATGACGATCCCGCCGTTTCCGCGGGTCTTCCGGTATTCTTTTGATACGTATTCTCCAGAAATATTATATCAAGAAATCATGGTTCTGGCAAAAGGAGGCAGGTTTCCCCGCCTCCCGAACAGGAATCAGGTTTGCGTTCTCCAGGCTTCCTGTTCATATTCTTTCTGTTACTGGATCGCCTTCTTTGCCGCGCCCTTCTTCGGCATCCACTTCTTATATTCCTTCAGTACCTTCGCCGGGCACTTGTAGACGGCGCTTTTGTGGTTTCCCTTGAACGCGTTCGCGCCGACGCTTTTGTCGGTCAGTTTCTCCGTCAGGATTTTGACGGTCTTCAGCTTCTTACAGTCGCGGAACGCTTCCTTCCCGATCTCCGCCACGTTCTTCCCGATCTGTACCGAAGTGATCTGCAGGCCCTTGAAAGCCGATGCTTTGACCGCCGTCACCTTGTATTTTTTCCCGTTGGCCTTCACGGTGGCCGGAATGACCACTTTCGTGATAGTCTTCTTCTCCGGGCCTGTGACGGTCGCCGTCTTCTTTTTGTGGTTCAGCTTGAATTTCAGCCCGCCGGACCGGATCTCGTCCTCCGTGACCGTAACCGTACAGGATGCCTTGACCCCGCTGCCGTCCTTCGCGGTCGCGGTGATCTTACACGTGCCATATCCGACCGCGGTGACCTTGCCGGTCTTGCTGACCTTCGCCACCTTGGTATTGCTGCTCTTCCAGGTCACCCTGGTATCCAGGGCGCCGTCCGGCGTCACCGTCGCCTTCAGGGTGACGGTTCCCTTCTTCTTCAGGGTAACCGTCAGCGCGGCCTTGGTTTTGCTCAGTTTGATCTCCGATACCGGGATTGGCTCGAATACCGCTTTGATCTCCGCATTGGCGGCGCCCAGCACGAACCGGTCGCCTTCAATCTGCACGCCGCCGGAAATGACCCGCCATTCCGCGAAGCGATAGCCCGCGTTCGGTACAGCCGCCAGCGTGACGGCGGTTCCTTCCGGCCCGGAAGCCGGATCCGCGGAAGCGGCGCCGGCCTTTTCGTCGGATACGGTCACGGTGACGGTGTAAACCTCCGGATTGCCGGGATCAGCCGGCTGATCCGGGTCTGTCTGCTGCGCCGGGTCTGTCTGCTGGACCGGATCTGTCTGCTGCGCCGGGTCTGTCTGCTGGACCGGGTCCGTCTGCTGGACCGGGTCCGTCTGCTGTGACGGGTCTGTCTGCTGCGCCGGGTCCGTCTGCTGAGACGGGTCTGTCTGCTGGGCCGGGTCTGTCTGCTGGGCCGGATCTGTCTGCTGGCCCGGGTCCGTCTGCTGCGATGGATCTGTCGGTTCCGGTTCCGCGATAACAGTCTTTACAGAAGCCGGTGTGGTGTCCGCATGGTTTTCATCGCCGACCGCCTTATACCACACGTAATAGGTTCCGGCGTCGGTCGCGGTGGGAATCGCTGTGTTCCATCCTTCGGCCGGCGCTGTCGCCGCATCCTTGCCCACGGCATACTGTAAGCTGCCGCCAGTCACCGAACCCGCTTCAACCAGTTCCTGCGCTGATCCGGAAGCAACCAGGCCTTCCCTCGCCTTCGGGGCGGTCAGCGCGGGATCCGCCTTTGTAATCGTCACAACCGCGGAACCTGTATAGTCCTCATAGTTTTCGGCAGTCACCCGGTAATACACCGTCAGCGGACTGTCCTTCACCTCCGTGACCGTCGGGCTGGCATCCAGGCCATACGTTCCTTCCGCTGTGCCGTACTTCACGGACGCGCCTTCCGCCGGGTCGGTGACGGATACAGAGATCCCGTGCGGCTGCCCGTCGTAGGACGCCGTCACGTTTTCCGCTTTGACGTCCATCGCCTTCTCCGTAATCTTCCAGCCAACTGTCGCTGTATCCCTGAAGTTCCCCTTCCCGATAACAGTCAGGGTATAGTCGCCCATGTCCGTCCCTGTGTTGCCGCTCACGTCATAGTCATCTGCCGCCAGGGAAAGCCCGTCGATGATCACACCTGTTACCATCACGCTCTGCTCTCCGCCGTTATAGGGCAGCTGAGTCCTGTCCACTGTCACCGTCGCTCCGGTAATGGACTTAGGCGAGATGCTGAAGGTTGTGGTGTTTTCCGCGGGCAGTTTATAGTTGCCCCCTTTATCTCCGGTCAGCCCGGCTGCTGTGGCCGTATAACCCGCACCCGCGTTTATCTGCCCGCCGCTGACGGTAACGCCGACCTCATCATTGTTGACAAGTCCTGCCGCCGTACCCGCCGGAGCCTGTTCTGAGCCGTTGAAGATCAGCGAAGTGCTGCTCCACGACAGGCTGACCTCCTTCTGTTCAACGGTCAGCGTACCCGCTGCAAAGGTGATGTCATAATTGCCGGATGTCAGGCCGCCGGGGGTGATGGTGTAATCGCTTCCGACATCACCGAACTGCTCATAGCTGCAGGAATAGGTAAGCGTCCCTTCCAGCACCGCCAAGGTCTCTCCGTTCACAAAGCCGGAACAGGTGACACCGTTATTTTCCGGGGCGTCGCCGTAGGTGATGGTATAGTTGTTTGCTGTGACGGTGAGCGGTGCCTTGCTGATGTTAACGGTCAGGGACGCAGCATCCCCTGCATCATGGTTGCTGTCCGCTGCCGCGCGATACCAGACTTGATAAGCGCCGGCGTCCGTTCCCTGCGGAACGGTACCGCTGTATGTTCCGTCCTCCGTACTGCTGTATTCCAGCGACGTGTCCGCCGCGCCGCCGGATACCAGGTCCGCCGGAGTACCGTCATAGGTTCGGTTTTTCGCCGCCGGTTCGGTCGTCACTTTTGCCTTGACTTTCGTCACGGTCAGCGTACCGGCAATATAACTGATACTGTAATTTGCCGTCACGTCATTGTCGGATGCGTCCCTGATCACTGCCTCACTCGGTGTGATCGTGCCGTTGGCGGTGACATTCGCGGTATCGCTGCCGGCCAGCGTGACCGCATAGAGGATGTGCCCCTCGATGGCGCCGGTAAGCTCCGCCTGGTCTGTTCCTGTGGCGATAGCGCCGTTTACCTCTACGCTCTGTGCCTTTGCTGAAACGGTAACGGCCTTTGGGGTGATATTCGCTGTCGCGCTCCCGGGCTGCGCCGACAGTGCATAGTTACCCGCATCCGCACCGATGAGGGAATAGCCGGAGAATGTCACGTTCTTGTTCGTCCCCGCGTTCGCATCCTCAAACGCCGCGCTGCCTGCTGAAACGCCCACATCATCGCTGCCGATCCTGCCTTCGACAGCCGCATTGCCCGCGGGGGTCGCGGCGTTCGTGCCGTCGTACTCCTTGTTGGCCGCTGTGACGCCGCTGATCGTAACAGGTTTCTGCCCGACCGTCAGTGTGCCGTTCACCGTCCCGGTCACCGCATAATTCCCGCTGGCGTCCTTCGTCTCGTTAAGCGTTACGCCTGAGAACATTACGTCATATGTTCCTGCGTTCGTTCCGCCGCCGAAGGCGGTCACGCCGTTGAATGTCAGGCCAGTCACGCTGCAGGTGAAACCCGTCACCGTTTTTTCGGTCCCGTCATATACTTCCATGCCGCTGTTTGCCGTCAGCGTTACGCCCGCGGGGTTGATCGTCAGTGTGCCATCGGTCGTCCCGTTCACCACATAGTTCCCGGTGGTGTCCTTCGTCCCATTTATCGTTACGCCTGAGAACGTCACGC
>JAEEGL013590566.1_pt1 | contig 10952 bp, 6 predicted proteins | sample 9134231 | NCBI WGS metagenome assembly JAEEGL01 (sample SAMN16246548, study PRJNA631951) | gut metagenome | biome: gut microbiome; feature: rumen; material: fiber-attached | host: Bos | place: Iran: Karaj | collected 2018-10 | reverse complement strand
TCTATGGATGAATTTCAACCGTACCAACAAGTGGATTCTCCAGCGCTTGTCTGCAGGCACACCATTACAGACTGGTGATTATCGCACCAGCACTATCTATAGTGCCCTAAAGAAGTTGCAGAAAGCCGGATACGTGATTTATACCGACCGTTACGAGATAGAAGATCCCTTCTTCCGTCAGTGGATAGTGGATGGAATGTAGCCCTTCACCTTATTAATAATATAGAAACGTATTATAGTGGAAAGAGTTCAAATACGAACTTTTTCCGCTTTTTATTTGGTTGTTACAATATTATTGCCTACCTTTGTGCCGGAGTTTGTGCGTTCCATGCTTCTTCGGAGGCGGGCGGACGGCAAGGGACAGAGGCCCCAAAGGCTCCTAACTTATGGAAAAACAGGGCGTTGCGCTTTGATCTTGTACTCTGAAACCTGAGAAATTTCAATGTAAGACAAGAGAAGAGGTGACAACGGTCCACGTGTTTCGCGTGGACTGATTGTATCTATTTCTTTCTTACAAGGTTTTCTCAGGACCACAGAGTAGGGACATGGAGCATTTCAGTTCCACGCTTCTGTTATATGCTAATCTATATATTAATAATGTTCGCGCGAGGGACGGCGCTGGACGCTGTGAAATAAACAACATAACATATAACATTAATTTTTAAACTAACATTATTATGAAAAAAACAACTTTACTAAAAACGATGCTCCTGCTATGCGCCCTCATAGTGGGAAGTAGTTATGGTTGGGCACAAACCGATAAATCTGCTGTGCACACTAGTAATGTCACACTTCCTACTAGTGGTACAAATGTATCAAGTTGCACTGTTGTCATCGGTGGTAGCGACTATGATGGTACCAAACTTGGCAAAGGTGGAACAGGGGCAAGCGCATCAATAACTGCACCTTCTGGAACAAAATATATCCATCTGCATGTCGCTGCATGGAAGGATAAAAGTCCTGGATTTACTTACAAGGTAGGTACTGCTGATGCCGTGTCAATATCTGGTATTAATTCTGATTCCGGCATTGCAAATAGTTCACCTTTTACTTTTAGTGGCGATGCTACCAGTTCTAATTATTATAAAGTAATTACTCTGGCTACAGCATTGGAAAACAATACTACAATTACTTTTGAAAGCACATCAGAGCGTGTTGTTTTTTGGGGTGTAAATACAGAGGCTGAAAGCAGCACTTTTAATGTAACCTACAATGCTAATGGAGCAACTTCTGGAACTGTTCCTACGGATGCGACTGATTATGAAAAAAATGCTACGGTAACCGTAGCGGGTAACACTGGCAGCCTTGTAAAGACTCACTACACTTTTGACGGTTGGAATACGAAGGCTGATGGTACAGGTACTGATCGTGCCGTTGGTTCAACATTTAATATTACAGCAAATACGACCCTTTATGCGAAATGGACTCCCAACACTCATAATATTACCATGCCAACAACTGACACTTATGGTACTTACACTGCTTCTGCCACGAGTGAGGTACCTTATGGAACAGGGATAACTCTTACTTATACTCCTGCTTCTGGTTATGAAAGTTATGTCGCTACGTGGAGTGTGAATGGCACCCCAATTAGCGGAAACACTTTTGATATGCCAGACGAAAATGTGGTTGTAACTGTAGATGTAAATCTTGACCCTCATATTTATACCACTTTAGGTGGTACAGAGATGGCAGCAATGTCGAATGCTGGTACAACATATGGTAACGTAAAAACAATAATTAAGGATGGATTAACATGGACAGCAGATGCATATCAAGATGAAGCAAAAACAGATAATAAAATGCTTCAATTAAGAAAGAGAGATCATTCAAGTGGTGTTTCTTATATTAAACTACCTGTTTTCTCAGGCAATATCCAAAATATAACATTTAGCGTTACTAGCACAAGTTCTGATACTGAGGCAGGTGATGAGACTTCTGTTACACTCCAATTCCAAGCTGATAATTCAAAGACTGGAACTGTTATAGCAAGTAGCGGAAGTACGGCCTCAAGCGAAAAAGTAATAGATCTGAGTTCACTGGGAAACGACTATAACACCGGATACATTACTGTAAAAACTGGTGATTATGGAATTCGAATATGGAGTATTACTGTTGCTTATCTCCCCACAGATATTGACGTAAGCGTTTCTTCTGCAAATTATGCAACCTTCTGCGATCACTTGAATCGTAACTTCGATGGTACGGGCATTACTGTATACAAAGCCGCTTCCAATGGCACGAAGGTAACACTTACTGAAATTACAGATGGTATTGTACCTGCGAATACGGGTGTGGTTCTTTATAAAGATGGTGGAACTGCAGGTAATGTTGCTATTCCTGTGGCTGCTTCAGCAGGCTCTGGTAACTATACCGGTAATGAAATGGTGGGTATCAACGTAACAACTAAGGTGGCTGCTGATGGTGGCTCTAGTAAGACCAACTACATTCTATCTAATGAAGCTTCTGGTGTTGGTTTCTATAAAGCTACTGATAGTGGTGCAAACCTTGGAGCGCACAAGGCATATCTGAGCACAACTAATGCTGCTTCTGCTCGTGACTTCCTCGGCTTTGAGGAAAATACGACTGCCATTGAGTCTATTACCAACAGCAAGGAGATTAAGGGTGAATACTTCAACCTTGCTGGTCAGCGAGTAGCTCAGCCTACTAAGGGTCTTTATATTGTGAATGGCAAGAAGGTCGTGATTAAGTGAGAGAAGAACTGAGCTTGCTCGAGTTCTTCCGAACGTGAACGATCTCGAGCGAAGCTCAAGGTTATTATTAAGTAAACTATAGGAGAATATAACAATGAAGAAAACATATATCAATCCAAATATTGAAGTTGTTCAGATGAAGATTAACCAGCCTCTGCTGGATGCATCAGATAAAGGTTTGAGTAATACGCCTGCCAGTGTTAGTGACGGCAGCTATAGCAATGCTCTTGGCCACGACGACGACTTCGACTGGTAAATAACCTCCTCCCCCTGCTCTGCAATGGGGCAGGGGGAGGATTAAATAAACAGATGAAGACTGAATAGAAGCATTTAAGTTAGAATCATTCGCCAAGAACTCATACTTAAACTTAGATTGAAGAAAGGATGTTAGATTCTGTGTTAGAGCCCACTCCTGTATGGAGAGATTATTAGTATTTATTATTAAAATCTTGTATTATGATAAAGTTATTATATTTTATTCATAACCACAGGAAGTAGCTCTTCGGGTTCGTATAGCTGATAGATGCTATATTTACGATTTATCGTATTTATGACAGTCAATGTCTGAACCCCGAAGACCTACTTACCCTAAGCCAATATGGCATAAAATTGGGACTGTGGTTTAGGGCTAAAGCACATAGTAGCTGAACCCTCAAGGAGGATGCACATGTTGCATCCTCCATTAAAGACAAAAAAAGTGCACACGGGAACCGACCCTAATGTGTAAAATTTAAGATAGAAACTACGAAAAGAACAACATATAATTCACATATTTTATTAACTAATTAAACAAAACAAACAAAAATGAAACAAAAACTATTTACTTTATTGACGCTACTCTGCTTCGCAGTCAGCGGTGCGTGGGCAACGGAGGCATCTCTTAAAGCTCTTGCTAATGGAACCACGAGTTTTAAGACTGGTGATACTGGTTATCATCAGTGGACTGGTGCTAAGACTAAGAACCAAGTTATCTATGACAAAGATGATGCTGAAAACAATCGTCTTATGGGTTGGTCAAATGGTAATGCTCTCGCACAGAATGCTTCAGGTCTTGCTTTTGGTAACTCCAGCAAGAAAAGTGCTTTTGTATTTCGTGTAGGTTCTTCTTCAAATATTTCAGTTGCTGTCGCCTATAACAGTTCCGATGTGACTGTTTCGTTGTATTACCTTGGAACGACAACAGATGTATTGACAGATCCCAATAACATGACTCCTACAGGTGCTCTCAGCTCTGTTAGTCTTTCAAGTTCAACTACTACTGGTACTTTAACTAAATCTAATGGCGATGCAGGCTATTACATGGTATTTGGTACATTGCGTTTTATTGCTGCATCCATCACGGTTACTTCAACTGTTGTTAAGGACTACACAGTAACTGCTGCAACAAACGACGAGGATATGGGTACTGCTGCTGCAGAAGATGCAACATTGGACGAAGGTGAAACAACAACAATTACTGCGACGCCTAAAACAGGTTACAAATTTGTCAATTGGTCTGTTGCTGGAACAGGTTCTTCTCTGTCCTCTACAACGACCAATCCCACTACTTTGACAATGGGTACAGCCAATACAACAGTGACGGCAAACTTTGCTGCATTGGAAACTTATACCATTTCGTATGATAAGGGTTCAGCAGAAGGTGCAACTGGCTCCAAAGATAGTGAGACAAAATATGAGGATGTTGCTTTCACACTTCCTAGCTCTCCAGTTTTTACTCGCGATGGCTATCTTCAGACTGGCTGGTCTTTGACAGATGGTGGTACTAAGGACTTTGAACTTGGTGGTAGTTATACAACAAATGCTGCCCAAACATTCTATCCTTTCTGGACTGCAGCAAACACACTAACATATAATGCAAATGGCGGTAGCGGAAGTATGGCTGCTTCAAAAGGAATTGGCAGCATTACTTTGACTGCTTGTACATTTACCAAAGATGGCTATTCATTTGTTGGATGGGCTACATCACAGGCAAATGCAGATGCAGGCATAGTGGCTTATGCAGATATTGCAAGCTATTCTCTCACAGCTGACGCTACCATATATGCGGTATGGGCAAAGAACTTCACTTATCTGGTTCCTGCAACATCAGGTGACGCTCCATCGAGTGGAGATGATATTGTATTGCAGAGTGGTTCTAAAGGAGGTTCTATGGAGGCACTAAGTGCTAATCTTTCTTACACTGTCAATGGATTGCAGTTTGGTACGAACAGTAGCACTAAAGCAAGTGTGACACTTGATTATGTTATGAAGGCTGGTTCAATTATTGTTCTGAAACTTGTCTCGGCAGGTACAGGTGGACGTGGCCTCTATCTCTATACTAATGCCGCAACTCCAGCTAAAAAGGCAACTCTTGGTTGGACTTCAGCAACTAATGGTGCAGAAGCAACATTTACATACACAGTTCAAGCAGGTGATGGTTTAGATGGAGAAAGTACATTCCAGCTTTGGAGAAATAATACTGTTCAGCTTAAGTCCCTTGCAGTTGTCAATTGTGAGACTGAGGCTATCTCTACCGCTTCTGGTAAGACCTATGCAACTTATGTGACAACTAATGCCCTCGATTTCGCTTCTGTATCAGATGAGATTAAGGCTTATGTGGCTGCAAGCACTGCTTCTGCAGGTTCGATTACGTTTACTGGTAAGGATGAAGTTCCTGCAAGCACGCCACTGCTGATTAAGACTGCTTCTGCTGGTGCAACTGTTAATGTACCTGTGGCTGCCTCAACTCCTGCTGCAGTAGGTACGAACTATCTGGTAGCTGGCGATGGTGGCAACGTTACTTACGATGCTGGTGCTGATCATTATTATTACATTCTGACCAATGGCGAGTTCAAGCAGGCTAACAACAGCCCTGTGGCTGTGGGTAAGGCTTATCTGGCTCTGCCTTCTGCTGCAACATCTAATGAGCTGACCATCAACTTCGACGATGAAGAGGCTGGTGATGTAACTGGCATTGCTACTATTAGCAGCAAGAAGCAGAATAATGGAGAATACTATAACCTCAATGGTCAGCGTGTAGATGCAAGCCATAAGGGTATTGTAATTGTGAATGGAAAGAAGTTCTTTAACAAGTAAACTATAGGAGAGTATAACAATGAAAAAGACATATATCAATCCTACAATGGAAGTCGTAAAGGTTGCTACCCAGCAGATGCTGGCCGCTTCCAACCAGACTATGACCATTACTAACTCTCAGGTTGATAGTGGTACAGCTGGTGATGCTCACGACGATGACTTCGACTGGTAATACTTAGGGTTCAGGGTTTATGGTTAATGGTTAATGGTTGGCCTGCGGGCAGAACGGACCTAAAAGCCATGAGCCCTGAACTTTCTCTCAAGTCAGATAGGCTCGGACTGCGAGTCCGATAGGCTCGGACTGCGAGTCCGATAGGCTCGGACTGCGAGTCCGCCAAGCGCGGATTAAGGGTAAGCCCCTATCGGACTAAAACAGAGAGCCTATTGACTCTCGAATGTGATCATTGAAACACTGAATGGAGATAAAAATTTGCGAGAAATCGCAAAAACATCCTCCCATCCTCCCATGAATAGGCTGTAATGCCGATGTACAGGGCGATTGAACTATGGGAGGATGGTGCCAATCATCCTCCCATGAACCTCCCATTGATGGGGGGATGATAGGAGGATAATGGGAGGTTGAACGAAAGAACCTCCCATGCCTTGAGGCCTTTGTACAAGGGCGTTTGCGGGCAGTGATGGGGGGATGGGAGGTTGATTTCGCAAAACTCTAAAAAAAACGGGGCAGGAGTCCTGCTCTGATTTAAAATAGTTTAGGGCGAGAAAGCATGGCACTGGGAAGTGCGGAGCGCCCGAAGTTTAATAAAGTTAAATTGTTAGTTTGCTCTCCGCTGAAGCCGTGAGGCCTTGGAGAGTTGTATGTTAATTAAATGTTAATTAAGTATGAATGAACTTTTTTATTAAAGTTCGCTTCTTCCCCTCTGGCTTGTGAAAGCCCGAGGGGTTTTTGTGTTAGGAGCACAGAGAGGATCTTGGGCCTATGTGGTTTGTTTTTCCTTAAATAAAGGAAAGCTGATGGTCCAGAGGCTCACTATATTAAATCAACTTCAGGGTACCCATCAGGTATACCAGGGCGAAGCCGAGGACAATGGAGATGAGGCCGCAGATGAGACCTACCTTCGACATATCGCTCTGCTTCACCAAACCCGTGGCATAAGCCAAGGCGTTGGGAGGCGTAGAAATGGGAAGTACCATAGCCGAAGAGGCAGCAATGGCCACGCCGATGAGTACGGTGGGCGTGCCTCCGATGGGGTCGAGCTTATCGCCCATGGCTCCGCAGACAATGGCGAGGATGGGCATAAGCAAGGCTGCCGTGGCGCTGTTGCTGATGAAGTTGCTGAGCAGATAGCAGATAACACCTCCCAAAAGCAAGATGAGCAACGGCGAGAACTCGCCGAAGGGAATGCTCTCTACGGCATTGGCTGCCAGTCCGCTGGCATTGAGGCCATAGCCGAGGGCAAAGCCGCCGGCTACCATCCAAATGACGCTCCAGTTGATTTGCTCCAAGTCACGCTTGTTGATGACTCCCGTCAGGGCGAAGACCATAAAGGGTATCATGGCTACCGTATAGGAGTTGATGCCCGTCACACGATCCAGCAGCCACAGGGCCACCGTGACGAAGAAAGTGATGATGACTACCCACGAGTGGAAGTCGTGCTTCATCTCTCCGTCGATATGCAGCTCAATGCGCTTCTGGGTGAAGGGGAACATGCGAAGCAGCAGGCGCCAGCCAATGAACAGCAGCACGAGCACCAGCGGAAACATGAACATCATCCACTGTCCGAAACCCAGTCCGAGGTTCAAACCTTCGGGGTCATTGAGGTATTTCAGCGCAATGGTGTTAGGCGGTGTGCCGATGGGCGTTCCCATACCTCCGAGGTTGGCGGCAATGGGGATGCTCAGTGCCAGTGCAATGCGTCCCTTGCCCTCGGGGGGCAGCTGACGGAATACAGGAGTGAGGAACGTGAGCATCATAGCTGCCGTAGCCGTGTTGCTGATGAACATCGAGAACAGTCCGGTGATGAGCAGGAAGCCGAGCAGCACCATCTCGCTGCGGGTGCCGAAGGGCTTGAGCAGCACTTTGGCCAACTGAGCATCGAGACCTGTCTTGGTGGCTGCAATGGCCAGCACGAAGCCGCCAATGAACAGCATGATGACAGGATCGGCAAAGGTGGCCATAACGCCCTTGTAGGAGAGCAGCTTGCCCACCTCCTGTTCGTTGACCATAGGCAGAATGCCGCTATCCGTACAGAATAGCAGCATAAGCACAATGACCGTCACGGAAGTGGCCCACGAGGACACTATCTCGAGAATCCACATCAGCGTAGCAAAGGCGAAGATGGCAATGATGCGCTGCTGGATGACTGTCAGGTTTTGGATACCAAACGAATCGGTAGGCATAAACCACAACAGCAGTGTCACCAGAAGTACGAGTCCCATCTTGACAAAACGCTTGACGGTGGGACTGTACTTGCGCTGGTGGCGCAACTGGTGGTAGGTGTCTACCAGATGAAAGCCTTCATAGATATTAAACATCGGTTAATCTTTAATTAAGAGTTAAAAGTTAAGAGTTAAGAATTATCTTACTTCACCTCCCACGTGTCGTTGGTTTCGAGGAGTTCCATGAAGTTGTGGTATTTCTTCTGGCTGCTGACCTCTGCCAGCTGCTGGTGAACGGCCTCGTCGTAAGTGGGAGCCTCTACATCGCGGATAACACCCAGGGCAATGGGGAATCCGTCTTCATTGCTCATCATGGCGAGCTTCAGTTGCAGGGTGTTGTCCTCGCAGTGAGCATCATGAACAAGCACGTCGTCCAGCGTGTAGCCGTCCTTGCCAATCTCCACCACCTTCAGTCCGAAGCCCTGCTGTACGAGACCAAACTCGTTGTTCTCGCCAAACACCAGCTTCTCGCCGTGGCGCACATAGATGGCATTCTTCTTGCGGCCTTCCTTGGTATACACCGACTCGTGGCAGCCATCGTTGAAGATGACGCAGTTCTGTAGAATCTCACAGACGGCAGCACCCTTGTGCTCGTAGGCAGCCTTCAGAATGGCCTGTGTCTCAGGGGCATCGGTGGCCACCGAACGGGCGAAGAAGTGTCCGCGGGCGCCAAAGCACAGCTCGGCAGGACGGAAGGGGTCTTCCACTGTGCCGTAGGGGCTCGACTTGCTGACGAAGCCACGGGGGCTGGTGGGCGAGTACTGTCCCTTGGTGAGACCGTAGATGCGGTTGTTGAGCAGTATCATGTTCAGGTCGATGTTACGACGCATGGCATGGATGAAGTGGTTGCCACCGATAGCCAGTCCGTCGCCATCACCGCTGACCTGCCAGATGCAGAGCTTGGGATTTGCTACCTTGGCACCTGTGGCAATGCTGGCAGCACGGCCGTGGATGGTCTGCATGGCGTAGGTGTTGACATAGTAAGGCAGACGGCTAGAGCAGCCGATACCGCTGATGACGGCCATTTCGTGAGGAGCTACTCCCACTTCTGCCATAGCCTTGTGTAATGAAGCCAGGAAGAAATGATCACCACAGCCTGGACACCACCGAGGCTGTCCTTTCTTATAATCTGAGGCCCCCCACCTTTCCTCCCCCGAGGGGGAGGAATTATTTGTTTTGTAATTTAAGTTTGCTTCCATATTTGTTTATTCTAAATATTTTTCTATTGTCTCTAAAACATTGTCTATATCTCCAATGATCTCTTCATTTGTAAATCTGATGACCGTGAACCCATGTGATTCCAACCATTGTTGTCGAACCTCATCGCTTACTTGCTGTTCTGGTAGCTGGTGATAGCCTCCGTCTATTTCAATAACTAGCATTGTTGGGATGCAGGCGAAATCTGCAATAAATTCACCAATGATATGCTGTCGCTTGAATGGTTGTCCCAGATTGCTATCTCTTAAATACTCCCATAAAATGCTTTCTGCTTCAGTAGGATGATTCCGGTTTTTCTTGGCAAACTCTTTTAAGAGTCTATATAGGCCGGGGTCGGCAGTTTGATATCCGTAGATCATCAGATACAGAGGTAATTATTCCTTCCCCTCGGGGGAGGTTAGGAGGGGGGCTATGCTTTTCACGAGTTCTGCAACCACGAAGGGTTGGCCCTTGACCTGGTTGAACTGGTAGGGTACGAAGCCGTCGACCTTGGTACGCAGGTAGGCTGCCAGCTGACCGAGGTTCTGTTCGGCCACCACCACCTTCTTGTACTTGGTGAGTACGGCAGCGGTGTTCTTGGGCAGCGGGTTGATGTACTTGAACTGTGCCAGCGCCACTTTGTTGCCCTTGGCACGGAGCTCGTCCATGGCAGCATGCAGATGACCGTAGGTTGAGCCGAAGCCTACAATGAGCAGGTCGGCATCCTGGTCACCCTCGACCTGCAGGTCGGGAACGGGAATCTTCGCCACCTTCTCAGCACGCAGGCGACACATCGTGTCGTGGTTTTCGGGATCGGTGCTGATGGCACCTGTCTTGCCGTCTTTCTCCAGACCGCCGAGGATGTGGGTGTAACCCTCCTGACCGGGAATGGCCCAGTAGCGAACCTTTGTCTCCTCGTCGCGGAAATACGGGGTGTAGCTACCCTTCATCTCAGGTGTGACATAATGTGGCTTGATGGCCTTCAGTTCGTCCATGCTCTTCGGCAACTTAAAGGCTCCGGAGCCATTGGCGATGAAGGCATCGGTGAGCAGAATGACGGGTGTCAGGTGCTCGAGGGCTATCTTTGCAGCCTCGTAGGCAGCATCGAAGCAGTCGGTAGGACTCAGTGCAGCGATGACGGGCATGGGGCTCTCACCGTTACGGCCCCACAGGGCCTGCAGCAAGTCGGTCTGCTCGCTCTTGGTAGGCAGACCAGTTGATGGACCACCGCGTTGTACGTCGACCAGCACCAGCGGCAGCTCGTCAATCACAGCGAGGTTCATGGCCTCACTCTTCAGACAGACGCCAGGACCGGAAGTGGAAGTCACTGCCAGTGCGCCGGCAAAGGCAGCACCGATGGCTGAGGCACAGCCGGAAATCTCGTCTTCGCACTGTACGGTGATGACACCGCACGACTTGTGCTTCGACAGCTCGTGGAGGATATCCGTAGCAGGAGTGATAGGGTAGGAGCCCAGGTAGAGACGCAGGCCGGCCTTCTCGGCAGCAGCGATGAGACCGTATGCCGTGGCCTTGTTGCCTGTAATGTCCATATAGCGTCCGGGAACC
>JAEEGL013173469.1_pt1 | contig 10952 bp, 5 predicted proteins | sample 9134231 | NCBI WGS metagenome assembly JAEEGL01 (sample SAMN16246548, study PRJNA631951) | gut metagenome | biome: gut microbiome; feature: rumen; material: fiber-attached | host: Bos | place: Iran: Karaj | collected 2018-10 | reverse complement strand
TTTTTATTCCCTGCCTGCTGTCCACTTTATTCATCGTTTTTCCTGATCTTCCCGTTAGCAACGTCAAAGTGTGCCTTGTATTTCAGGGCAGAACCCTCGCCGTACATTTCCAGACTGAGGTCGCTCAGATCCGTGCTCATAAGTGAAAGATGGGTGAATCCCTTTGTAATGGGAAGCACATCTCCTGTTCCCATTGGAGTACCGTCCTTTGTAAGCACTCTGTAACCCTCTATCTCCTCACTCTTTTCAGGTGTTATCTTAAGGGTGGCAAGTCCGGTCACATCGCTGATATTAACCTCATAGGTACCCACGATACCGGTCTCGTCCTTATTAATATTTCTGGCTGTGGTTATATTCAGTATTCCCGTTTCCTCTCCGGGATCTATCTTGCAGTCATCAACGAATTCTTCTCCGTTATAGAGACGTATCTTTACCTCTGTTACATTGTCCTTTGAAAGAGCGAGGTGCCTTAAGGACTTATCCTTCGGGGTTCTCTCCCCTATCTGCTTGTTGTCGCACCAGAGCTCAAAATCCGTGATCTCAGTAGGAAAATCCTCCGGGATAAATATGGTCAGCTCAAAGAGTTCCCTCTGGACAATGGCCTTAAGGAAATAGGTCGCGTCCTTGCTTTCCTTATTCACATAACTCTCTCCCACAACTGCAGTCTGGAGATCCGCATCCGTTCCGGATAATAAGGCGCTTATTCCTCCGCAGGTCAGCCTGTCAAAGGAATAGAGGGTGGTGGTATAGAGCTTCATCGTGTCTAAAAGACTGTTCTGCATATCCTCGTAGGCTTCCTCCTCCGTCTCGTACTCCTCCAGTGTCATCTGTCCCTGGCGGTTCTTGACGGCATACGCCTGCATATCCTTTTCCATCTTATCCAGATCCTTCTGGTAGTTCTGATAGGAATTCTTTATGGAGACGTAATTATTGAAGGTATCTTCTACGTTCTGATCCAACTCTTCCTTTGCGGCCTCAGCATCCTTCCTTGCAGCCACATAATCCAGTACATTCTGGTAAAGGGTGTAGGGATCATCCTCTATATATCTGGTACCATCCAGACTCCCCTTGAACCAGAGCCTGGGGATCTTAATAAAGAGTATGCGTTTCTTTCCCTCCCAGTAACTGTCTATCCTGTCGAGAAAAGCCTTATAATCCTTCTTAAAAGCCTTGGAGCTCACATCCTGGTCATTAAGGGCGGCATTCACATAACTTGATATCATGTTATAGTCGCTGCCGTATTTATTCCTCACAAGACCGCTGTTTGTCTGCAGTTCGATCTTCGCAGTAGTGGCAGCCGCACAGGCCTCATAGTATGTTTCGTCCCTGTCTTCGGTATAATCTTTAAGAGCCTGGAGTGAGGATCTGTCTATCACAGCCTCCACAAAGGGTTTTTCAAATTTATATCCCGTGGTCACGTCCTTACCCAGAAGCTTTGACATCTTCTTTAACTGGGCTTCCAGGTTACGCCTGTCACTGGCTATGGTATTTGTAAGGGTATCGGCCTTTTTCTGCTGCCTGTCTATATCCGCCTGATTTGCTTCCCCCAGTTTCAGCCTCGCCTTATTATGGGCAATTCCATCTTCAAGGGAGGCAAGTCTCTTCTCGTTAAATGCCAGATTCTCCTGCAGAGACACGATATTGGTATAGAGATTATTGATATTCTCGTTAACGGAGAACACCGTATCCTGCATCTTATGCTGGGCAGTGGTGATATCCGCCTGAAGAGCCAGAGGCTTAAACTGGAATTCCGAAGCCTGCGCAAAATTCGGTTTCTCAGGAAAATGGAAAGAGAGAAGAGGCGACCACCGGAAGGTGGACATGTTCTTCTGCTTTAATTTCAGGCTCTTTACTGCGCTGTCGCGGGCCGCCTGCTTGGAATAAACGGAGTTTTCCGCGGATTCATAAGCGGAGCTGTTTTCAAGCGCCATAGCGCGGCAGTCCTTCATTGTAAGCTTCTTTAACGGAGCAGGATTTGCAGCATAAATATTATTTCCCGGAAGAACTGCTGTTCCCAGGGAAAAGATCAGTGCCATGGCCGCAGCTGCCGATCTTTTTATGATATTTTTACGCAGCATCACTGTCTGCGCCGCTGTCCATAATCTCATAAAAATCGAAATGTCCGCCCTTTTGATTACATACGAAAGAGTAGACCAGATCTCCTCTGTTGAATGTATAAATATATACGTTGTAACTGTTATCTATGGCATTGATAATTATGTCATCCGAATAATTTTGTGTGGTATCCATCTTTACCTTGCCGTTCACCGCTCTCTTCACATTATTAAGGGTGTTTATTGCCACAGCCTCCGGCATAATGACAATGGAATTACCTTCGTAAACCGGTTCCCCGAATATCTGCTTTAATTTGCTTATATCATCTGCAGTCTGATCCCCGGAACGGAATTCATCGGACAGTACATAAACTGCCTGAACCTTCTCCGAATCATCGGAAGCACCTTCATCCCCTGCGGCGTAGTAAAGAGCATTGATGTCATTCATAAGAACCGTAAAATTGCTGCCTAAATCCGGACTTTCCTCATAGAGCACCTGTTTTCCGAAATACATGGCTCTCACATCCTCGGCAGTCTTCCCGAGCATCGAACTGTAAACTATGTCATGCGAAGCGAAAGGCCCTTCAAAAATGGGATTTCCGCCGCTGTCATACAGTTTCCCCTGTCCATCCTTCATTCCGTTGAAGAATCCGCCTTCGTATTCCTCAGAACCGTCTTCGCGGTAAAGGATCCCGTTCCCCTGATAGACATTCTCATGGAAGTCACCGCTGTAGTGCAGCACTCCGCTGTCAAAATACTGGGAGCCGTTACCCTCATAGCGGTTTTTTTCAAAGGAACCGTTGTAAAGAGTCACTCCGTCCGGAGAATACAGAGTACCGTCCCCTGTAACATAGCCCTTACTCACATCTCCCTCATAGGCAATATAACCGCCCTTGGCCTTTATCCTGACCTTATTGGATGCGAGACGGAGAAGTATGGAATCATACTTATATGTCCTTAAGCCTCCTGACTGTGTCAGGGAAGAAAATATGGAGGTTGTGGCTCCTATATACCAGCAGCTTAGAACGCCCACTATAATGATAGCTGCGTATGCCAGTTTTTTGCTGATCATCCAGCCAAAGACCACAAAATAGTCATTCTTGTGCTTTGGCCTTACATCCAGTACTCCGTAGAAGAAGTCACGGATCTTTCCGATGACACGGGTCCGGATAAAGTTCCAGCTGGTCCACAGCCTGATCTTTGCAACCAGGGCCGCGAACTTGGATTTAATAGTCGCAAACAGAACAGTAAAGAGATTTTCTCCCAATTATCAATCCCCCGTAAGTCTTATTCCGTGATCCGTAATGGCCCGGATTCTTCCATATCAGCGTCGCCGTTTAAGTATCTCTCGCATTCAAACAGATACCACTTTGCCATACTGTCATCTGGGCAGTCCTTCAGAACTTCAGAGAAATTATTCCTGGCAAGATAGAAATCCTTGGAATAGAAGAGTTCCAGTGTGTCTTCAAATTTTTCCCTGTTTGAAAGCTTTATCTGCCTTGTCTTGGCATCACAGGCATCCAGTATTTCATAAATCTTAAGTCTGTCTTCCTCTTCCTCTTCATCTTCAGCCTTAAGGACAATATAACCGATGTAACGGCTTTCTCCCACGGCTTCGCGTCTTACGATATCCTCTGTCACCACAAGGGGCAGCTTCATATCCACAAACCAGGAGGCATAGGTTTCCATTTCCCTTGAATGTGGTGATGTAAGGAATACCAGACTCTGGGTATTCACACCCACAACTCCGTACATAAAGTTTCCGTAATACAGGAATACGGAGACAAAGCCCGAGTCTTCATCCGATGAATTCCTGTGAATAAACTGTGTGGCCTGCGCCGCCACGGATGTCATATCCTGAAGGAACAGGAACTGCAGAGTGGACAGGGAGCTGTCCTCACTGACAAGTATTCCGTCCTCCCTGTCTGAATACTGACCCATATAAGAGACAATATTCTTAAGACTGTGTATCCTCTTTTCGCCGTAATCTGATCTTTCCGTGGATACCAGCATAAGGCTTCCCTCGGTATTGGTGGTATCCCCGTTATTAACGTCAAAAATGGACTCCTTGCCCATAATGGTTTCTATATTTTTCGGAGCGAAACGGTAATACCCTTCAAAGATACGGTATTTATCGTAGTTGATCTCCTCTATCTTCTTTTCCAGTTCCCCTAAGGATGCCCACATGGCTCTCATATCCTGGGCGGGAGTATTCGGTGTATTGATCTTCCTTCTACCGAGAGCCACATCCCTTATCGCTATCTCAAATTCCCTTAAGTCCAGATTCTGCAGGAACATAACAAAGGCGATTATCGCGCTTCCGGCAAGGAAGGTCAGGAGGAATGCAATGAAAACCCAGGAGAAATCAGCCCAGAGCCCCGTATAATAGCTTCCCGAATAATACACGCCCACAAGACCATAGGGGGCAGTGGGATCTTCATTTGCAACTCCTACAGCCTCCATCTTTATTCCGTCAAAGTCCGCTTCTGCAAAAGCGCTGCGGTGATCAATGGAAAGAGATTCCCGTATCTCTGCCATGCTGTCACCGTGGATAAATACCGCATCCGCCATATTTCTCCCGGATGCCGCAGCCATTATCCTTCCGTCCTTTATCCTCATAACAAAGACATCGTAGAAAAAGCCCTCATTCTTCCCGTCACCCATAAAAGAAACCAGTTCCTTACGAAGCTTACCGTATTCTTCACTAGTGAGGAAATCAGCTTCTTCCATATTGTATTTCCGGAGATCGCCGAGATCATTCAGCTCATAATCCACCACCAGTGATGCATATCTGGCATTCTCGTCTTTTGCGACCTTTGAAAAATGACTCCTTACCATTCCGAATCCCAGAATGGCTATGATGAACAGCACAAATTCGGATGTGATAAATACATACACCATCCTGTTTTTGTTTTTCAGGGCAAGATAAACGGCAATGATGATCGCAAACCAGATGATGAGACAGATAAGCCATCCCGAAATAAACTTACTGTACAGAGACATATTCTGGAATACGGTGAAGTGGATATTATCTACGGCATTCCTGACCCTGGCATCGGGAAGGAAACCTCCCGAAGGCACTTCCCTGTCAGTAAGGACATTTAATGCCCCATCCTCATAATAAGCATCCGTGAAAATACTTCCGCCGCTGTCATTCCTGAAAAGGAATACCTCCGGCTTAGTCAGCTCTTCATCATCGTCGTCACTGATCCCCGCCACCTTTACGGTGCTTCCGCCGCTCACTATTTCCTCGGCAGACTCGGTATAGACATTGACCGCCTTTCCGTCATCATCAACAGTGGTGATATAAAGGATGCCGCTGTCATATGAGAGATACCTTACATTCTCTGCGCTGTCTATGGCAAAATACCCGGTCTCTCCGCTGATCTTAAGGGAAGGGCTCATTTTATATATCTTACATTTCTGTACAACTTCGTCCTTATCATCAAAAGCAAAAATGCTGAAGATGGCATAAACATTTCCCTCAGCTATGCAGAGCCCTCTGATCCCGCCGCCTGTCGCGGCTTCTCCCACGGCCATATATTTCACATTGCCGCTGGAATCCACAAGATAGATATGACCTTCATCATTCCAGTTCTCGGCAAAATAAACCCCGTTATTGGTGACTACTGCCGGACTGTCAATGGTATACTGCGGATCATGTCCGAAATGGGCTATGGAGCCCGAAAGAACAATAAGCGAAATAAGCACGCTCATTATACAAATACATGCGATTATCCTTGCTCGATAGTTCATTTATTAAGCGACTCCGTTCCGATGGTCTTAAAACTGTTATAGAATATCCTCAAAAACGGTATGTCTCCCAGTACCATATGGGAGAAAAGGAGGATAAGTGCTACTATCATCAATACCAGGCACACCCAGAAAAGGATGCCGAAGAAACGGTCCATATTTCTGTAGAAAAAGCTTTTGATCCTGGTTATAATGCTTCTTTTTTTCACAGGGGCCGAAACTATCATAAGATCCCTGTATATATCCGTGAATTTGGAATAACTCCGGTTATTGACCTTTTTTGAAAGAAGAATGTAGCTCACATTCTTTTCCGTGGACTTTGAAGACAGGATCTCAAGAAGGAGCTTTGCGCAGTCATTGGCACAGTCCTTCTCGTTCTTTGTCCGGTCCAGATCCTTAAAGTCCAGATCAAAACTTAAATAGATACTGTCATCCTTTGCTAAATGTATCCTTTTCTGACTGATAATGAGATAGAGGAGCGCCGGGGGCAGATAGGAGGATATGCATGCCAGTATGAGGTTAATGCATATGCCTTCACAGCGTTCCAGGGTATAGGCCTCGCCCACAAAGAAACGGAAGAGTTCCCGGGAATTCCTGTAAGGAAATACCAGACAGAGATTCTGCCCCGAGGTGAAAGTTTCAATAAGAGGGCTCTCCTTTTCACTCTTCCACAGCCTGAAGATCTCCATAAGAGTCTTTATGGTGGCATGCTCTTTAATGACCAGGAGAACAAAGCGGCTGCCTGTGTCGTCCCTTGTGTCTACGGCAACGTAACAGTCGTTTACTTCCCCGGCCAGTACGGTGGATATTACCTCATAGCTGTTTTCCCTGGAGCTGAATATCATTTATTCTCGACGCTGCCCCTTTCGCTTTCTGCGCCGGAGGCGTCCGTATTTTCCATATTGCTGCCGTCATCGAGCATCTTCTTCTTGACAATGGCATAGGCGTAGGTACAGATAACAGGCATATCCGTACAGTAAATACGTATCTCGTAAACTCCCTCTTTGGAAGGAGCGGTGTAGATGCCGTCGGAACTGATCTCTCCGGAACCCGGGTTGGTAAGCTCGTATGTAATGGAGCAGGCCTTCATATTATTGAACCTTACGCCGAAGAAATGGCTTTCCTTGGTGCCCATGATAACCGTAGGCGTATCAACTGAAATGCTCTTGTCGTAATAGTCCTCTGTGATCTCCAGATCATCCCCTGAAGGGAAGCGTATGGCCACCCATCTGAAGGAGAGCACCAGATAATCCACATTCCTTAAAAGCTTTGCTGCAACAACAAAGCTTCCCTTTTCATTTAATACCTTTATTCCGGTCTCAACATCGGCAAAGATATTGTTTCTCTGGCTGAAAAGTGCGGGATTTCCGTATATAACGCTCTTCTGATTGGCTCCGAGACTGGGGTCATCCGATACATAATCATAACCGATCTGTACATATACATTTCCGGGTCCCAGACCATGGGCGATCTCTCCGGAATATCTTATATCGCCTTCCCTTGCATTGCGCCCCAGAGGTACCTCAAGGGTACCGGAAGAAATATTGGTAAATTCCCTGCCTTTGGAATCTCCGCCGGTATAGGTCTTAACCGGGGCTGCATCACGTTCTTTCCTGATCTCCACATCCTTTTCATAATAGGAAAGGTAATTATTACGCATGATCTCCTGGGCAGGAGTCAGTATGTATTTCTTTGCGGCGGATTCAGCAATAGACTCTATGATACAGTTTCCCGTGCTCCTTACCAGCTTGATATCCGCAAGACTGATGGAATCATCCGTATTCTCAAGATTACGCATCTCGAGATTGATCTTTCCTGCCTCACGTCCCACAAGCTCCAGCGGGGAAACATTTCCGATCAGTACCCTTAATGCAAAATGTGATGAGGAAATGATGGCGTTCCCGTCCTCAAAAGCAGAGGCAGAACCGCTCCTTAAGATCAGTTCGCTTTCGGTAATATCACTTTCAAGAACCCTTACCCAGTATTCCTTCTTAAAGACCTCTCCCTCATCGAGGTAAAGATCCTCCACTCCGATCTCCAGCTCACTCTCGCTGTCCGCAGTGGCAAATGCCGGTATCTCCAGAATGCCCCGGCAGCTTAGGCGCACATCCGCATTGCTTACCTTCTTTATTACAAGGACGATCTTGACATTCTTTCCCTTGCACACATTTGCAGGCATTACCACCTCACCGGTGTAGTTCTCGCTCTTAAAGAGAGCCTCTCTTGCAAGGAACTCGGTATCGGGATCATAGATCCCCATCCCCTCTTCCTTTTCCGTAAGGAAGAGCTCATAGCCTTCAGCTATTCTGTTGAACTCATATTCCTTTTCGTCTTCCTTGTGGTTAACGGAATAGACGCTGTGGACATCCTGCTCTTTGTACCGGACCTTTAAGGTACAGACATCACCCTCCAGACTGTCAAAGCCCTCAATGGCGGATATCTTCTTAACCACGGAGGTATCAAGGATTATCTCCCTTCCCGTTCCGTCTATGGCTACTCCGCTCTCTATGAGAATGGAAATGTCATCCAGACTGAAGACTCCCATTCCGCAGACGACGCCGGAACCGAACATAAGACCGTTGACAAAACGTTCCTTGTTAATGTGATAGTTCTGCTCCGCCTGAAAATCTGCGCTTGTCAGAAGTTTTCCAGGATAATAACGGTTTCTTTCAAATGGATATAGCTGGCTGTTACTCATCGTTTCCCCCGTATTGAAATAAAATGTATTGATGCAACATTATACTACAAATTAAGCTGTCTTGTCACCAAAAGATGTTGTGTTTTATGGCGATATGGCTTTACTTCTCTTCTTCTCCGGCATCAGCAGTATAAATCCGCATAGCAGTAAGCTTAAGATCGAAATTATGATAAGCCAGAGTCTGTTGCTGCTGCTCTTCTTTATTGCAGGAGGCTCCGTGTATGAATCATCCTTGCCGCTGTCGGTCATATTTATGGTGGCAAGCTGCTCCGCCGTCTTCTCCGTAAGGGCATCGCCCCTGACTATTACGGTATAATCCGAAGCATGGGTAAATTCAAAGCTGGTATTTCCCTTATTGTCCACATCCGAAGATGAAATAAATTCCAGACTTTTCTTTTCCTCATTGTAGTAATAGAGGTTTGCAAACATTCCCTTCTTGTCATCCCCCACATTAAGACTCAGGATGGCCGTAAATCCGAAATCACCGTCATAGTCAAGAGTCAGGTTGGTATGTGGATAGACATCGGCAATACCGTTTATAAGCTTTGAAGGGATGTTCTTTGTATTGGTCTTAACTCCGAAGTTGACATCCGATACCTTGTCTCCCTTGAAGGACATTCCGTTAACCGTCCAGACGACCTCATCCATATTGAAATGCACCGTCACATCCCTGTCTTTAAGGCCGTTCAGCATCGCTCCCGGAACAACGGTTCCGCCGTTCATATTTACGGTTATTTCCGCCGGAGCTTCCGCCCCTTCAGATTCTCCTTCGATCCTGTCCCATCCGCTGGTATTTTCCCTGCCGATAAGTATTCCTTCAGAAGCATCCGCAATGTAAGGAACCATGTCCTTCACTTCAGAATCTTCTTCACCTTCTTCTTCCTTTGAATCGTCTTTTTTTGCGTCCTTGCCGGCCTTCACCTTATCTTCAACGCTCTTTTTGCCGTCGCCCGATGATCCTCCGGCTCCGCCCGCCTTGTCTCCTCCGGCTCCACCGGCTTTTCCTCCGGCTCCTGCTGCGCCTGCTGCTCCGGCAGTGCCCTTTGCAGCAGCCTCTGCGGCCTTGGCCGCATCAGACTTGGCTTCCTTGGTGGTGATCTTTACTTCCTTTATGGAGCTTAAGTTACCGCACTTATCCTCTATAACCGCATAACCGATATAGGCGGTCTGGGCTATGAGACCGGTAACGCTGAACTTGCCGTTCTCATTCTTGGTGCCGGAGCTCTTTACATCCTCTGCCTTTTCGGGAGCCTTATCGCTCTTTTTCCTTGTAAGGAGATAGTAATACTTGACTCCGCTCTCACTGTCGGAACCCGTCACCTCCACAGATGCGCTGGTATCCTTTGGCTCCGCCTTGGCCTTTGTTATCTTGGGCTTCTTCTTATCGTACCAGACACCTTTGCTGGAAATATAGGTCTCATTTCCGGCCACATCCGTTACCTTCGCGTATACGAAATTAAGCTTATTCTCCTCGATATCAACCTTGGAATCGGTGCTGTAATCATTCCACTTGTCCTTGGCAGCGCTCTTAAGGGCATTCTCAGAAGAATAGAAGTCTTTACTGATATAGTAGTATATGGGTCCGATCCCGGAACCGCCGGATTCATCCGTTCCCTTGATGGTAAAGGTCTTGGATTCATTCACATAGTCCTGGATCTTTTTCTTTGTCTGGAGTTCCTTATAGCTCTTGCTGTTAAGCTTAATTGTTGCTGTGGGTGCTGTCGAATCAAAGTTTACGGGACCCACCGTCTTCTTTATGACCTTGCCGTCAGCGGTCTTAAAGAAGAGATCCTTACTCTGGTTCTTTCCCGTGCCCTTCCAGGTGTACTTCGATGAATACTGGCCTGTGGGAGAGTCAGCTACGGTGAAATTAGAAGCGCTGATATCCACCTTCCCCGGATACCAGTCCTTTTTATCCGAACTGCCGTCATATAGAGGCAGCACATCGCCGGTGAACTGGAGGATACTGAAATATCCCGGTGCTGTCTTCCCTCCATAGTTTCCCATTCCATCGGCATACGCCCTTGCAGTGTTGGTTCCCGCCTCTATATTATTCTCGTATGTCATTGTATAATCCTGACCAAATACGAGATCAATAGTTTGAGTACTACTAACAATATGCCTCACAGATATTTCACCTGCATTTAACTCATGCGGCATCCCATCGTAATAATAAGTGCCATTGATATTAAGTGACAATCTGGAATTAGCATTATTAAAAATAATAGGCTGAATTGTAAATATATCATAAACAGTCACCACCGGTGACCCATTCTCACTGTATGAACATTTTACAGCATATACTCCCGCATCAAGAACCACCTGTGTTGTAGCAAGCTCTGCACCAGTAATAGTTGTTTCATATGTAAGATTCCTTTTATCTGTGTTTTTAATGTTGTCATCTATAATGTAGCTTCCGTCTGATCCCTGACTTGCATTAAATTTAT
>JAEEGL013036814.1_pt1 | contig 10952 bp, 7 predicted proteins | sample 9134231 | NCBI WGS metagenome assembly JAEEGL01 (sample SAMN16246548, study PRJNA631951) | gut metagenome | biome: gut microbiome; feature: rumen; material: fiber-attached | host: Bos | place: Iran: Karaj | collected 2018-10 | reverse complement strand
CGTGGATTGAATCGTGAATGGGGCTGTCGGGCGCGCAGAAGTCCTGCTCAAGGGGCTTTTCACAGTATTTCGCGATGTGGAGCGCGTGCGAGATGAGCTCGTCGATGCCCTGGTTCTTTGCAGCGCTGATCGGAACGACCGGCACGCCCAGGATCTCCTCCATCAGGTTGATGTCTATGGAACCGCCGTTGCCCGTGAGCTCGTCCATCATGTTGAGCGCGACAACGACCGGACGGTCAGTCTCAAGCAGCTGCATCGTAAGATACAGGTTTCTCTCTATGTTCGTGGAATCGACGATGTTGATTATCGCATCGGGCTTGTTGTCGAGAACGAAGTCACGGGAAACGATCTCCTCTTTGGAGTATGGGGACATCGAGTAGATGCCCGGGAGGTCCGTGATTACGGTGTTTGCGTGGCCGATTATGGCGCCGTCCTTGCGGTCGACAGTAACGCCCGGGAAGTTTCCGACGTGCTGGTTGGAGCCCGTAAGACGGTTAAACAACGTCGTCTTGCCGCTGTTCTGATTGCCTACCAGCGCGAAAGAGAGCACGTGGTCATCAGGCAGAGGCTTCTCTGTCTTCTTGTCGTGGTGAACGCCTGGTTCGCCCAGGTTGGGGTGAATGGTTTTCGATTTGCGCTTCGCGGGAGCGGCTGCCTCATCCTTCTTACTAATCTTTGAGATAGCGATCTTGTTCGCATCGTCCAGACGCAGGGACAGTTCATAACCGTGGATGCGGACCTCGACCGGGTCGCCCATCGGAGCGAACTTAACTATCGTGATCTCCGCGCCGGGGATAATACCCATGTCGAGGAAGTGCTGCCTTAAGGCGCCCTCACCTCCGACGGTCTCTACAATGCAGCTCTCGCCGGCCTTGAGGCCTCCTAACGTCAATGATTTCTCATCGTGTTCCTTCATAACATTCACCAACTTTCGACCACATTATAGTTAGCAACGGCTAACCAGTCAATAGCCAGAACTAACTGTCTGTAATCTTTGAGGTATTGGGTTATACTATAGGACTGTATGGTTATTAAATTTCTTAAAAAATATTTCTTCCTGATCCTGGCCCTGCTGCTCATTGTCGGCGGGTATGTTTTTCTGACTGCCGTCGGTCAGGAATATACTCTGACGCTCCCTGACTATACGGGCGCATCCGGCATAACGGATGTATATATCGACACCGATTCCATAGGCGATGCGGAGATAACCGGCTGGTACACCACCGAGCACGGCCTGATGGTGAACCTTAAGTCCGTGTCTATCGGCAGGTTCTATCTCATAATCCAGTGCGAAAACAGCATGGGCATCCGCGTCCTCTATGTGCACCAGAACGGCGTCATAACCAACGACCTGTTCTTCGGTGACTGCACGGGTTCCATCGTGATAATCCTCGCGATCCTGCTCTACTTCCTGCTGCTCGCCGCGTACTTCATCATCAAGTGCCGCCACAAGATCCGCCAGAGCCTCTACAGCTACGACAACGTGCTCTATCTGGGCCTGGTCATCTTCTCGGTCTTCTTCGCCGTCACGCTCATCCCTTCCCTCTACTACAGGGACGGCATCAGCGGCGCTTTATACAGAGCCACGGGTTCGACACAGACTTTCGTCCTGTTCACCCTGCCGGTCGTCATCCTCGTAACGATCTCCGTAACCATCAGCAATATCAAGCTCATCAAGAGAGAGGGCCGCACCTGGAGGAACATGCTCGGATTCATTCTCGGCCTGTGCCTGGGCCTTGGCGCCGTCCTCCCCGTAATCATCGGCGTGCTGTTCCAGCATTCAACGGTCATTGATGTCCATTACGAGAAAGGCATCGGGCGCTTTATCGAGATGTTCATCAAGTACATGATCTCATCGATCGTCACCTATCTCGAGTGCATCCTTATCGGAACGATAATCAACGGCATCGCGACCGCGATCCATATCCCGAAGTTCGACAAGGACTACATCCTCATCCTCGGCTGCCAGATCAAGAAGAACGGTTCGCTCACAAAGCTCCTGCAGTCGAGGACCAACCGCGCCGTTGCTTTCGCGAAGATGCAGAAAGACGCAACCGGCAAGGACATCATCTTCGTCCCCACGGGCGGCAAGGGCTCTGACGAGATCATATCCGAAGGCGAAGCCATCAAGCGCTACCTCATGAAGTTCGGCATCAAGGAGGACCGCATCCTCGCGGAGACCGAATCCCGCAACACCGAACAGAACTTCAGATACTCGGTCGCCAAGATCCGCAAGCATCACGGCTCGGACGATTTCAAGATCGCGTTCTCGACAAATAACTACCACGTGTTCAGATCCGGCATGCTCGCCGAGAGCCTGGGCATCAAGGCCGAAGGCATCGGAAGCAAGACGAAGAGTTACTTCTGGATCAATGCTTTCGTGAGGGAATTCATAGCAACGATAGTAAAAGAAAAAAGAACACATATAAAAGTTACTGCGATACTTTTTCTGATAAACTTAACAAGTATAGCAATGATGTATATTTCCGAAGTCGTTCTCGCGTGAACGGCAAATAACATAAGCGAGGTAAAGTTATGAGCAACAAGAAGATGGTCAGAGGCGCAAACCCTTACATGCCCTTATGGGAACACGTTCCGGACGGAGAGCCGCGTGTCTTCACCTACAACGGTGAGACCAGGATCTACCTCTACGGTTCACACGACACAAAGAAGACCGACTACTGCGGTCCCGACTATGTTGTCTGGTCAGCGCCCGTTGACGATCCGACCAACTGGACATGCCACGGCATCTGCTACACGGCATCCGACGGCGGCGACCTCTATGCGCCCGACGTTGTCCAGAAGGGCGACACTTTCTACATGTATGCGGCAGAAAACCGCGGCTCATCCATCATGCTCGTCACTTCAAAGTGCCCCTGGGGTCCCTTCGAAAACCCGGTAAAGACAGAACTCGGCTTTGACCCCGGCATCCTCGTTGATGATGACGGCAAGGTCTATGCATTCTGGGGCTTCTGCGAATGTCACGCCGCAGAGCTCAACGACGACATGTGCACGATCAAAAAAGAGACAATAAGAAACCACATCATCGGCCACTCAAAGCCTTTCTGGATCAAGGAAGACGACGGCCACGTAGTTCCCACGGACGGCTTCTTCGAGGCATCCAGCCCGCGCAAGATCAACGGCAAGTATGTTTTCGTTTATTCCAAGAGATATGAATACAACAAGCCTGAGCTCGGCGTATTCGGCAGCTGCAACGGTTTCCTGTCCTATAAGTGGAGCGACTCCCCTCTTGGCGACTACCAGATGGGCGGCGACATCAGCTTCAACGGCGGCGAGATCATCACCGGACCTGACGGCAACGGCATCATGACATACCAGTGGGGCAACAATCACGGCTCACTTATGAAGGTCAAAGACCAGTGGTACATCTTCTATCACAGACAGACAGGATGCAACGAGTATTCACGCCAGGCAATGGTCGAGCCCGTTGACGTAGCACTCGATAAGAACGGCAGGATCTTCATCGGCAAGATCAAGTACGAGAACGGCGAGCCCGTCAGCTCCGACGTTGTTGATGAGACATCACAGGGCTTCAACCTGGACGGCCTCGACGCATATTCCCTCATCTCCGCAGGCTACACATGCCACATGTACGACGGCCTCGGAAAGCCCATGTATCAGGACAACGCTGAGGGCACCAACAAGGACCGAAGAGTTGCACACATCCAGCCTGTTTACGAGGGCGAGTCCTCACCTGTAGTAGACATCCAGAGCGGCGCAACCATCGGATTCAAGTACATCAACTTCGGTGGGAGCGGTGCTAAATCCGCTACCCTCAAGGGCGACATCCCGATGGGCTTCACCGTAAAGATCAGGCTCGACGCTTATAACGGCGAGGTCATCGCTGAGAAGAAGGCTGAGACCGGTATGATGGAGATGGTTTTCGAGCTGGCAAAGCCCGTCACAGGCAAGCATGCCGTATACTTCGAATTTACGACAGAAAACGAGGATGACAGAGCAATTTTCGACCTCTTCACATTCGACTGATCCTGACGAATCTGCAATTTAGATTTATAAACAGTTAACCGAAATGGATATTTCTGTTAACTGTTTGTTTTTATTGCCCCTTTATACTGTATCTATAAATTCATCGATACGCAGGAGTATTGACATGAAAATTTGTGCATTCGTCGGAGATCTATATCGTGATTACTCGGCAGGGATAGTCCTGACATTGAGAGAGCGCGCCCTTGAGAGAGGGCATCACATCGATGTCTACGGCAATTGTTCTGTACCAAACGATAACCCCCTGCACGCAGTCGGCCTGAAAAGCATTCTGGCCCTTCCCCCCCTTAATGAATACGATGGGATCATCCTCTGCTCCGATACGCTGACACAGGCCGAGATGGATAAGGAACTTATCGAAAACCTTATCGCAATGCCTGATCTCCCGCCTGTTGTAAGTATCAGAGCAGCCGACGAAGGCTTTTACAACATCATTCCCGACAACAGACAGATCATGCACGACGTGGCAGAATATGTCATCACAAAGTGCAAGACCGGTGATATAGGATTCGTAACAGGAAGAGACGACCTGATCGACTCCCAGGAAAGACGTGCAGGATTTGAAGATGCAATGCACGAGGCCGGTTACGAAGTAAAAGAGAGCATGATCTTCCACGGCAACTACTGGGTAACCCAGGGCCCCGAGACCGCCGACTTCTTCACCAGAGAAGACGGCTCGCTGCCCGAAGCGATCATCTGCTCAAATGACTACGAAGCTCTGACCCTCATGGACGAGCTCACATACCGCGGCTACAAGCTCCCTGATGACGTAATGATCACGGGCATCGACGATATCGAAGCATCCGGAATGCATATCCCGTCGCTTACGACTTCGAATATCCCCGATGAGACACTCGCCAATTCCGCCATCGATACGCTCGAGAAGATCCTGAATAACGAGCAGGTTGATTTCTACATCAACGTCCCCGGCAAACTCGTCATCCGCGAGAGCACGAGAGATCATATGGACGAGAGGAATGTTTTCGATGCGTACCGCAAGCTCGATCTCCTCAAAAAGACCGCGTTCGACGTAACGAGAAGATTCGTTATTCTCAGCTCGATCTACGAAGACGCGATCACGCCCGAGGCATACCATCAGGAGACCATGGAGGAACTTCTGGCGCTCGGCTTCTTCCGCAAAAGCTATCTGTGCTATTTCCGTGAGAATGACAGATCCGTATTCGGTTACTTCGAAGAAGACGGCGTGATCCATTTGGATGAGATCCCGTTCTCTTCTGACAAGCTGCTTCCCGATAAGTTCCTTGAAACCGATTGCGGTATCAGGATCTACCTGCCTATCTACTATAAGAACGAAGTTTACGGCTACGGCGCTTTTGACGTTAAGCCCGATGCCAAGGAGCTCGTTAACGAGAAGCTCGAATTCATCCTGATGCTCTTAGGCCAGACGATCAACAGAACCAAGCTCTACAGCAAGCTCTTTGCAGTAAGCGACGTCATGGATCTGTACATCAAGGACGCAATGACGGGCCTGTATAACAGGCGCGGATATGAAAAGAATATCGCAGGATTCTTCGACAGCGACAAGAAGATGAAGTGCCCCATCGCCCTCGCCAGCATCGACATGGACGGCCTCAAGTACATTAACGATACATTCGGCCACAGCGCAGGCGACGAAGCAATCACCTCCATCTCCTCCTGCATCAGCAAGGCAATCAACAAGCGCGAGATCGCGGCAAGAATGGGCGGCGACGAATTCGCAGTCGTCCTGGTCCTCGACAATCCGGGCAGGATCGGCCAGTTCATCAGGACACTGCGTTCACTGATCAAGAAGGAGAACGAGGAGCACGACTACCCTTACCTCCTCTCGGCAAGTATCGGCACCTGCGAACTCACCGAGTACGGCAACCTCCTCGAGTGCATGAACAAAGCCGACAAGGCCATGTATCTTGAGAAGAAGACAAAGAAATCAAGATCATCTTAGCTCAGTTGATGGTTTTCATTAAGCATTGCCAGGGGCCGCTCTGTACGGGCGGCCTTTGGTGTGTGAGGGGGGGAGTTGGCTGCCGGAGATCGTTTTCGAGCTGACGGACTACACACCAAACCCAATTGTCGTTTCACTTCAGCTAAGCGGACAAATCGGTAGTGAAATGAACAATGAAACCGCTCATTGTATTTTTCAGTACCGATTTTTCCAAAATCGGTAGCGAAATGAACACTCAGATATAAGCGCTCATAAAAAAACATTCGGAAATCGGCTGCACTGACCATCAAGGAGTCACAGTGTCCCCTCACTTAACCGCACAAACTATTGAGCCCATGATCAGCGCATTGATCTTCGCGGACAGAAATCTCGGATCCAAAGCAGTGTTGCTGTCACCGTATGTAAAAATAAAATCCAGATCCTGAAGCAGGCCGGCGTTAGTGTAGTTGCCAAACTTAACCTTGGAATCCCTGATATAGTCGGAATAATCCATCATTCCCAAATGCTCATGGATCTTACACGAATTGATTTCCCTGAAATAAGGAACAAAATCCGGAAAAACAGGTTTGCGTAAGCCGGCAAGCATAAGCGCAGGCTCATATTTAAAAGGAATGCCGGCCTCAGTATAAAAAATGGCTATGCTGCGTTCAGCTGCTGACCGGTAATAGGTTCCGTTGTAAAAATAATACATTGGCTTGGGATGATCTTTATTGGCATCGTTCGGGAGACTGTCAAAAAAGTCCTTATCCATTGCAATCGGCGTGTTATACGCTGTCAAAATATTATGCACCATTTTGGGAAATTCAATTACCGGCACAGTACCGCGATAATTAAATTTCCACTGTGCCTCATAGAACTGTAGCTCTCTTTCAAGCTCATCTCGCTGTAGCCAGATCTGATAATATTTATTGCCTGGTTCATATCCTAACTGGTATTTATGGCCTCCGACTTTCACTATGATGTTTTGAGTGCCGTTTGTTGTTAATATTCCTCTCCTGACCGGAGGCAATTGTTCCAACTGATGCCTGCAATAGTTTATCTTCAGGGCCAGGTATTCGCGCGGCACATAGGTATCCATTACTTTCATGTTATTTGTCCTCTCTTTTTTTAGTTGCCGCGATTATAAGGCAGGTCTTTGTCGGTATTTTGTAAACTTTCCCGACAAATTACGACAAAAACCGACAAGCCAAAAATGGCTAAAAAAGGCGATTTTTGTAGTAAAGAAAAAATAAATAAAAAACTACAACAATCCGGTTTGGACTTGCTCAAACTATCCGATGTTCAAATCAGTACCGATTTTGGCAAAAGCGGTACTGAAAAATACAATGAGCGGTTCCATTGTTCATTTCACTACCGATTTGTCCGCTTAGCGGAAGTGAAACGACAATCGGGGTTGGTGTATAGTCCTCCCGCTCGAAAACCCTCCCCTCCCGCCCCCATGTTATAATGTACCCGCCAACACACGGAGGTAAATATGGGTAACAAACTGGTTAAGGTAATAGGATGTGCGGCGGTTTCTGCCATCACGTGCGCCACGCTGGCCTCATGCGGCAGCTCGGGTCCGGCGCCGGATTACCTGATAATGGCAGCTGACGATAGCACCATGCCTGTATACAGGGCTTACTACGCCGTTTACGGTGATTCCTTACAGAACATTACCAAAGGCTCCTACGAGAACTACATCAGCAAAGACGACAATTACAAGACGATCAGCACTTCCGTTTGCGACTTTAACGTCACCGCGGGTTCGAGCGATCCGGCAGAATGGGAGTACGAAGTTAAGTACTACGACGATGAACCTTATGACACGGATGTTCTTAAAACACAACTAAAAGAAATGAACGTCCACTATGTCGGAGAGGTCTATATCCTCATCACCACGTTTGACGGTTACACCATAATCGAGGCCGATAACACCACAGAGAACCAATCAACTTACGGCATGTTCAGAGACGGAAAACATATGACTCTGCCCGCCGGCACCGATCTAAGCTCACTTGAAACATTCTATAAATATGGGGGAGACACTTAATGAAAATGAAAAAACTCCTGGCAGGACTGTTGCTGCTGTCTGTAGCCGCATCTTCTGCCTGCACGGCTTTGCCCGCCGAAAACGCAAACGACACGGCCTATACATCAACGGAGTTAGAACCTGTAGGTGATATCGCCGTTCTGGCCACAATGTCACCGGAAGACATCTGCAAAACTCTCACACTCGAGCAGAAGGCTGCCCAGATGATGCAGCCCACGATCTACAATGTTCCGCCTTCAATGATGAAGAATACGGACTACGGTTCGATCCTTTCGAGAATCGACGATTTCCCAATGCCTTCGGAAACGGAATGGAAAAATGCCGTCAACGACTATCAGAAATTCGCGCTGCAGGCAGATACACCGATCCCGTTTATTTACGGCAACGACAGCCTTCATGGCGTAAACTTTGCTTCCGGCTGCGTAATGTTCCCGCACAACATCAACATCGGCGCGGCGCACGACGTTGCGCTCACCGAGGAATACGGCAAGCTCGTCGGCAGTGATATAGCTCACACCGGAATGCTCCTTAATTTCTCACCCTGCGTTGCCACGGCGAACGATCCGAGATGGGGCAGAACTTATGAGTCCTACTCCTCTGACAGCAAGATCGTTACCGAGCTCTCGGTCGCTTACGCCAAGGGCATGCTCTCCGAAGGAGTGGTCGTCTGCCCGAAGCACTTCTTCGGCGACGGCATGACCGCTTACGGAACCGGCGAAGATCCGTCATCAATGCTGCTCGACAGAGGCGACGCACAGCTCACTGAAGAACAGATCAACGAGCAGCTCGCCATCTATCAGGCCCTGATCGATGAGGGCGTTCAGGTCATCATGCTCTCGCACTCTTCGCTCAACGGCACGAAAATGCACGAGAACGCAAAGTACATCAGCATCCTCAAGAATGACATGGGCTTTAACGGTATCGTTCTCTCCGACTGGGATTCCATCATGAACTGCTCCGGCGAGTCTTATAAGGACAACGTCATCCTCGGCGTCAATGCGGGCATCGACATGTTCATGACCGACACGAATCACGAGGAGGCCATGGGATACATCATCTCAGGCGTTAAGGAAGGCCTCATCAGCGAAGACCGTATCAACGACGCGGTCACGAGGATCATCAGAGTTAAGCAAGAGGCGGGCCTGTTTGACGATCCGCTGCTCGAAAAGCTCACACCCTCATACGACTATGGCAGCGCAAGATCCCACGAGGTCGCGCGCACACTCGCGGCTGAGTCTTTCGTACCGCTCAAGGTCAGCGACAAAATGTATATCAAGCCCGGCATGAAGGTTTTCGTTGCGGGTCCCGCGGCCGATGATGTCGGCGCTCTCTGCGGCGGCTGGACGAACTGGTGGCAGGGCATGTCCGATGCGGAAATGTCCGGTCTCGGCGTCACGGACAAACACTTCAGGAGCGAAGGTCCTTCCATCGTCGAGGCGCTCATTGCGGCTTCAAAGGAAGGCGGCTTCGAGATCGTTACCGACGAATCCCAGATCGGCTCCTGCGACATCGTACTGCTCTGCATCGGCGAGATCCCTTACGCTGAATGGTACGGCGACTCCAAGGACCTGTCTCTCACGGGTGAGCTCGGCCTTCAGGGAAATGCCGCTGCGATCAGCCTCGCAAAGCAGTCCGGCAAGCCCACTGTTACACTCATCGTTGCCGGCAGAAATGTCATGATCAATAACTACATCGACCAGTGGGACGCGTGCATCATGCTCTACCTCCCCGGCACCGAAGGCGGCAACGCGGTCGCTGACGTGCTCACCAAGAAGGTAGAGCTCACGGGAACGCTCCCCATGCCCTACTACTCATCAATCGATCAGATCGGCACCTCGCAGTGCTGGCACGACATAGGCTGGAACGCATACCAGGGTTAAAAATTCAGGGTGTCTCGAGACGAGCACCCTTTTTTAGCACTCTTTTACAGGCCGATTTTTACGAAGAAGTTTTTTCGGCCTTCTTTTACAAAGAAAATCTTTTTACCGGTCTTCGTTTACTAAGAAGACCTTTGGCTCTTACGAAGAATATCTCAGGCCTTATCCGGATCCATGAACACCCTTGATCCAGTCGCGCCTCTCTGGCCCTGGTACTTGCCGGCATAAGGATTCTCTGCGTGATCGTCCATCTCAGCGAAAACCAGCTGGCCCACTCTTCTTCCGCTCTTAAGTTCGATCGCGCATCTGTTGGCGTTATAGAGCTCGAGCGTGATCTCGCCCTTGAATCCCGGGTCGACCCAGCCTGCGTTCTGAATAAACAGACCCATTCTGCCGAGCGAGCTCCTGCCTTCAACAAACGCGGTAAGGTTATCGGGCAGCTCGAAATACTCCATCGTCGTTGCGAGGACAAACTGTCCCGGCAGGATCAGATATGTGTCCGTGGTGATCGTCTTGTACTCGATCTTGCTGCCCAGCGTGATTATTCCTGACGGCATGTCGTCGACAACGCTGAAGGTGTTGCCGAGTCTGATATCAACACTCGCGGGCTGGATCTGCTCCTTTGTAACCGGCTCGATCACGAGCGTTTTCTCCGCGAGCATTCTGTTTATCGTTCTGTCTGATAAGATCATTTTCCTATTCTCCTCATATATGTAATTTTCAGTATTTCTTATATCCGTTGATCACTATGCAAATTCTCGCACTGCTTGCATTAGAGGCTTATATCCGCTCTTACAGAGAATAATTCCTCTTATTTATCTCGTCCCAGTCTATTCTCTCACTCTTATAGAAAAACTCCCTGTCGTGTTCGGAAACTTCTCTTAAGACTTTGCAGGGATTGCCGACGGCGACGACGTTATCCGGAATGTCCTTGGTAACCACGCTGCCGGCGCCGATTACGACATTTTTGCCGATGGTGACACCGGGCACGATGACCGCGTTTGCGCCTATCCATGTGTTCTCGCCGATATGGACATCCTTGTTGTACTGCAGGCCCTTTGCGCGCAGCTCCGGG